>Ga0123353_10006135_pt1 | contig 15958 bp, 13 predicted proteins | sample TergutLab28metaG_3_FD_92763 | JGI IMG/M metagenome (GOLD analysis project Ga0123353, IMG submission 92763) | Labiotermes labralis P3 segment gut microbial communities from Petit-Saut dam, French Guiana - Lab288 P3 | ecosystem: Host-associated > Arthropoda: Insects > Digestive system > Gut ... | reverse complement strand
GGACGGGTCTACACCCCTGACGAGGTGCAGGCCCTGGTGAAGCAGGTCCTGGCCGAGAACCGTGAGTGAGCCGCGACCGGCAGTCGTCTTCGACATCAACGTCTACATCGACGCGGTCATCGGCCCGCACACGTCGTGGCCGTTGCTCGACGAGGTGCCTCCCACCACAGACAACCCCGCAGCCGACTGCCTGTCGATCGCCTTCGACGCCGAAGCCTTCCGCCTGGTCACCTCACCGCACATCATCACGAACACAACCCGGGTGCTGCGCGCCGCCGGCCTGTCTGAGCAGATCACGGCCCGCGCCATCGCCGCCATCGTCGAGATCGTCCACACGACCGGAGGCATCGTCGTCGAACCGCCCCGCACCGTTTTCGACATCGACGACCACGAGGACAACCTCGTGCTAGACCTGGCCGTCGCAACCGACGCGATCCTCGTCGTCTCCACCGACCTGACCGCGCTCAGCCCCTGGCACAGCCGTATCGCGATCCTGCGCCCCCGAGAGTTCGTCACCCAGGTGGTCCAGACCCGTCGGCTGCACACACCCAGACGTGTGGCACGGAGCCATCAAGGAACGACCACCAGTCGGGGCATAAGCGCGACAATAGCCCTCGAGGCATGTGCACCCACCAATCCTGGAAGCCCCGACCCAGCGCCGACAGCCCAACCGGGCACCTGGTTAGTTGGGTATTCTGGTGCCCTGAGCCAGGGAGCGAGGTGCCTGATGTCCGAACCCACGACACAGTCGGCCTGTACCGAAGAGTGGCCAGACGAGCCCGTCGAACGGTTGCTAGCGCAGGCACGTCCACTGCCTCCGTACGACCAGATGGTGATCCCAGGCCTGACCGAGGACGAGTCGCGGGTCTTCTTCGACACGATCACCAGCGCATGACACCGACTGCGACCGGCCGAGTCGTCGTCGACACCGGTGTCTTCGGGGCGCGGCTCGCACCCTCAGGTGAAGGGCTGGAGTTCGCATACCGGCCCGTCTTGGCCGACCGGGCCGTCATCATCTCATTCGTCACCGTCGCAGAACTCCGGTTTGGCGCTGCGCTCGCCAGGTGGGGCGATCGCCGCATGCGCCAGTTGGAAGACCGCCTCCACAGCGTCACGACGGTTGGCCCTGGCCACTCCATGATCGCGACCTACGTCGACCTGCGGTGTTGGTGCGTCCAGTCCGGCCACGGCCTAGGCCAGAAGGACCACGAAGCCGACAGGTGGGTCGCTGCGACTGCACTGCACCTTGGTGTACCGCTGGTCGCCCACGACAGGATCTTCCGGGATGTGACCGGGCTTGAGTTGCTGACCTTGCTGGACTGACCCATACCTGGTCAGAAGCCCCGCAACAGCAGGGAACACATCAGCGAGCGAATCGGCAACGGCTCACCCCCGCATCGGCGAGGACGAGCACCACCCTACTGGGCATCTGGCCGAGACTGCCTCAGCCACTGTCCCGTCTCGCGGTCTGTACGAGAGGCACTGCTAGGAGAAGAACAGTCTGTCTCAACTTGCCAATTCGAGAGCAGTCTGTCAGCATGTTCACATGCCCCAGGTCACCGATGGAGAACAGCCCCAGTGGAGCCCCGCAGCGTCCTCGGTCTGGGGGAAGTCGTCGGGATTCGAGGGAGACGAGCGGCTCCCGCTGGTCCGGCACCTCCTCGACGCGGCAGACGTCGCACCCGACGTCTGGGCGTGGATTCCCCCGCTGGTTCGGGAGACCATCGAGCGGGACCTTCCAGATGAGGCTCGGGACGGGGCGATCCTCCTGAAGTGGATGGCTGGCTGCCACGACATCGGGAAGGTCTCGCCCCCGTTCGCCGCGAAGGTTCCCACCCTGGCGGATCGGATGCGTGAGCAGGGTCTGGTCCTGCCCCGCGACACTACTGACTTCTCCCAAGCCCCGCACGGCCTGGTCGGCCACGTTGTGCTTTCCCGTTGGCTGAGGGATCGGTACGACGCGGACCGGCGGGCCGCGAGCACCTACGCGGTCGTCGTCGGGGGTCACCACGGCGTCCCACCGACCAACGCCGCACTCAACTGGCTGGCACAGCGGCGGGACCTGGTTGGCACAGGGTCATGGATCGAGACCCAGGACGAGATCTTGGACGCCATGGCGGACTACACCGGCGCCAGCGAACATCTGGCACGGTGGGCCACGCACCGCCTCAGCCCGACTGTCCAGTCTCTGCTGACTGGCGCAGTGATCGTGTGCGACTGGTTGGCGTCCGACACCAGCCTCTTCCCCTTCAGCCCCGTGGACGAGCATCGGACCGCTGTTGCCTGGAAGACATTGGGACTTGCCAAGCCGTGGCACCCAGCTGGGGTGAGCCATGATGCGGCCACCCTCCTGCACCGCAGGTTCCCCAGCCTGCCGGGGACACCACGCGGGATCCAGGTGCACACCGTGGAGGCTGCCGTGGGGGTCACGACTCCCCCACTGGTCATCGTGGAGTCGACGATGGGCTCTGGAAAGACTGAAGCGGCCTTGATGGCTGGCGAGATCCTGGCTGAGAAGTTCGGCTGCGGCGGTCTCTACGTCGGGCTTCCGACGATGGCAACCTCCGACGCGATGTTCGGCCGGGTCCTGGACTGGATCGAGAACCTCGACGGTGGAGGGATCACCAGCGTCCACCTGGCCCACGGCAAGGCGGGTCTGAACAACGACTACTCCGGCCTGGGTCGCGGCCATCAGCCGACCGACATCCACGATGACGAGCCGGGACGCTGGGATGCACGTCAGCGTGCCCGGGTCGAAGCCCGCGTGGAGTCCTGGCTGACCGGTCGCAAGAAAGGGGTGCTGGCGTCGATGGTCGTCGGGACCATCGACCAGCTGCTGTTCATGGCCCTGCAGTCCAAGCACGTCGTGCTGCGGCAGCTCGCCTTTGCAGGCAAGGTCGTCGTCATCGACGAGGTGCACGCTGCTGACGACTTCATGCGGATGTATCTGTGCCGGGCGTTGGAGTGGCTGGCTGCGTTCGGCGTCCCGGTGGTGCTGCTGTCAGCAACCCTTCCTAGCGCCCAGCGTCGCGAGTTCGCCGACGCCTACCGCCTGGGCATGGGAGCCAGCCAGACGGCGCTGGTCGCCAGCGATGCCTACCCTCTTGTCACCCTCGTGACCGCCGGCGAGGTCATCCAGGTGGAAGACGCCCCCACCGTCACGCCGGTCACAGTCGCAGTCCGCACCATGAGCGACGAACCTGAGGCATTGGTCACCCTGCTCGACGACTGGCTGGTTGATGGCGGGAGTGTCGCAGTCATCCGCAACACGGTGCGACGGGCACAGGAGACCGCGCGGATGCTCCGCGCTCACTATGGCGACGATGTAGTGCTTCACCACTCGCGGTTTGTCGCCACCCACCGTGCCGCCCGTGAGGAGACCCTGCGCCGCGAGCTGGGCCGGTCTGGTGAGCGGCCTCGACGCCGGATCATTGTGGGGACCCAGGTGCTCGAACAGTCGCTGGACGTGGACTTCGACGCCATCGTCACCGACCTGGCACCCCTGGACCTCATCCTGCAGCGGCTTGGACGCGCCCACCGCCACGACAGGCTCCGGCCGGGTCGGCTCACCGCACCAGAGCTCGTCATCACTGGCGTCACAGCGTGGACATCTGCTGGGCCCCGGCCGGACCCAGGCAGCACAGCCGTGTACGGCGCCAGCCGCCTGCTGCGCGCAGCCGGGACACTCGGTATGGACGGCACGACCGAGACCACCGTCACCCTCCCCGACGACATCCGTCCTCTGGTCGAGACCGCGTACGGCGACGTCCCCCAGGTGCCCGAAGCATGGCTGCCCACGGTTCACCGGGCTGACGCTGACCAAGCAGCGAAAATTGCCGACGCCCGCCGCCGGGCAAACGACTTCCGTATTCGCAGCATCGCCGCCCTGGACGGCTCGTTAGTCGACCTGCTGGAAGACTCGACAAAGGAAGCCGAGGAGTCCCGGGGGTCTGCCCGCGTACGTGACAGCGACGACGGGCTCGAAGTCATCGTCGTCCAACAGGTCGGCAACGAGGTGCGCTACCTCGATGACAACAGCCAGTACGCCGGTACCCCGATCCCGGTCGACGCTGGTGGCACACCTGACCACCACCTCGCCCGGGCGTTGGCGGCGTGCACCGTCCGGCTGCCCATGTCCATGACCCGTTCATCAGCAGACTTCGACCGGACGGTTGCGGCCTTGGAAGCCCAGGGTCACGAGGGCTGGCAAGAATCGGGGTGGCTTGCCGGCCAGCTCGTGCTGCACCTGGACGACAGCTGGCGTGCCTGCGTGGCTGGATTCGACCTGACATACACCATGACAGACGGCCTGACTGCGACAGCAGAGGAGAAGACGTGATGAGTGACGCGAGTTTTGACCTGACGAACGCGCCGTGGGCCCAGGTTCGGCTGTGTACCGGCGAGCTGACCGAACTCTCGCTGCTCAACGTCTTCGCCCGAGCCCACGAGATCCGGGCCATCGCTGGGGAACTGGCGACCCAGGACGTCGCGATTCTTCGTTTGCTCTTGGCTATCCTGCGCCGCAGCCACCAACAACTGCGCGGCACCGAGGCGTGGGGCAATCTGTGGCGGAACGGGCATTTCGACAAGGCCCCGCTCACCGCCTACCTGGAGCGCCACCGCGACCGGTTCGACCTACTCCACGCTCGGACGCCGTTCTACCAGGTAGCCCACCTCCACACCACCAAGGGGGAACTGACCGAGTTGACGCGGCTCGTTGCAGACGTCCCCGCCGGCCATCAGTACTTCACGACACGGGCCGGGCCGGCACTGGAGTCGATGACCCTGGCAGAATCGGCACGTTGGCTGGTGCACTGCCAGGCATTCGACCCATCAGGGATCAAGTCCGGGGCAGTTGGCGACAACCGTGTCAAAGGGGGCAAGGGATACCCCATCGGTGTTGCCTGGTGCGGATGGCTCGGGCTCGTGATCGTCGAGGGCGAGAATCTGTTCCAGACGCTGCTGCTCAACCTGCCGGTCGGCACAGGTGATTCCGACCCTGCTACCGACCTGCCAGCCTGGGAACGTCCACCCCACACCGCTGCTGTCGATGAACGCACCTTCCCGGCAGGTCCGGCGGATCTCGCGACCTGGCAGAGCCGTCGTGTCCGGATCGGACACGACGGCACCCAGGCCACTGGCGTCTTGATCGCCAACGGCGACCCCCTGCACCCACGCAACAGGTTCCATGAGGAGTTCATGACGGGATGGCGCCGCAGCGAGCAGCAAATGAGAAACCTCGGCACGACCGAGGACGTGTTCATGCCACGGGCCCATCTGCCCGATCGAGCGGTCTGGCGCGGGTTGGACGGGCTTCTCCTGGCAGGAGACGCCGCAGCCACCGGCCGCGTAGGACGTTGGCTCAACTGGCTCGCACAACTGAAGAATGACGGCGAACTGCCCGAGGACACCCCTGTGCGAATGCGTGCTGTTGGTGTGCAGTATGGGTCGCAGAGTTCTGTGATCGACGACATCACCGACGATGTCCTGCCTGTGTGTGTCGCCACCCTGAGTGATCCTGCGCTCGGCGCACTTGCCGTCGACGCAGTCGCTGACGTCGATACCGCGGTGCGGTTCCTCGGGACACTTGCTGCCGAACTGGCGGAAGTCTCGGGAGCTTCTGGTGACACGCTCGGAGCAGCCCGGGCCTCTGCCCGGGAACGCGGGTACGAGGCACTGGACGTCCCGTACCGCACATGGCTGCGCGGACTGAACTCCCAGACTGATCGAGACGTGGAACGCCCCCGTTGGCAGCGGCAGGTGTGCGACACCGTCATCGCGGTGGCTCGTGACCTGGTATGCAACGCCGGACCGGTGGCGTGGGTCGGCCGCGAAGTTTCCCGGGGCTCGGTCGTCGGCCCTGGGGTCGACGACCCCCAGCGCAGGACCGTCTACCTCGATGCCGCTGACGCGGAAAATAACTTCGACAGTCAGTTGCGCAAGACATTCACATCGATATTTGAGTCAAGAGGAAGGTCATATGGAATGACTGCCACCGAAGCAACAAAAGGCAAGGCAGGCCGTACTCCGGACACACTCGCGGACTACGTCCACCGACGTGCCACGGAGTTACAACGCCGCTACCGAGCCGACGACCCCACCGCCGTGGCAACCTTGGCCCGTCTGCGACGGGTCGTGCCAACCAGCCCACACCTGCACCCAGACACGTGGGAGGTCTTTGAGCAGATTCCCGAAGCACTGGTCTGGGACCGCGACGAACCGTCCCGTGCCGAGCTTGCCGTCGTGGGAGCGCTCACGCTGTTCGCCACGCACCAACAGTCACGTCGTGACCAGCAGATGCACCGACCAGGCCGCGAGCACAGCCTCGGGAGGGCTGTTGCCCGTCTCAAGACCATCGAGGGCCAGGGGGTTGAGCGCCGATTCCGGGCGCTGACCAGGTCAGCAGATTTCACGGCTGCGCTCCAGCACCTTCGCGGGTTGGTCAGCCAGCTCCGCAGCGCACAGATCCCGCTCGATTATGGTGCGCTCGCTCGCGATCTGTACTTCGTCCAGAACCCCACCACCCTGCACGGTGTACGGATGCAGTGGACACGCGATTTTCACCGACCGGTCCGCGGTACTGAACCCACGGACGACACCACCCAGACAGGAGACCAGGAATGACCACCTTCATCGACATGCACCTTCTGCAGACCGTCCCGTCCAGCAATATCAACCGCGATGACACCGGCAGCCCGAAGAGCGCTGTCTTCGGCGGGGTTCGCCGAGCACGTGTTAGCTCTCAGGCATGGAAGCGTGCGACGCGACGCGATTTTGCAACCTACCTCGACGAGTCCGAACGCGGCATCCGTACCCGGCGGATCATGGTCGACCTGGTCGAACGGATCCAGCGTCTCGACGGCTCTCTCACCCCAGACGAAGCACTCACCCTGGGGAAGGCTGTCATGACAGCGGCCTCACGTATCACGTTCGAGAAACCCAAACGGGGCAAGAAGAACGACGAGACTGCGGACACCGCCGACGCCGAGCTGAGCCAGTACCTCATCTTCATCAGCAACCAACAACTTGACCGCCTCGCCGCATTGGCCCTCACCGGGCGTGACGGAACCACGATCGACAAAGCTGCGGCCAAGAACGCGCTCAAGGACGGCAACGGCATCGAGGTCGCCCTGTTCGGCCGGATGGTTGCCGACGACGTCGCGTACAACGTCGACGCCTCAGTACAGGTCGCCCATGCGATCAGCACCCACGCTGTGGAGACCGAGTACGACTACTTCACGGCGGTTGACGACGCCAAGCCAGACGACGAGGACGCAGGTGCCGGGATGATCGGGTGGCTTGAGTTCAACTCGAGCACTCTCTACCGGTACGCGACCATCAACCTCGACCAGCTCGCAGAGAACCTGGGCGATGTGGAGACCACAGGCCGGGCTGTCGAAGCGTTCCTCCGCTCCTTCGTCGTCAGCATGCCGACCGGAAAGCAGAACACCTTCGCGAACAGCACACTGCCCGAGGCCGCCCTGGTGCAGGTCCGTACCCGTCGCCCTGTCAACCTCGTGGGCGCATTCGAAGAGCCAGTCACCACGAAACCGGACGAATCTATCTCCGTGCAGTCCGCCGCCCGCCTGGCACAAAAGGCCCAAGAGATCGATGACGCGTACGGAAACACCCCGACAGCTGCCTACCTGCTCGCAGTCGGTTCTCGTGTCGCCGACGCACTTGCCGGAACAGGTGAGGCTCTCGGCCTGGATGCCCTGGTGGCACAGGTCGGCCGTGATGCTGTGGCAGCCTTGCAGGAGTCGGTGTGAGTGTTCTCCTGCTCCGCCTGGCTGGCCCCTTGCAGGCGTGGGGGGACTCGAGCCGTTTCGCCAAGCGCCACACCAGGACCGAGCCAACCAAGAGCGGGGTCATCGGTCTGCTCGCCGCGGCCCAAGGACGTCGGCGCACCGACCCGATCGAAGACCTCGCAGCCCTGTCCTTCGGTGTGCGGGTCGACCAGCGCGGGCGGATCGAGCGGGATTTCCAAAACGCGATCCGCCGGACTGGCACCAAGCACGAAGCCATGCCCCTGTCCTATCGCTACTACCTTTCGGATGCTGTGTTTGTCGCGGCGGTGGAAGGCGACCGGTCGTTGATGGAAGCCCTGGACGAGGCGATCCAGGCTCCAAGTTTCCCGCTGTACCTGGGTCGACGGGCGTGCCCCCCGATGGGACAGATCACCCTGGGAGTCCACGAGGGCAGTCTCGACAGCGTCCTGCGCGGCGCCGAGTGGCAGGCGGCTCTCTGGTACCAGCGCCAACAAGGGAGCACCGTCGACCTCGAGTTGGTGCTCGATGCCGAACCTGGGACCCCCCTGACGGAGACCGTCCGCGACCTCCCTGTCAGTTACGACCCGACGCGTCGCGTCTATGGGTGGCGCGATGTCGTCCGTCCTGAGCCGATCCGGGTCAACAACGACCTCGCCCCGCCTGCTCCCGATTTCCTCGCCGCGTATGGAGGTGCGTGATGTTCCTCACCCAGATGCACCTGAACCCCGCCCGGCGTGGCACCCGTCACCTGCTGGCATCCCCGCAACGGCTCCATGCTGCGGTGCTGCACGGCTTCCCGCCGGGCTCCACACTTGGCGGTCCCGCTGGTCGCGTTCTCTGGCGGGTCGACCAGGCCCAGGCGTCGATCACGCTCTACGTGAGCAGCCCAGCGGAGCCTGACCTGACCCACATCGTCGAGCAGGCGGGGTGGCCGACGGCTCCGCAGCACTGGCGCACCGTTTCCACGGCACAGATGCACGACCGGCTTGCCGCCGGCCAAGAGTGGGTGTTCCGGTTGACGGCAAACCCCGTCCGTAACGAACGGGTCCCAGGAGAACGCGGGAAACGTCATGGGCATGTCACGGTCTCCCAGCAGGAGGACTGGCTAGGCTCACGCAGCGAAACCTGGGGCTTCAGCCTGGTCACGGCAGACGTGACCGGCCGTCGCCATGTCATGTTCTCCCGCCGGGGACCTGACACCGCGGGCAGCGTCACGCTGAGCATGGCGACGTTTGACGGGGTGCTCCGAGTCACCGACCCCGATGCTCTGCGGCGCTCACTCACCAGTGGCGTCGGACGGGCCAAAGGCTACGGCTGCGGGCTCATCACGTTGGCACCGGTGCGATGAACCAGATCCCGGGCCCGAGACCGGTCGACATCTCTGCGCTGGTCCGGGCCCAGGACCGGCTGAGTTTCGTGTATCTCGAGCGTTGCGTCGTGCACCGAGACGGCAACGCCGTGACTGCGACCGACGAACGAGGGGTCGTCCACATCCCGGCGGCGACCTTGGGGGCGCTGCTCCTCGGGCCGGGAACGAACGTGACCCACCAGGCGATGGTCCTGCTCGCCGAGAGCGGAGCCACCGCCGTATGGGTCGGCGAGCGCGGTGTCCGCTACTACGCACACGGGCGAGGGCTGTCGCAGTCCAGCCAACTGTTGCAGGCACAAGCGGCAGCCGTCTCCAACCAGTCCACGCGCCTGCAGGTCGCAAGGGCGATGTACGCGATGCGCTTTCCATCCGAAGAGGTCACTCGCGCCACCATGCAACAGCTCCGCGGCCGGGAGGGTGCCCGCGTCCGTCGGCTCTACCGCGAGCACGCCGACCGCACCGGCGTGGCCTGGTCACGACGCGACTACGACACCGCCGACTTCGCTGGCAGCAGCGCCGTCAACCAAGCGCTGTCGGCAGCGACGACCTGCCTGTATGGCATCACACATGCGGTGATCGTGGCACTCGGCTGCTCCCCAGGGCTTGGCATCATCCACACCGGCCACGCGCGCTCTTTCGTTTTTGACATTGCTGACCTCTACAAAGCAGAGATCGCTATTCCGATCGCGTTCGACATCGCAGCCGCCGATGTCGATGACGTTCCAGCCGAGACCCGCAGGGCGGTACGCGACGCCGTAAAGGACGGACGGCTCCTGGAACGTTGTACCCGCGACATCAGACGATTGTTGCTTCCTGATCAAGACGATGCTGAGCAGGAGTGGAACGTCGTCCACCTGTGGGACAGCGGAACCCGGACCGTGGCAAGCGGAACCTCGTACGGCACGACAGAGGCAGACCTCGGGTGGTAGTCCTCGTCCTGACCGCATGCCCGGCGGGCCTGCGCGGGCACCTGACACGGTGGCTCATGGAGATCAGCCCAGGCGTCTTCGTGGGCCAAGTCACCACCCGAGTCCGCGAGTTGATGTGGCTCCGAGTCCTGGAACTGTGTAAAGACGGCAAGGCGATCATGGTCCACCCGTCGAACAACGAACAAGGACTCGAGTACCGCTTCCACCGCCACGACTGGCTCCCCGAGGACTTCGACGGCATCTGGCTGATGCGTCGCCCGGCCGACCCCGATCGCACCCCAGCCCTCAGACCAGGCTGGAGCAAAGCCTCTCAGGTTCGCCGCGCCCGTCGCACAAAGTAGGAAAGTGATCGCAGTTCCGCCTCCACCGCTGTATCATTCGAGGTCAGCAAGTGTGCTCCCCGCCAACGCGGGGATGAGCCGTCAGTCACCGGAGACCTCCTGCTTCCCTGGCGGTGCTCCCCGCCAACGCGGGGATGAGCCCCCAGCTCAGACGCCAGGAGCCAGCACAAGCACGTGCTCCCCGCCAACGCGGGGATGAGCCCGCCGTCGTCTTCTCTATCGCTGGACCTGCGTTGTGCTCCCCGCCAACGCGGGGATGAGCCCAGGGCGCTCGAGTTCACCATCCCGATGCCAGGGTGCTCCCCGCCAACGCGGGGATGAGCCAAAGCAGGGCAGATCTGGTCGTCTATCTCGTCAGTGCTCCCCGCCAACGCGGGGATGAGCCCGAGTCCCCAGAACGACTGGCGGATGATCGGACGTGCTCCCCGCCAACGCGGGGATGAGCCCTGTCTGACCGGGATCTTGGCCCGGTCGGGCATGTGCTCCCCGCCAACGCGGGGATGAGCCGGAGAAAACAATGCCAACGACCAAGCTGGGAATGTGCTCCCCGCCAACGCGGGGATGAGCCCGACATGTACCGCAGGTTGGCCAGGTCGTCGGGGTGCTCCCCGCCAACGCGGGGATGAGCCCTTGATGAAGATCTGTTCAGCTGCCCCCGAACCGTGCTCCCCGCCAACGCGGGGATGAGCCCCGCACAAGGCGGTAGGTACCCGGAGCTTCGGGGTGCTCCCCGCCAACGCGGGGATGAGCCCCGGTCGTGGGCGTGCCCGGTCCCCGAGGAGTAGTGCTCCCCGCCAACGCGGGGATGAGCCCCCTGCTGTGGCGATCTTCGCACCGGAGTCGACGTGCTCCCCGCCAACGCGGGGATGAGCCCCACAGCTGAAACCAAACTATAGCATCTCGCGTGTGCTCCCCGCCAACGCGGGGATGAGCCCACCCGCGGCCACCGCCGCGTCCGTGCCATCAAGTGCTCCCCGCCAACGCGGGGATGAGCCCCCCGACGGACCCGGCAGGGTCTTGGCCAAAGAGTGCTCCCCGCCAACGCGGGGATGAGCCCTGCGCAGGCAATGAGTTAGACGCGTACACCCGGTGCTCCCCGCCAACGCGGGGATGAGCCCTGACGTGCTCGTCGAAGAGTGAGACGGGAGAAGTGCTCCCCGCCAACGCGGGGATGAGCCCGGAGGCCATGAAATGACCACGCAGATCACAGTGTGCTCCCCGCCAACGCGGGGATGAGCCCGCTTCGAGGGCGCGGGTGACCTTGGCGCGCGAGTGCTCCCCGCCAACGCGGGGATGAGCCCGTGACCAGGCTTGTTTCAGCACAACCATGAAGGTGCTCCCCGCCAACGCGGGGATGAGCCCAGGGCCTGGCCGTCTTTCCACTCGCCGCTGGCGTGCTCCCCGCCAACGCGGGGATGAGCCCGATGCGCATGTTCGTGCAGGTCAACGACAACGGTGCTCCCCGCCAACGCGGGGATGAGCCCCATGCCAGCACAGGCCACAGTCAGGATCGGCCGTGCTCCCCGCCAACGCGGGGATGAGCCCTGACCGCTGACCCGTCGTGCCGCCTTCCTGAGGTGCTCCCCGCCAACGCGGGGATGAGCCCGTTGCCGTGACAGACGACGACCAAGGCCCAGCGTGCTCCCCGCCAACGCGGGGATGAGCCCTCCGCAAAGCCGGAGCCACCTACCAACAGATCGTGCTCCCCGCCAACGCGGGGATGAGCCCCGCCAGCGGGGCCGACGCGGTTGCGTTGTGACGTGCTCCCCGCCAACGCGGGGATGAGCCCGAGAACGCGCACAACGCACCACCACCGGACCCATGCCCACCGGCCTGCGCGACCACGTGCTCCCCGCCAACGCGGGGATGAGCCCGTCCCAAAATCGCCGTTCTTCTCTGGCCGCCAGTGCTCCCCGCCAACGCGGGGATGAGCCCTCCGTGGGTCTGCGGATCGCAGAGTCTGTCCCGTGCTCCCCGCCAACGCGGGGATGAGCCGACGCCGTCGTCAAGGCATGGGAGCTGGTCAGGTGTGCTCCCCGCCAACGCGGGGATGAGCCCCGTCGTACACGATCACCCAGTCCAGGCCATCAGTGCTCCCCGCCAACGCGGGGATGAGCCCTGGTACGTGGCCGAGGCCTCGGTGACCACCTCGTGCTCCCCGCCAACGCGGGGATGAGCCCTACTGCACGCACTTGCGCGCGTGGTCGGCCGAGTGCTCCCCGCCAACGCGGGGATGAGCCCTCCGACCATGTGCACCACTGCCACAAAACCTTGTGCTCCCCGCCAACGCGGGGATGAGCCCCCAGCCTCGTCCTCGGCATCCATGACCAGGTTGTGCTCCCCGCCAACGCGGGGATGAGCCCCAGCTCGACTGAAGCGTCTTGCATGGTGGGCGCGGTGCTCCCCGCCAACGCGGGGATGAGCCCACCGTAGCCCAGCGCGTGCACCGAGCCGTACGGTGCTCCCCGCCAACGCGGGGATGAGCCCATCGTCCCGTTCAGCACGGCGGAGAAAGTGTCGTGCTCCCCGCCAACGCGGGGATGAGCCCGCCCACCACCACGGCGGTGCACCAGTGCGGCGGTGCTCCCCGCCAACGCGGGGATGAGCCCACCGTCACTGTGACCTGCTCCGTCTTGTGAGGGTGCTCCCCGCCAACGCGGGGATGAGCCCCGGACCTGGGACCTGACCCAGACAGGAGCTGGGTGCTCCCCGCCAACGCGGGGATGAGCCCGACAGTTGCGCCTGCCACCACTCCCGGTCCGTGTGCTCCCCGCCAACGCGGGGATGAGCCCACCTGGCGGGCCTTCATCGTCGACCCGTCCATGTGCTCCCCGCCAACGCGGGGATGAGCCCACCCCCATCACAGGCCACCGCTCTGGTCGGTCGTGCTCCCCGCCAACGCGGGGATGAGCCCAGCTCATGTGGTCCGCCGACTGGGACACGTTAGTGCTCCCCGCCAACGCGGGGATGAGCCCTCGTCTCCGTAGCCCTGTGCCCGCAGCACCCGGTGCTCCCCGCCAACGCGGGGATGAGCCCTGGGCGAGGTCGGTTCGGTAGACGATCATCCCGTGCTCCCCGCCAACGCGGGGATGAGCCCACCGAGCTCGCTGGTGCCATCCGGAGACACCCGTGCTCCGCCAACGCGGGGATGAGCCCGCGACGTCGGCTATGTTCAGACGTTTCACGTCGTGCTCCCCGCCAACGCGGGGATGAGCCCGTGTACTTGGTGCCTGAGCGCAGCGGGGTGGCGTGCCCCTGCCAACGCGGGGATGAGCCCGGGGTCCGCCAGGTCGAGGTGCGCGGCATGGTGTGCTCCCCGCCGACGCGGGGATGAGCCCTCAACTACCGTCAAGTCCAGGTTGAACCACAGATCCACCGGCGGAGCATAGGCAAAATTGTCGCGCCTGTAGTGCGCCGGGACCTGACCTCGATTCGTCAGCGGGGGTGATGTGCCTGCCTGGGCGCGTGAGTATGGGGTGTTCGATGGTGCGGGGCCGGTGCCGCAGGCTGGTAACGACCGGAACGGACCCGGGTACCGGGCACCGAACCGTCCGTACCGGGTGCTCAGGAACCGACTGTCGCCTGGATTACGAAGCTGCCGTCGCCGACCAGCACCTGTACCGCGACCGGAGTACCGGCTTTGTTCGGGGCGGCGAAGGCCACGGTCCTCTCCGCCGACTCGCCCGGTGCCAGGGTCTGTTTGCCGAACGGCGAGTTGTGCCCGTCGAGCGCCTGGAGCATCCCAGGAGCGGAGTGGGGTCCGTAGAACAGACCCACGTCGGCGAGCAGCGGCAGGTCTTTGTCGGAGACGTTGGTCACCACGATGGTCACCGCCAGACCGTCGCCGGTCGCCTCGCCCCGTGCGTAACCCTGGGTCTGGATGGGCCGCAGCGAGACCAGCCGGACCGTCACCCCCTTGTCGGTCACATCCTCGTTGGGACCGGCTGTGGCGATCGTCTCGGTCATCGGCGGCACCTGGACCGCCTGGGTCGGTGCCGGGCCCGGGAGCACGGTCTGGACCGGGATCGGGGTCGGCGCCGGCGGCGGGCCAGAATCTACGGCACCCGGCGTCGAGCCCGAGTCCGAGCCTGAGCCCGAGCCCGAGCCCGAGCCACCCGGTAGCAGGACCCAGAGCACCAGCAGTAGCACCACGGCGGCGACCACGCAGGAGATGCCCACGATGTACCGGACCTTGTGCCGGCCCAGGAAGATGGCGGCGATCCGGGCCGGAGCGACGCGGACCATAGCGATGATGCCGTGGACCAGAGCGACGATGCCTGTGGCGTTCTTCTCTTCCGCGGAGCTCGTCGTCTTCCTTGTGGAGTCAGTCATGCCGCCCATCTCCCAATCGCTGATCAGCCCCTCCGGGACTGTAGGTGACTTGCCTACCCCGGCGGGCACCGGTCCCGGGTGGTCTACCCGGCCGGCTGATCGGTTCGACAACCAGCAGGCCGCCCGGACGTTCCACCGTCCCCAGCCCGGCCAAGAACGCCGGGGCCGCCTGGACCAGGTCGTCCGGCCGCCGGTAGGTGAGCGTCGCGACGTCGACGAGACCGCCCGCAGCCTGTGACACCGCTCCTCCACAAGTCCGGCGCGGCCTCGTCGGCCACCCACCGGCCCGAGCCTACCTACCGCACTGGTCGGCGCACCCCAGATGCACCCTGACACCGGTCCAGGCGGTCCGGGCCGAGGATCCAACCATCGGCTCGGACCGCCTGACGAACAGGACGGGCCTAACCAGCTGTGGCCGTGAAGTCGTCGAACGACACCACCACTGGCAGCGGGGCAGCCGAGGCGCCGGTGTAGGCACCGACCCCGACCGAACCGGCTCCCGTCACCGATGAGTCGGTGACCTGGATCTGCCAGGTCGCCGGCTCCGGGGAACCGACCTTCCACACCTTGACCTGGACGGTGGTGCCGACCACCCGCAGCCGCAGCCGCAGCTGCTCGCTACCGGTCAGCTTCACGTTCGAGATGCCCACGGCCGCCACGACCGTGTCGACACCCGCGACGCGCTTGAGCAGCTGCAAGGACTCCACCTCGCCGTCGGCGGTGACGTTGGCCCGGGCCAGGTACCCGTCGAACGTCGCCGAGGTGCGAGCCGAGACCCACACCCGGGTCACCGCCGTGGTCGGACGGGTCGGCACGCCCACCGACACCGCGACGTCTACGTTCGCCGCGTTCACGCCAGCCAGCCGGGACCGGGACGTCCACCCGGCCGCCGGGATGGTGATCAGCGCTTGGCTGCCGTTGGTGGAGAAATAGGCCGGCTTGGTGTCCGGCGTCCACGCTCCACCCGCAGCCGCGGTGCCCCAGCCTGAGGCCGTGGTGCGGCTGAACGTGTCCGCTGCCAGGTCCGTGCCGACGACCGCCGCGGCCACGACCATGACCGACCTGTTCGAGGTGCCCTTGGCACCGCCGTCGTCGGTCACCGTCAAGGTCACCTGGTAGGTGCCAGCGGCGGCGTAGGTGTGCGAGACCTTGGCCCCGGTGCCGGTCTTGCCGTCACCGAAGTCCCAGCCGTACGACGTTATGGTGCCGTCCGGATCG
>Ga0123353_10006134_pt1 | contig 15959 bp, 10 predicted proteins | sample TergutLab28metaG_3_FD_92763 | JGI IMG/M metagenome (GOLD analysis project Ga0123353, IMG submission 92763) | Labiotermes labralis P3 segment gut microbial communities from Petit-Saut dam, French Guiana - Lab288 P3 | ecosystem: Host-associated > Arthropoda: Insects > Digestive system > Gut ... | reverse complement strand
GGCCATATCAAGAAAGCGAGGGCGCTGTCATGTATGGAGCAGCAGTGGAGATGTGAAGACACAATTTGTCTGCAAAGGATGTGGACATTACGTCTGCAAAGACCATATGAGTGTGATTGTTACGTGTGACACTTGCAAGAATAAGGATGAAACTGATGAATCTGATTAGTTGCGCTGTTTTACCAAATCTTCTTCTTCTTCAAATCATTTTATCATATTTAAATTCTTGAATACAGAAATGAATATTGAACATAACCGGAACTCATATACCGTAAAGGGTATGTGAAAATCATGTCATTGTTACATGTCATTGTTACATGAGTTTGTCATTTCAGTGATGTGAAACTGTTGTTTCTTTTGTAAGCAAACATGTATTTTAATTTGACAATAAAATAACTAAAAACCAGCATTAGTTATAACCACTTTCATAGTGGGGTCACATTTGACCCCAGGTGGCCTTCTACGTCCTAATATCTAGGGTGGCGTTTGAGGGTTTTAATTAGTAGAGGGCAGTTTCATTTTCATAAAGTCTCATGTTTAAAAATTGCAGTACAAATGTACACAACATAAAATAAAAGTGGTCAGTTCACTTGATGTTACCTAAATTTCAGCACTAAATTTCAATAATACAGAGATAATTTTTCTCTTCAGCTTTCGAGTCCTTGCGAGTCTTTGTTACTGCGAGTAAAGTATTTCTTCGGCATATGGTGTAATAGTTACACAGCTGTAACTGTGTTGTTACAGCGTCGCGACTAACAAAACCTTCCGTAACTGGCTTTATGTTGTCGACCGATGGAAGGATGACACTTAGGGCGACAAAAACAACAATGAAGACACCATGAGTAGCCTAACTTTCGGCTTCGTAGGAATAAGCCACAAGGCTTCAACCCAATGAAGATCGTGGTAATGGTGGTAATTGTGGTAGTACTGGTAGTGGTGATGGTTGTGTTGGTGAGGTTGGTGGTGGGTTTGGTGGGGATGATGGTGGTGGTGATGGTGATGGTGGTGTTGGAGATGGTGGTGGTGTTAGTGGTGATGGTGGGGTTTGTGGTGATGACGTCGGTGATGTTGGCGGGATGATGGTGGTGGTGTTGGGAATGATGGTGGCGTTTGTGTTGGTGGTGATGATGGTGGTGTTAAAGATGATGTTGTTGATGGTGATGATGGTGTTTGGGGATGATGGTGATGTTGGTAGTTATGGTGGGGTTGGTGGCGATGTTGGTGGTGTTGATGGTGACGGTGTTGTTGGGGATGATAGTGGTGATGGTGGTGCTGGTGTTAGTGGTCGTGGTAGAGATGGTAACCGTGGTAGTGACTGTGGTGGTGGGAGGTGATGATTGTGGTGGTTATGGGTAATAATGTTGGTTATGGTGGTGAGGGGGTGGTGATGTTGAAGTGGTGGAGGCGACGTTACTTATGGTTGTAGGCACTAAGGTGTTTTATTGCCCTCTCTATACAGCCAGCGCTCAGTACGAACGACCGTGACGAGTTCCGGAATTGTACAGTATGCTCTGTCGAAGAGCAGAAGGAACCGCAGTATTTGCTTCGGACTTCCATGAAATCTTGGTTCAAGTGGTTTGTTGCGTTATTACTCTTTTCTTTCCGATAAGCTGAACTAAATTTCAGTGATAGTGCGTAGCACATTAATTATTTTGCCCAACGTACGTCATTGGTGATTTAGACCTATCAGAAACAGTTAAGATCGCAGCTTAGTCATCATTGCTGCTCTCAGTAACGACATGTCCATTTTACTCCACTGTCCAGAGATCAGTACGTATTTATAACATTTTTCTGCTGTGAAATTATTAATTCAAAGCATAGGATTCGTATTACGAACACACAAGCTAAACACACATCAAATTTTGTATTTTTTCATATTGCACGTTACGAAGTCGTGTTTCGTTTCATCAATTGTAACAGTCTATTTTATAACTCTGAGTGTGGCGACTCTCGCCGGGAGACTATAACACCCTGTTGTAATGTGCTCTTATGTTTAGTCATTCAGGAATGGGATGTGAACAGACAATAACAATGTGATTTTCCTTCATATGGCCCTAACTCCAGAAAACAATGACATTTATGCATTTTGGTGATCATCCAAAAATGACAGCAGGTTTTATCACTGCAGAAACAGCAAACCGTCGTTGCTGTAATATCGAAGACGTTAGACTTAGGTTAGGAAAATCTTTTCCTTCTTATTCAAGATTTTCTTTGTAATTTTGGTATCCTACACGACAAGCAGTAGGTTTAGCCTTAGCTCAATTTTATGATCGTAGCCAGATGTTTGAAATGCCAGTCCAGCAATCCAATATAGCAGTCTGATACGTGACCCTTGAAGCTACGTTTCCCTGCAGAGTTCAGTCTATCTTTAGGTTTGGAAGATCAAGCGTCTTGTGAAACTGCTGACCATGTTAGATCGACTGCATGATAAGACAGGAACTTTAGAATGTGCCTGCTAGGGCTTGCTATCCAGTGGCCAGTCTATACTCTTTTCGGTTCTGAAAAACTCCCACATGCATATCGAGTGTAGAATATTTTATTCCGAACGTCGGAATACGGTACCGAAACTCCTCTCAACTCCGTCTCTCTTCGAGTGTAAAGAATTTCGTCTAAGAACAGACTATAGCAAGCGACACGATTTATACCCATATAAATGAATATTTCATTATGTACAAAAATTTGAACTATCCAGCATTTCAGGTTGCAAACTATAGCTCCAAAAATCTCTGTCTTTTTTCACTCTCCATCAATACCGCTACTGATAAATCGTTATGTCCTATTAGTGTGCTGTTAACAGACTATTGTCGGTGTAGGTAGGTTGTGACAATGTTGTGTTGTAATGTAGACGTTACTGGGACAGCAGAAGCAAGAGTCGCATGAATTTTAATCATATTCGCTAAGGTTACGAGAAAAAAACGGCGAACAAGAATCCTATTTCAAATTATTTTATATAAACATTAACATTTTCCGTCACATACCTTAAATAATACATCACATCTCCGTCGAATATTTAAGCTAAATGACAGTATGTACAGTATATGCACGACTGTATCACTAAGATCTGCACACAAAAAACCCTACAAAATTCCTATTTTTAAAAACCAACGAAATGCACTAATTAAAAAAAAAATAAAACAGATCACAAAACACTATTCATTTCAGGCACCAAGGTGCCTTCATTAGAGGGTTTATCAACAACACAAGTCCGTAGATCCAACCCATAATTCAGGTGCTGTTCGCCTTCACTTCCACATTTGTCGTTGATAATCTCCCTGATAATGGTACCTTGGTGCCGAAACAGGTAGGAGTTGGCATCTGATATGAAGTATGTTTTGTGACCTGTTTTATTTTATTTTGATTGGTGCTTTTTGTTGGTTTTTAAAAACCATGGAAAGTAAGAAAAGCTCAACATGGATAATATTAAAATACTACACAAAACTTCCATAACCCCTAACTAACGATCCGTTTTTCAATACCTGTGCAAACTGTGGTGACTCAGACCAGATACAAGGTGAAAACCTAAAGATAATAATTAACCCCAAAAGGTTTCGCTTGAAAATGTAAAATCCAGAAGTATCAGAATCCATACTCCCTAATCTACAACTGCTTTAAAATATGTGTACGTATATGTTGAAATACTTTACATTAGTGTGCTCTGTGAGTATATGTTCAGATATTTCACATTAGTGTGTAATGTGAGCATATAACTCAATGTTCCTACACATTTTCTCTTCAACATGTACGTCTGAAATTTCGTGAAATTAAGATTTCAATTGACAATTCTTTCGAGCTTGTTGCACAAGTGACGTAATATAAACAGCTGAATTACCAAGCACATTGATTCACGGGATAACGCTTCTGATTTTCGAACGGTTCGACTCGACTGGAACAACGACTACTTTGAATTTTACTTTGTTTTCCTCGGGTTATTCCTAGTAAATATAAATATACGGCCAACCTAATTTCCTCTCGCTAATCAAACAACGGCCGCTTTCTGTCACGTACAAAGGAAGTCATTCTTGAAAAAATATCTGGTCACCTGGTGTCATATAGTTTGAGACATTGATAGTGTCAGATAGTAATAAATAACAGCTGGGTACGAAAATAGACAATTGAGCCGGCTAATTGCTCAAGTGTTTACAGCAGCTTCTCACATGGACACAAGACGTCTTCTGCATTCTATCCAATTTAATGCGGGCATTGTATGTAAACAGAACTCCACTACATGCAATCACTATTCATACAGCAATAACAAACGTTTTGCAAAGAGGCACGCCACATAATAAAGAATGTTCTATCTTCATCGTTGCAAAGTGTATTTCGTAGAATCATTTAATTAGTACACCAACTAATGCACATAATAAAATTGTTTACATTAAAATATTTAAAATCGCGATTTTAAATATTTTAATGTATAAAATTTTATATATGTGCATTAGTTGGTGTGCTAATTAAACGAGTGTACCAATTCCAAATCTGCCAGTTCAAAATCATATTGTATGCAAACACTCCGCAGCCTGTTCAAACGTTAAGTATCAAGATGTTAGGCTGTGCTGTTGTCGAGTTCCTGTGGGGCTCATAACCATATTTTTGATTACGACTGTAGACAAGTACTCTCTTTATCGTCCTAGAACTTCGCCTCCGATAAGAAGAAAGTTGTGTAGGAAATAATTGTATTTTCTGAGATCCATATGAAAGGCATTACTTAAACCTCGCGGTACATAACTTAAACCCCTAGGGGCTGATATATCAGCAGACCAACAGAATATATACCTGGTTACTAGACTGTTTAATTGCCTCTGCAGGTCGTACAGAACACTGGCAGAATTAATGGCGTATATAGTGCCTGTACAGTTAAAAGAAAGAAATAATTGGAATATTTATCACGCATGGGAGATTGAAAATGGAAAAACCAATTCAGTTGTAGACAAGATATTAAAACGACAGGCAATATACGTATACTGTGAAATGGCGGCGCGTTCGCGTAGTGTTTATACTTCGTCGGCTATCCAAACAGCCTGATAAAATTTCACTAAAAGAGAGCGCTTTAATCTCGCCTGCAACACTGAAACATATTTCGGTCTCCATGTAAAGTGTATTATATTTTTTTCCCTATTTTAATCACATTTGGATATTCTATACATATTTCCATAAGAGCCTCCGGCATCAAATTTCAGGGAATCCGTCCAGTGGCAGCCGAGCCAATACATGCGGACAGATCATCATAACGGAGTTAATTGGCGCAATTCGCGAATATGCGAAGGTGCATAAAATGAAATATCTACGTTGCAATAATCCACAAGTTTTTAAATAATTTGCTTATTATTTAAGAAATTTTAAAACCAAAATCTTCTTGTCATAATTACAAGCAACAAATAAATAAGACTATTTGAAAATGACTGATGAAACTAGGCGTCTATAAACGCAACTTTAGAATACAAAACCGGAATGGAATAGATAATTTTGGAAGAAATACGACTAGATCGGCAAATCTAAAAACAAACCATCATAATACAGCATACAAGTTTTCACTTGGCTCAAGAAAATAACCATTGATGAGGGAAAAATAAATATATTTTATGAGACAAAGAAACACAAATATAAACTTTAACGGTTCTACACATACATTTCATTATCAGAATGAAATAATAAAGATGTTAAAATCTAATTCAATTACCACTTTGATATACTGGCATGAAATTAGCGCGTTTCCACTCTCGTACCTGCGTTTCCGGTGCGCTGTTACCCAGCGGATCTGGACGCAGTATTTTAAAATGGTATCATGGCATCAGCAGCACTACACAGGGCAGGTGGAAAATGAACTTGGCGTCATAATTTTCCCCTCTAAGAAGAAAATCATAATTTGTCTATTAATGCATTAAGAACTGTAATCGCTAACGTATATCAGATATTACAGTGGGAATTGCTTGCTTCTAAAATTGATTAATATTACCATATTTTTACTTCGTTGTAGCGGTAAAGTTAGGTTGAGTTTTTTGATAGTATTCCACACGTAGCAGTGAATTGGAAGTGAGTTCCTGCCCTAAAACATACAGCAGTAGGGTGACACTGAGTCCATTGATGTTGCGTCATTTTGTACAAGATGTAGCAGTGAAGTGAAGCTGATCCCCTTGGCACTCTGAGCTGTACCAGATGGCAGCAGTGAGTTGAGGGTGAGTTCCTTGGCATTATGGCTTGTGCCAGATGGCAGCAGTGAGTTAAGCTTGAGTTCCTTGGCATCATGGTGTGTACCAGATGACAGCATTAAGGCCGAGCTGAGTTCCTTGAATCATGGTGTGTACCAGAAGCCGAAGTGAGGTAAGGCTGGGTTCCTTGTTTTTATGGACTGTTATCAGATGGCAGCAGTGATGTGAGGCTGCGTTCCTTCTCATTGTGGCGTGTACCAGATGGGAGCAGCGAGGTGGAGCTGAGTTCCATGGTATTATGGCCTGTACCAGATGACAGTAGCGAGGTAAGACTGAGTCCCTTGAAATTGTGGCCTCCTATGCGAAATGCAGCAGTGAGGTGGGACCGAGTTCCTTGGCATTATGGCTTGTACAGGATGTAGCAGTAAGTTGAGACTGAATTCCTTAGTTCTGCGGTCTGTTCTACCAGACCCCACAACCTCTCTATACAAGCTTCATATTACGACAGAATCTCGGGCTCGGAAGGAATCTAATGACAAGAAGTGATGAATGATGAGAGAATGTACACTGAATTCAGCTGGCTTGAGACCGGTACCGTTGGCTGGCTTTTTCTTCTGGTCTCTGAGTAAGCAGAAATTTTTCTGACAAATTGAAATTTCAAGAAAGATTCTGGTCCAACATGGGAGATCATCTACCTAATACAGAGTTCTAATAGAAGTACAAGACATTTCTTGGCACGAGACATGCAGAATAGGCTAATTTTTATCACACATGAAATAAATAATTAGGCTTCCTTTGTTTACGGCAGACAAAATGAAATGTAAATCTTGTGTTAGGGATGATATTCTACACTTCCATTGACCGCCGGTTTATTCCATTAATTTTCAAGTATGTTATTCCACTTCCTTCATGTTGTAAAATCGAGAAGAATAATTACCAAACTCTACCTGTCTTACCAGTTCACAAAATCTTGCAGTAACTTCTTCTTTCCTTTTCCTCTGCTAACTACTCAAACTTCTTAATGAAAATCTAACTCTTTGCCTGCCTGGCGTCTTACTTCAAAACTGTATTTCTTTCTTTAACTTGAACCACCTCTATTGACTACGTAGTAATTTATTTTACGTCGTCCTAGAATCATTTTCCATATTTTCTTGAACTCTACTTCATCCGTTTACCACCACAAGTATTTCTATTCTTGCCCCCTTTTTCCTGTCTTTTATCTTTTCTCGGGTTCTTGCTAGTTCCTGGGTCTCATTTGTCACTGTCTGAGAGAAATCTACTCTGCTGCTGCAAGGCCACGAGAATGATGGCAACAAACCTTCTCCGCAGAATACCTCTCTGGAGTAATCTAAATCTGAAAATGACAAAATGCAATGCGTTTTGGGAACACTTGCTTTCCAGGGCTTCAGTTCGTATGTAGAGCAGAGTAACGACCAGAAATTAACAAATTCTAGTACAATTTAGTGATGCACATATGTGTAATTTTCAATACCGTTCTGACGATATTAAATTTCCATCTCACGATCTGAAATACACCTCCATTAAGTTTGTAGCCTTTAATGTTCAACCAAAGTTTCATTAAAATTTTCAGCCACGCTTTTAGCCCTCCTCCATTCGAAATTTTAGCAGCTTAACTAAAACATTTCTTTGTCAACTTTTCGCATGACGGAGATGTACCGATTTTTACAAAAATTTACTTAGTTTTAATAAGAGCCATCCCGCTGTGTATTGCAATAACATAATAATTTTTACCAGTCAATAACACAACAATATGCATATATAGTGATCAATATTAAAAATTCGGCAATATGTTTCGGTTCAAAGGAACCATAATCAGGCCAAATACAAAACACAGTCCTGATACATTCAGACAGTGCACGCACTGTGGGATCCATATTGTTTACAATTGTATTGACATTAAAGTGTTTATAAACTGTTGGCCGATGTATTTAAAATGTATTTATATAATAAACTCCTATCGGTATGTCATAGTTAAAATGCCTAAAATGCTATATATATATATATATATATATATAGACACACACATATTTACATACATACATACATATATACACACATACATGCATACATACATACATACATGCATGCATATATTCATACATACGTACATACATGCATACATACATAAATAAATACATACATACATACATACATACATGCATGCATACATACATACATACATACAAACATACAAGCATACATACGTACATACATACCTACATACTTACATACATAAATACATACATACTTACATGCATACATACATACATACACATATTATAAATACATCGTCCAACAGTTTATACATGAACTTTTTTGTCAATAAACAATATTGGATCCCACAGTGTGTGCACTCTCTGAATGTACCAGGACTGTGTTTTCATAATTTGCCTGATGATGGTTCCTTTGAACCGAAACATATCGCCCAATTTTTAATATTGGTCACTATATATGTATATTGTTGTGTTAGCGATTAGTATAAATTATTATAAAAATTTACTTAGTTAGTGTCACATATTTCTTGACTTTTTATCATTGTCCTAGTCCTTCAGCGGTGACCTTATTACACTATGTGGACCTTTATTTCTTAACGTGCTGCCAGCGTCGGTACACTGCACTGTCGTTAATGGATTTAAGGATTATAGAAATTTATGAAATCCTGACCATTGAAGAATTTTAAATTTAAACGCCAGGGCTACTCAAGGAGTAGTCAATTAAGAATATTACAGGGCTGTGCAGTTTTCCCACTTTATAAACCGTATTTTTACATTATTATTTCGAAACAACTATGGTTTTAAAGAATTACAAGCCTGTGACATTTGGGAGTTTGGAAACGTAAACTTTAACGTTCTTCTTATACTCACATTCTACTTATGATCTATTCCTACATTTATAAGTAAGTTTAATTCTGTTGTTCAGTGATATAACCTTACCTTAGTAGCATCACACACAAAACGGCCGAAGCTGCCACGTACTGTGAAGGAAATAGCTTTTTAAGTCACTTTCCTTCCACTGTGGGAGAAGTGAATTTCACATATAATGCACTAACTAATTAAATCCTCTCAGAAGAATCCTTCTAGACAAGAAAATCTGCGCAGTTAATAGAGTCAAAATATTCGTTACCGTTTTCAATAAAATCCGATTCATGTCCCTATCCTGAGTGGGACGAAAAACGTCCACGTCCTCAAGTCCTTGATGTACCATTTTAATATTATCTTCCTGTCTATGCCTAGGTCACCCAAATGTTCTCTTTCTTCCAGTTCTCTCCATCAAATACCTACATACTTTCCCCTAACCTCAGCGAATTTGAAAACACGTCTGTAAATAAACTAATGCCCTCTAAAACTTGTGACTATGCAAGAAAAGCAATTACGACTTTCTGTAGCATTGCTGCGGAGTAGGTCTAAGGCCTTTCGTTTTAGACAAGTAATTTTTATAACTTTAAATACTAAGACAGTGTGGACAGTGTTGTATTAATAATCTGATGTTTAATGTATGTTGTGGGAGGTGGGGGATAATATAGAGATTCTATTTTTGTGAGGATACAAGCCATGTCTGTTGTAGGAGAACGTGTCTACAATGTTCAGCCTAATGAATCCTAGAACTATTTATTTCACTAATTCCTGTTTCTCTTACGCTAACAGACAGCAGAGAAAATATTAATTAAGGGGGTGTTGACGTTAGTGTGTCTTTCTTTGTGTATGGGTAATTATTTATGTGGCTATCAGAATTGAACAATACTACATTAGAGAATATTATAATTTTCATGACTAAGCCAGTGCGATGGATCGTGTCCAAAATATTAGTGACAAATTTTATTATGCAGCACAAGTATACAAATGTAAAAAAAAAATCTATGCGCCAGTAGTTGATATGAAACAATTCCACGCTGAGTACTCAAACAATATTAGGCGCCATTTTAAAAAAATTATCCCCCCCCCGGGCCCCCTTCGTGGTGCTCGGGATTTGTGCATCCTTGTCTTGTACCATGGTCACTAACCTTCCCCAACATTTTTAAACTTCTCAACGTTTGTTAAAAAAAAGTAGTATGACATGTGACTAACTGTATTCAAAGTACTGCAAACATACTGATGTTTTACATCACATTTTGTCTTCTTAACCCTGTTTTACTATTTTTTTTCAAAAGGAAGATACACGCTTGTTAAATGCTGATTTTGAACTTGGTATGAATTTTATACATTCGAGGTCACGACTATCTCCTATATTTTAATTTCCTGTTCAATAATAATGAAACTTGTTGAACGCACAGTACTGCGACGAGGACTTTTAGCGTTTAGGTACCCATAAAATATGAAATTTTTGGCGGTAATACCTCTTATAATAAAAAGTAATAGCATGAAGACCGTGCGCAGATTCTCTTTAACTTTCATTGCGATAGCGGAAATTAATAAACTTTTGGAAAACGGTATGATAAGTGGGCACAGCGATACATCGTGCAGGCCTACAGAGCTGAACAATGTGTATGAAATAGTGCAGGTGAACAGTTAATAGACGAAGGCAAGGCAAAACGTTAAGGTCATATCCAACAAAACTTATTTATGTAAAGTCCTAAGTGTGAGAGCCACTGAATGTTCCAAAGCAACTACTCATACAGTTGTTTTCGCTGCGTGAAAAATAGGCCCTTCGAGAGAAACAGTTCTTACAATTGAGAAAGTTTGTGTCACTGTAAGATGAAGACTGAGGTTGAAGAAATAGTTGAGGATCGAGAGTATAATAAATATAGAAAACCAAATGGCAATACTGCTAGTAATGTAATTAAAAAAAGACAGCTCGGTGATATTATAGCACAAGGGCAGAACCAGCACCTGACTGCTCTAACTGTAATCGTAAAACAATACTGAAGTTCTTCAAAAGTGTAATATTCAACAACAATAATAATAACAACAGAACAAGAGTTCTGCTGGATTACATATTTATATAATATGAAAATACTTTTTATCAGTTATACATAGCACTCTCGTTATGGAATGTCATTTGCGAGAATGAAGCACTTTAAAAAGTTTTACTGCTAATCGTGCCAGTATGAGGTACCAAAACACCCGTACTTTGTTATACTGGCAGATAAGCAAATCTACCTACATACAACTGCATTTTCGGTGAGTGATACGCATCCCTATATGTCGTTCACTGTTTCCATGGATATTATTTACTCACCTCTTATTGTATTTCCATAAAGAATAGAATTCAGGAAGCATATATTTTGAAATACGCGTTTTTTACATCAAAACCATTTTCCCTCAATAAAGACGACAACGGCCATACCACGTTGAAAACACCGGTTCTCGTTTGATCACCGCAGTTAAGCAACGTTGGGCATGGTTAGTACTTGGATGGGTGACCGCCTGGGAACACCATGCGCTGTTGGTATTTTTTAGCGGCTTTGGTGATCTAGAGGTAGCGTGCTGGCCTTCGGTACTCAAGTTCGCGGGTTCAAACCCGGCCGAAGCCGTCGGATTTTTAGGGCGAAAAAATCCTCAGCACGCCTTCCTTCGGAGGGGAAGTAAAGTCGTCGGTCCCATGTCATAGATTTGCGGCATGTAAAAGATCACTAAATTTATGTGGAAGTCGGAATTTAGGCAAAATTACTACCGGACATCTTTCTCGCCCTTTCGCTGCTGGGATCTCTCGCGTCGCTGCGGAAGCAGAGGCACGTGGCAGCGAAAGTGGGAACGTCTAAAGGCGGGGGAAAGCAATGGCAAACTGCCTATGATGCAGTGTGCCAAGAGCCATATCGGTTCCATAACCGGGCTCTGGCTGCTACCGGACCGGCCTCTAGGGCTGAATACTAATGAATGAATGAACGATAGCTGCCAACTTATGAAACGTAAATTTGTGCATCGTAAGCTAATTTTGTAGAAACTAATACAATTCTTTCAACAATAACCGATGCTGACACCTCTTAAACTTATCGATAAATTGGTCTTCGTTACAATTGGCTATATTTTGACTGCAGAATTTACACAATACGGGACGAAATTTGTGGGTACGTAAGAATTTGGACGAAATCAATCGTGGCCCATTTCAAGATATTAACTGTTACCCATATTAAATGTTTTACCCAAAACAGAAAGTAAAGATCATGGTAAGTGTCATTGTTACCACAAATAGACGATGTAACTACAAATGTTATATTTTTCACATGGCTGTACAGCCGTAGTGAGTCTAGGCCTCCTCTAGGAGGTTCCTCGATTGCACTCAGACACACCACATTCGGTAGGATTCCTCTAGATGCAGGATCGGCCAGTCGCAGAGACCTCTACCTGGCAACACACAGCGCTAAAAAGCAATCCCACCAGGCGAAGGGCCGCAGACCCACGCCTTAGAACGCGTGACCCCTAGGATCGACACAAGTGTTACATCTTTACCCATATCTTTACGAAGACAGACAAGACAGAACACATCCAACTAAGTACTTGACTTACTTTATGCTAACGTGCTACTTTTTTCTCGAATATTCCGCCACTGTAACTGATAATGAAGCAAAAATATTGTAGTTCGAACAAACTGCATCAAACAATTTGAGCATCAGTGAAAATTAATTTACTGCAGTCGACAAAGGAAACACGCGCTTCAACTGACTGAGTGAATAACTCTTGTCTACTTGTTGTGTATGCGAAATATTTGGGAGATTAAGATATAAACCTGTATAATCCAGTTCACAACAAATTGCCTATGAACTTAGCCGAAAATTGTCAAGAAATTCAGTTTCGTATTTGACGCGTTACAAAACCCACTTAACGGCATTCGTTTGAATTTACTAAAACACGTATTTACATACACATATCTTGTGTTTGTGAACATTAATATGCATATGATCACAGATACGCATACGCAAGCATATATTTACCTTTAAACTCATCTACATGACCACATACATAAATACGCCACATATAGGTCAGCAGTAGGCCGAAAACGGACCAGTGAGGAGAGCAAGAGGAATCAAACATTTCATGAAGAACCCTTTACCTTCCGCAAAGTACGTATAAAATCGCTCAAATTTTCACTAAATATTTAACACCTTATAATTTGGAAAATCTAAATTTTGTTTGTAATTAGTTAGGAATTTAGAGCACCTGGCCAAGATGAAAACCTATTAAAGAGTTCCTGTAGTCCTGTAACTGTATTGGAAGCCACACAAAACTATTTAAAATATACAGTTCTCGTAAAATCTTTACTAATACCTTCGACATTTTCGAACCTATCCGCTTATTGAAAGATGATTCGGGGACTTACTTGGTCCTCAGGTGGTGAGGAGAAATCCCTTTCTGCTGAGTCCGTTGATGTAGGGTCCGTTGGAAAGAACTAGCCTGTGTTACTGAGTGATATGATAGGTCCGTTAGTAACAACTAACCTCTATTTCTGAAAAAGATGTTGCCCGTTAGAAACTGTTAGCCTGTTTTACTGATACAGTGGTGGGCCTGTTAGAAACAGCTAACCTCTATCACTGAGAGAGATGTTGGGCGCGTTAGTAAGAGGTAGCCCGTGCTACTGATACAGCTGTTGGGTCTGTTAGTAAAACCTAAACTTTATTTCTGAGAGAGATGTTGGGCCCATTAGAAGGAACTAGCCTGTGTTACTAATAGAGATGTTGGGCCCGTTAGAGAGAGCTAACTTGCATTAATGGTAAAGTAACTGGGTCCGTTAGAAAGAAACTGCCTGCGTTACTGAATGACATGTTGGGTCCGATATAACTTTGGGCCTATTAGAAAGAGCCACTCTGTAAAAATGTAGGGAATATCTCGCCCCCAACTGAAGATAGAGACAGATCCATTCCCAGAAAAGTGTTATTAATAAACCTAGGCTATGGACAATGTCCAGAACATTACCACAGTTTGTAATAATAAGATAAACCATCTTCAGAGTTTTATGTCATTCAGAAATCCACCAAGTAGCAGAATCAACTATATATTATAATTGATAATTACTACAAACAGCTCCGTCGAGGAAGCTGGCACGAGCGGTAATGCTGTTAACTCGTATACGGAAATTTTCCGGTCGGATTCTTGTCCGAAACAAAGTCAATGCTGTCTTATGTCTATTTATTCAGTCCTTCGTAGAAACTTTCAGGATGGTACCATGTATTGCACCTCGATTACTTCATTTCTCATCCTTTCTAATTCATTTAACATCCAATAATACGACGGTATACAGCCTGCTTTAATATCAGCGTCGTTTAACAAACTACGATGGATTCTAAGTTTCAAGAAACAAGTGCACCTCAGGCCAGAAACAGCAGCTTGTTTCTGCAGTACATATATAGAAAAGTATATGTGGCCGTTGTTCGGCTGAGAAGAGAAAAGGTACGGTGTAACCATCCGCAACTGTTTTTGCAAGTCGGGCTTCATTCTTTCTTTTTCTTTTTTCAAGTCAGGGCAAGATGAGTTAATACGCGGTAGAAATTAAGAACAGAAATAAGATAAGAAAGAAGAAACGATGAGTATGAAGAAGAGGAAGAAAATAGGAAGTAAAAGAGGAAGGATTTTTGTTTTGCCGTCTCCTCCCGCCTAACGTTAGGGACATTTAATTCTGTTAGAATGGCTTCTACTTTTATGCTTCATTTGAACTCATGCCGTAAAACGTAGAGATTTGTTCTTGTATCTAGGTATGGGAACTGAGCAACATCCACACTGTTCCATAGTAACAAAGTTTTAATTTCAGGAACCATTTTATATTCGTTACCCCCTCATCCCACATCCCTCCATCACACACCTTCCTTCGCCTTCTTTCTCTTTCCAACTTTTAATTCTTTGCGTCACGATTTGCACTCTCCTTCTATTGTAATCATATTTTACTTCTTGCCGTAACCGTTCGTGCTACATAGCCACTAATAAAGAGAGTAACATATTTTATTCTTCTTCAAGGCGCGGAAAAAAATTAACCTGCAACTTTAATCAAACCCACTTCCCAACTTACTTGCGTGTTTTTAAATTTCAGAAACGAAATTTCATTAATGACTTTTTCGTAGTACCCTAGATGGTCAAGATATTCCCTGCCTTCTGGGAAACCCAAACATGCATTATCGTGTGTACTCACAAATTTCTCGCACACCGAGGTTTTCCGACTGCAATCACGTATGCAACTCTAACCATCCTCATGCAAATAGCGTATCCCGCACAAAGCACCGTCCTCATTCTATTGGACACAATAATGTTATCGAATATTACAAGTGTAACCTCCCGAATAGCCCGTATCTTCATCTCCTCACTTGCTCCTAGTTCCACCTGTTCCCCTAAGCAGTTTATATTTTATCTCAGACCCTTATCAGTGCCGCATTTTCAGTGTTCAAGATTGTTGCCATAAAGGTTGTGGTCTTATGGGTTTAACGTCTCATAGTCTGGTACAACTTCTACGAGTGGAGAATCTTAGTAATTAACCAACTTAATGCACAAATTCTTGTTTTATAATAAGTTTATTATATGCGTCTACAAGTTTCGAGCACCATGTTCCCATCATCAGGAGGTCAAAATTGTATTATACAGCATCTGGTATCATCACACTGAAACAAATGAGTGGTAAAATATATTAGCATAGGTAGGTATTAGTTGTTTAATCCTGCAGGTGTTGTTATACCAGATGGCTGCATTACTTTCATACAATTTTATCTTTGTGTTCCTGTATTGTTGCACTTACTTTGTTTGTTTTGCATCACAAATTTATTTCAGTGTGATGATACAAGTTGCTGTATAATACAATTTTGACCTCCTGATGATGAGCACACAGTGCTCGAAACATGTAGAGGCATATAATAAACTTATTATAAAACAAGAATTT
>Ga0123353_10006133_pt1 | contig 15961 bp, 10 predicted proteins | sample TergutLab28metaG_3_FD_92763 | JGI IMG/M metagenome (GOLD analysis project Ga0123353, IMG submission 92763) | Labiotermes labralis P3 segment gut microbial communities from Petit-Saut dam, French Guiana - Lab288 P3 | ecosystem: Host-associated > Arthropoda: Insects > Digestive system > Gut ... | reverse complement strand
GAGCACATGTGCTCGAAACATGTAGAGGCATGAAATAAAACTTATTGTGAAACAAATTTTGTGCATCAAGTTGGTTAAATACTGAGATAAATATGCTGAGATGCACGGTCAGCAAAACGTCAACATTTCTAAACTCATACTTTCAGTTTTCTCTCCACAATTTACTCGACTTTCATGGATTCTTACTATCACTTCACGTTACTGTTTACTAATTAGTTTCGTGAAGTAGATGCACGAAGTTGTCTCTCTTACAACGCAGGTAAAATAATAAAGAATTTTATTTTGAATACGAAAAATATTTTTTCATCGGTTCCTGGGTGATCCTGTTTCCCATCGATTTCCACCTCACATTATACAGAGGCACTTGCCCTACATTGATTCCCATCCCATATAATTTCGAGGCTGTTTATGCTTTTGCGAATATCAAAATACAACCTGACTATGTAATACTGTTGTTATTCGTCATACGATTTGTTCCGTAATCACATACTGTAGCTTCAAGGGATATTTATGTTCAAAACCGTTCATGTTTGTTTTACTGCAAGGTTTATTGTGGTACTGTGCTTGGGGTTCATATTTTTATTGATGTGTAATGAGTTATTTACATCAAAAGCTGACGACGTTGGTAGCGGATACATGAAAGAAGAAAAAAATATATGTCGGTGGATTATTCAGTTACTTTACTGTACCTTTTCAGGTATTGCATTCGTCACTAGCCGACAAAGAAACATGGAATCGTTAACGAAAGAAAGAAGGACAAGTTCAAAAAGACTATTACGTTTGTTCTATCACATCTTGACAGATATAAGGAAGATGTAGATTTGCATGTATGAGGAGACAACAAAATGTAATAGTTTATATAATTCGTAATTAAACTTTCTCTACGTACACTACAGTCCTGGGTTCACATTACTTCTCTTTTCATTATATTCATTGTGGTTAGATAGTCTCCATGGTAACAGAAATAATGGCTCTCCTTCAGACCCACAGATGTTTGTAGCAGAATCTGAATGTACCATTACAGAAAGTACTAGTTAATATACTCCATGGAACAGAGTGATTGTTGATAATCCACTAGTTCCTGGCTAGCCATGGAATTCCCCGCATTTGAAACAATCCGAAGTTTCGTTACTGTACTCACGGGAGCCCGCCACTTTTTCCTGCTGGGAGCCAGATCAATCCAATCCACTCCCACTCCACCCACTCTATTTCTTAACGATGATTTTAACATCATCCTTCTAGTGGATTCTTTCCCATACGTTTTCCCACCAAACCCTTTATTCATCTCTCCGTACCTCTATACGTGCTGCATGTCCTGAATATTAGAAAATGACATTAAGCTTTATTGATCAATAGGAATTTTTTTATTAATTATCAGATAAAAGGATGTAAAGTAAGGTGAGAATGTAATTATGATGAGTGGTTGGATAGGAGTTAGGACGGAATCAATCTTATCATATTACAGTTTAATATTAAATAAAATACATTGCAACTGACCAACAACAAAGCACTAAGAATCGTGAATGACGTCATCGTAATTTAGTACATTTAAAAAATTACTGAGAAAATGGCCTGATTAAATCAGGTTATGACCTCTTCCTCCCACGTCTTTCCGAGTTCCTTATTTACAGTCTTACTGGCGTTGCAAATTTTATGTCTGTGACGTGGTACAGAATGTACATTTAATATAGTAGGAGACAAATAAGCAAGATGAGGTCTTCGCATAAAGAGAAACTATGTGATGTGTAAACTTTCTTGTCGGGTGTTCATATCGGATGACAACGCAAATAGTGTAACAGAGCTCTTGAAATTTGAAATGCGGAAACCTACACAAATAATGTGGAAATAAAATTACCGGTATTTTGAAAATATGAGTCTAGAGATTTGGCTGTATTAACATGCTAGACATCGACGACAATGCAGATATCCCCATGCATGCACAAAAGCATCTGCAAGTTCCACACCTCTGCCAGTGTACGGACTGTACACAGCTTTAGCATGTAGTGTCCCCAGAGAGTTGTAAATCTCCAGGAGCTTTCAAACCACAACAAACGACACTAATGACTGCCCCGCTGTCTCTTTGGTAATACTACCGGGTGTCGTCATTGGATAAAGCAACCACAGCGTCCACGTTCTCAAACAGTTCAAAACACTGGATTTCTTAAGCTAGACCCCGTGTGGTCTATGAAGCATCCACGTGTCTTTTACTCGGAAAGCATTACGGTTTGTGCCTTAGGATTACTGCAAGAACTTACTATTTTCCTACTAAACAATTCGTGATAGACTGTATTATTTGGTAGGCTATATCCTAAAATGGTATTCGGAGTAGCGTAGTCGGTATAGCGACTCAGTACGGAATGGAGGGTTCGGGGTTCGAACCCCGGTGGGAGCAATATTTTCCACACCTGTCATGATCGACCCCCTCACTCATCCGTACTCCTGTACATTGGCTGCCGTGGCTGTTTCCCGGGAATAAAGCGGCCGGAGCATGACGTTAACTACATACGCCATCTGGCGCCTAGGTTAGAGGAAGGGTGAAGTTACACATTTACCCTCTCTGTGTGCCTTCGCGGCAAGTTGTAAGATGAGCCATTTCGTTATTATTATATCCGAAGAAACCGGCCGTTAACGGAGAGAATGAATTCACATTAACTCGTAGGTAAACTGGATTTATGTTTCAACACATAAATTTATGACCTTCTATGTTACGGATAATACAGAAATACTGTTTTTATTCCTATAATATAAGTGAAAGGAATTTCATCTCTATGAAACATAAAGTTCAGGAAAGATTCTTTTTCATATTTCTGTCACAACTGAAATAGTGGGACATTCTTCTTTGTCATCATTTTCACGTGGTATTGATTCATATCCTTCAGACGTTAAATTCGGTTAACGCCAAAAATGAATGTTTCGCTAGCCTTCAGAATTTACGATTGTCATGTTTGTTAGATCTTCTTGCTATATCGAGATTATTCCGTAACATTGGCCCTTGTGTTCTGTGTTTATTTTCTATCTGCTAATTGAAATTAAGTAATCTTATTTAGAATACCTCGAACGTTTCAGGGGAGAGATTGTGGCTTCTGAGCAAAGTAAATGCAGTGTTCCATTTGAATTATGAAATTACACGGGGGTACCACGCGGTATACAAACCTGCTTTTGTATTGCAGAGATTTTAGACGCGTTCACAAAGTTGCGAATTGCGTCTATAAGCATCGTCATGTCTTCCGTCTGTCTGTCCGTTCGTCCGCATAGATAACTCGGCTCCCCTATACGGGTTTTCATGAAATTTGATATTTGAGTATTTTTCGAAAATCTGTCTAGAAAATTCAAGTTTCATTAAAATCCGGCAAGAATAACGGGTACTTTACATTACGACCTAGAAACATTTTCGATCACAGTGGGTACCCGTTCATTCCCGGGGGTAACGCGGAAGGAGCGTGACGTTTATCACCCATCCCTGTCTAGTGCCGAGGTTAAAGAAAAAGTAAGGTATACCTTTACCCCCTCTCTGGGCCTTCGTGGCCTGTTCTAGCGTTAACTTTACCTTTTACCTTTATACATTTTTTATCGTATCTAGATCAATTTTCTTAGAATGAGAAGTTTTTGGGACAAGAATTGTAAAAAAGAAATCAAAACGAACAGTTTAAGTTCAGTACTTTTTTTCCGAAAATCGTGCCGTTTGTGAGATAATGTGGAAAAATATTTTAGAGCCAGACAGGCCACAGATGACAATATGGCGCGTGAGCATTGCGTGCTGCGTGCTGCGTGCCTGAGGCTAAAAACAGACTCTCGGAATATGTAATGTTTATTGGTTGTCTACTTCTGCTGTTATTGTTATGTTACTTTATTTTTGTGAAGAACACGCTTAGCTGTTACGTATGTAGAAGTGTCTAATGTTTTCCTAACACTTGTGCTATTGTATTGTAGCGTGTAAAGAGCCGTTCGTACAGCACATCAAATACACCGCTCTACCATTACACAAAAACCGATTGATGCATACTTTTAATGGAAATACCAATAACATACGGAAGTTGGTAGTGTTAAAGCAATTTATGTACACACATCGCTGTTTCTTGAAGGCTTGTTTACTGTATTCTTATAGCAATGTTCATATTATTGCCGATCACACTCGCCGGGCAGTCTAAGGCGTGCATCTGCGGCCACTTGCTTGCCGAGATTGCGGTTTCGAATCGCAATGGAATCATGGATATCTCTCTCATGTGTTTGTTGTGTGGTGTAAAGGTGAGGTCTGTGATTGGGGCTGATTGCTCGTCTAGAGGAGTCCTACCGCATGTGGTTTGAATATGATCGTGAAGCCTCGAGAATGAGGAGGCCCTGGCCCACCGGGGCTGTCGAGCCGTGAAAAGAAAATGGTTATACTCTGAATTTTACTTCATATCCATTACAACGTGTACTTGCTATGGCCATTTAAGCTGTTCAAGAGTATTGCGGTACTGTTTTTTGTGCGATTTAAACAATTTCCTCGCATCTTTATTTGTATTTTGGCTTGTAAACTTTAATTTGTTAATGTGGGTGTTATTCCTTCTTGAAATTCTAGACGCCTTGAAATATTTTGTTACTGACAAGGAAAGAAACCATTTCCATAGCAGTAACGGTGTCTGTGCTTGTCTGAGATGTTATGATTTTGAAATTCTGGCCTGACTCGCCGTCTCACCTTGTTCAATAGATATTGGATCATATATATATATATATATACACACACACACACACACACGAGTATTTCTTATCTAAACCCAAATTGGTAATCTTTGCACATGACACTCGTTTTTAGTGAACCAAAATGAAGTAACGTAAACCAGACAGGAGATCAAACGGAGTACATACAAATATGTAGATGGATTTTATCATGCACTCGTAACGTAGAAGATTTCATATGTCACATGCCAGGAGTTGAATCTCACAGCTGTCAATATCAGCCTGCGAACAGAGATGGCGTGGGTTCGGTGTGGCCGTGGAACAGCAAGAACATCGCAATAACCAAAGCTAACGTAGGGAACATTACCCGGGAATTAAATTACCTCACAGTAATTCCTCCAATTAGTTACTGTCGTTCATAACACTACTAATAAATTACAAATTATACACTTGTAGCAATTACGTTTAGACTATGAATAATGTAAACAAATTAATCATAATAATTCATAGTATGTAAGGAAAGCCTGACTATCGAAACAAGGGTTTTCATTTATTTTGTTAGCTCTTTCAGAAAACTTTATATAATCTATAAAATAAAATAAAATAAAATATTCGCCAAGACGGGCAATGTACGTATAACGTAATATTGAGGTGCGTTCTTGCAACCATTGTTGCAGTGGAATAGCAATAACTTTGGTATCCAACACACAATATGCATGCACCATATTGTCGTCTGTTGCCCGTTTGGCTGTACCACATTTTGCACATTATCTCATAAACGGCGCGACATAAAAAAAAGTTATTGAACACAAAATGTGTGTCTTGATTTTCTGTACAATATTTGATAGAAACATTTCTAATTCTAAGAAGAATTGAGCGAGTTATGACCAAAAATGTGCGTTGGTCTTCTTGTAAAATATCCTGTATTTGTCAGGTATTAATGAAACTTGAATTATCTCTACTTTTGTTTTCGAAATATACTCAAATATCAAATGTCATGAAAATCCGTCCATTGGAAGTCGATTTGTCCCATGCGGACGGTTGGACGGACAGACGGAGAGACAGGCAAGACGAAGCTAATAGTCGCTTTTCACAGTTTTACGGACGCTCTTAAAAATTTGGCGTACAAATAATTATTTTAGTCCTTATTGTGGCTTACGCGGTCTTGCTACCGTGCAGTCTTGATAACTGCGTACAAAACCTTTATAGGAGGAACATGCAGCCTTCTTCTTCCTTTTTCCATTTTAGAACAGTAGTACAAATGCCCATGGAAGAATTTTTCATTTGCTTCAGAAGGGTTTTGTGTTTTCTTGTAACAAGGTTAAAGATTCGTGATACGTAAGACATGCTTAATGATATAAATTTTATTTGCTTTCCCAAAATACGAAATATTTAAACTGAAGTCTCTTGTTAGACTGTAGTTGTCTGAGTTACGATGCAGCCGTGTAATGAAAACCAACTTGATGCACTATTTATTCCCAGTTTATTTCGTCAATTAACCTCTATATGTTTCGGGCATATTTGTAACCCATCATCAGGAGGTATAATGTATATATACAACTAGTGGTACGTGTTGTGCTTTTTAGGTGACTGTCTGTTGACCGGGTTGAGATGTATCGAGATGCACGGCCAACGAAACATAAAATTTACTATGCAACATAATATCTCATTTAGTTAAGTTTCATACACTAATCGACTGACCTCTTTTATCTGCAGATTTTACGCTGCAACGCTCTTGTACCATCGCTGAATCAAGGTAAGATCAAGAAGAATTTTTTAAAATATCTAAGCGCTGTAATTACATATTTTCGTTATGTCATGTGAAAATTACATTATGTATTTGTGTATACTACTTGAACATTATATTTATCGTTCTTAACAGCGTGTGGGGTACGCCGGAGAGGATTATAGGTTATTCGCTTCTCTTTGTTATTTCTAAGTTAACAAACATCTGCGATGACTAATTATGAATCCACTGGGACTATTGTATTGCGCTGTCTGGCCATGAAAGTTTACAGCTATAATGCCACACATATTGCACCTATATACTTATGTATACTATATATCATTTCCTTTTTAGGGGCTTTTACAAAGGTTCGAAAAGGGAATATTAGCTGTAATATGCTTTCTTTTGTGTAATTCCCCGGCGTATGAGTTCTAATAGCCGACGTTTCGGAACACTGTATCGGTTCCATCTTCATAGGCAGGTGAAGATGGAACCGATACAGTGTTCCGAAACGTCGGCTATTAGAACTCAGACGCCGGGGAATTACCCAAAAGAAAATATATTACATATAGAACCCGGCGAAAGCTTAAAATCAGGAATATTAGCTTTTTATTTCTGTCTCTCTATCTGCCTGTTCATCTATCCGTCCACCTCTCTGTCCAAATGCAGCAACTCTACTGCAACTGTTCAGAGTTTTGTCAGTTCTTGTATTGGGAATTTTTACTCATATCTGTGGCGAAAATTAAAATTTGTTTCAAATTAAAAAAAAATAATAGGCGCTTTACATGGATGCCTGCCTAAATTTACGTAGCATTCTAAAATCGCGTTGAAATATTCTTACGTTGAGTGAAGACTCAGAGTTGCCGTAAACTTTTTGTGGCCGTCTGCAGAGTTTCTGAAGTTTAGTAAGGCGTCTGTGGTAGCAGAAAGCTTGAGAAACACTGCGTTAGTGGTTCCTGGTAATAATCTGTTTTCTGTAACGAAAAAAAAAGTGTCAGGTATCTATTGCATGCGTGGTTTCTGCAGTAGTATAGACGCAGTTACAAAATCCATAGTTACCAAACAAAAACCCTTTGAAGTATGGGGGAACGTAATTTAGTGTTTTCAACGAAACTTTAAACAGACGAAACTCCTGTTCACTGCTGCCTGTGGAACCCAAAGTAAATCGAAGTACAGCAGACAGTAAGAGAACGTACACTACGCCTACCTGTATCGACTGCATGCACGACACGCATATGAGATGTGTTGCCTATACAGTAAACCGTGAGGACATCAAGACTCGCGCTTTTTATGTGTAAATAAGTAACATACTCGTATTTTGCTATTTTAAATGCCTTATTTTATTGGCCGCTGTGCATCGGTAAGGAGGGAAAGATATTTTTTTTTTTAATTAGTACCATGTAGCGTTAAGGTGGCCGTGCATCGTGACAAATTCTTATAACAAAACCAACTAGATGCACTTACTTACTTACTCCATGGTGCAGAGTCCTTCTTGAGAAGCTAACTGGTTTGCAGCTAGTCAAGAAATTCTCCGCATTGCACGGAACCCGAAGGTTCATTACCGCACTCACAAGCGTCCGCCACCCGTCCCTATCCTGGGCCAGCCCAATCCAGTCCATATACTCACATCCGACCTCCTGGAGATCCATCCTAATATTATCCACCCAACTACGCCTAGGTCTCCCCAGTGGTCTCTTTCTCTCCGGTTTCACCACCAAAACCCTATACGCTAATTTCTCAAATTTATTTTGGGAATAAACTTTTACATGTTTCGTACAGTTCCTCTGTCCATCATCAGGAGTTTTCCACTGTACACACAGCAATGGTATATGTCATACAGGTTTGCTGACAGCTAGCGAGCAGGATCATGACGGAACGTCGTGATCCTGCTCGCAAGCTGTCAGCACATGTACCATTGCTGTGTGTACAGTTGAAAACTCCTGATGATGAACAGAGGAACTGTACGAAACATGTAGAGTTTTATTACAAAAATAAATTTGAGAAATTAATGCATCTAGTTGGTTTTACTATAAGAAACCTACCATTTACTTTTATAACGTTTTATTATTAGAGTGCTTTGGTAAATTATATTCTTCTTTACTCTTGTCGTAATAGTTATGTGCTGTCTTTCTGTTAGAAATCTCCTTGAAAAATGGCGTTTTTTGTGTTTGGTAGGACACCTTGTATGCAGGATCATCTGAAAGCTAGGCCATTTTCTTAATAGGAATCTGCGAAACGTTGAAAAGAATCGTATATTCATACACCACTAATCTCAGTCTTTTTCATTTTCTTACCCCTACTAACAGTATATGGCCGGTCCCAGTGGCCGCGCGGTCTAAGGCGTGGGTCTGCGGCCGCTAGCCTGCTGAGATTGTGAGTTCGAATACCACCGGGGACATGGACATTTGTCTGTTGTGATTGTTGTGTGTGTTGCCGGGTAGAGGTCTCTGTGACGAGCTTATCACTCGTCCAGAGGATTCCTTCCGACTGTGGTGCCTCGCTCTGTGTGGTGTAGAAACCACGTGAATGAGGAGGCCATGGCCCACTGGGAGCTGTCCCGCCAAAAACAAACGTACAGTATATGAAAAGTACAAAGTACAAAATTACTCACTGTACTGTTACTTCTTTCTCTTTAGGTACTTATCACATTTCCCCTTATATACGCTAAACTGGTCGTTTGAGAGACACAGTCACTATATTTGTCAAACAGTATAAAAATGTTATTTTTTATTATAATCCAAACAGGTACACCTATAATCACTGTATTCGGTTTGATTATCAAAGCACAGGAACGGCATGCACGAGCAATGCAAAATGTTATTTGATCACGAATATAAAATAGTTTTTTACCCCTTTGAATTCCGATATTCATCTACTTTACGTACACCAATCCAGTCCCTACCACGCAGAGGAAACAGTCTGTCACCTTTAGATTACCAAGAGGTCAGTTCTATTTAGGGAAAGGATGGGTATTTGTAATGAGCATCATATGGAGCTTGTACGTACACTCTTTGGATAAAATTCGGAAGTGTTAACCGTTTAGTCGGGCAGTACTGAGGTGTATATTTGACCCTGGGATTTAACCGGTTAAATGAGTGAAGAATGTGTCCATTACATTCAATATTTGTTGTGCATTTTCAGATGAAACTGAATGTCTCTGTGCTTTAGGCCGTCCGGTGCTGGACGTCACACTTCTTTTTAAATCTGATTTCTGCTAACTGCTACTGTTCTTGTACGGTTTTTACTTGTTTCTGGCTACACACAAACTTTGAACGTAGGTGTTCTGCCCTTCACCTGAGAAAAACCAAGTGATCATGACGTAGGCTAGTGACATCCCTGTGACAAGTACAGATAGTTCAAACCACTACATGAACTATGATCGAGGGTTCGTTACTCGGTAACTTGCTGATTTAGCGTACATACTGACTGTACAATGTATTGTTAATTTGGATGTTGGGTGTTTAAAAGCCCTACAGATTCTTTGTTATAAATGAGCACACACAAAACGGTGGATTCTCGTTTATATTACAACTATTTTCTATGACGATATAAGTGCACGAATTTGCATTTATTTGTTTCGGTATGTCGCAGCATATTTCCTAGAACAAAAGGTAAAATTTTTCGAATTTTGGCACTTTTGCCATTTTTTATTCTAACCACTTGAATAACGTATTTTTCACTGATATTGACTTACCGTTAGAACAAATGTGAGTTACATTTTAAGTTTATAAGCCAGTACGGTATAAAGTTCCATCTTATAATATTTTCTTTGTGATTGTATGTATATTGTTGGTTTATAACATTAATGTATAATACTTGAAAGAACATGAATTCCCACTGAACACCGAAAATATATTACTTTTTGTATTTCGTTAAATATTTATTATACTGAAAAATCACTAAAGAGATGGGGCGGGTATTGTGATCTTTATTCATGGCATAACTCAATCTGCTTTGTATGAAGATTTTTTTACAAAGCTGCTAATGCTTAATTTGAACGACGGAAATCTCACTTACGTCTCGTACATGCGAATTTGTGACCGAGTAGCGAATGACAGTCACATTACTATAATATCAAGGTATAAATTTTTCTGTAGGTCTGTAGACCACAGTTTATGACTAATGTGCCTAAGGCAAATCACGAGGTGTAGGTATCTTCAGGATCTATTGCTGCTCCAGGTTTCCCTTGTCTCGGTTTAGTCGTTCAGTAATTACCGCCATCAACCCGAAAGCGGAAGACAATTTTCGCATTTCACCATGTTGTTATTGTACAAAACACACACACACACACACACACACACACACACTAGCACTTTATTTTTGCTGATGGCTGAAAATTAATGTAATGTATATTGTTTGATTGGCATCCTGAGGCACAACTTCGACATCAGTTTGCATTTAAATATGTGAAACCAGCGCCTACTGTCCCTCTAGCACCCTGTTGGTGTTCCTTATATTGCAGCTGGGTTACATTTTTGGAAGATAACCTAACTTACTATTATTTGGAATTATCCGCATAAGCCTGTCGATGCTGCAGTCAGGTAGAAGCAATAACAGTGTCCTCATTGGTGTTCGGCCTTTTGTAAAATTACAAATAGAAATGATATGCATACATTAATAGTAATAATGTTTGTTAATTGGAAGTGCACAATACAAATTTATTCTGTAAACTGTAGATTGTATTTTCTTATAATAAAACCAACTAGATGCACTAATTTCTCAATTTTTGGGGGGAATAAAACTCTACATGTTTCGGACAGTTTCTATGTCCGTCATCAGTTGTTTTGCACTGTACACATAGCAATGGTGTACGTCATACAGGTTTTGCTGACTGCTTGCTAGCAGGATCAGGATCTAACTCGTTCCATCTTGATCCCGCTAGCAAGCAGTCAGCAAAACCAGTATGACATATACCTATTGCTGTGTGTACAGTGCAAAACAACTGATGACGGACAGAGAAACTGTCCGAAACATGTAGAGTTTTATTCCAAACAGAAATTTGAGAAATTAGTGCATCTCATTGGTTTTATTATAAGAATATGTCACGATGCAAGGTCCTCTGAACGTCAAAGTAGATTGTCAAATTTTATTGAATTAAACCGTCTTTGCACAAGTTGTGCAAAGACGGTTTAATTCAATAAAATTTGTCATATGTGCACAGGGGGATGGAAGCAGTCTAATTAAAAAAAAGTAGATTGTATTGTTGGTATTTGAAATGTTTCGAGGCTGCAGTTTTCTCGTTGTACCTTCGTCAGTGTCCGTAAGATTTGTAGGCTAGTTACTGTTCTGAACTGTAAACAGTGGGATAACATGTGGATGTTGGATGGTATAACTTTTAATTCTTTTGATTTTAGGTTTTGGCAGAACTAGAATATAGTCACTAGGAAGGACTGCTGGCTGCATTGTAAGGACACATTGAAGACAGGGTGTATATTTTGTATGTCAAAATAAGAATAACGTTAGGGGTGCACCTATGTTCCAAAACTGCAGGAGGCGCCTGAAAATTCCAGATGCCAGCAGGGTGACATAAAGGAAGTTCCAAAATGGAGATTTACAAATGGAAGGTGCCACTCTAGGGAATTTAGTAGTCACGGCGTCCCGGTGCGTGGGATTTGTAAACGCGTGATATCACGTACGGGTGTTTGTTTGCTTGTTGGAAGCAAGAGAGGAGAATCGTTTTTTAAATTCGATTAATCCTAAACTCTGGATAGACATTCACATCAGGATGTAACGAATTATACCCAACAATTAAATTGTGCGTATAGGAACCTTGAAAGAAATTAGATTTAATACGGTAATAATTTTCGGTATGACATGCACTGATATGCGACAATATTTTCCTTATGTAAGCTACGTTAAAGCATAGTGAAATAGCGAATTCTGATTCGGAGGTCACGTCTGGCGGAACGGTAGTTGCCTCACTATATTCGGGATTTAATTCGGAGGGATGTGTTAGAGTGCATCTATATGTGTATATGCATATTGTTCCAAAGACTGGTCCTTTAAGTACCAAATCCTCTTGTTCTATGTTTATTGGACCGTGCATCATCTTGATAGTTGAATAAAGATAGACCAACTTGATGTTACTTGCTTTATTATTTCATTATTTAATGCTCAACATGTTTCGAATGTTAGTACATCCATCATCTGGATCTTGCGACTTATTTGTTGAGTTATTTCATGGGTTGTATTGCTCTGGTTCGATGTGTGTTGGTGTTACGGTGTGGTTCGGCTGGGGTGGTGTGGTATCTTTAGGCAGCTCCTGAGGATGGATGTACTAATATTCGAAACATGTTGAACATTAAATAATGAAATAAAGCAAGTGACATAAAGTTGGTCTATCTTTATTCAGTCTCCTGTTCTACTTAAATTATTTCAGACATGTATGATGTCGCCTTTTCTTGTCGTTACAGACGAAGTTGAAAGACAAAATTAAGTTTTTTTTGTTCTATTCAGTGCTTCCTGATTTTCGAAACAACTTTAGTTTTTTGGATGGTTCCCAGATTTTGCCCGTGTTTTCTTGTGGTAAATGTAACAGGTAGATGAAAATGAGTATGGAGCATTGGTGGAAAATTGTTGACAATGGAAACCGAAATACTGGGAGAAAAGCTTGGTCTCGTGCCACTTTTCATCCACAGATTGCACATAGAATGGACTGAGATCGAATCTGGGCCTCCGCGGTGAAAGCCCGCGACTAGCCACCTGAGCCGTGGCACTATCAAAATTAACCTGAATTATGTTTTAAGTATTCAGTTCGTACCGCACAGTAAACACGTCCCGTCTCGTTTATATAAACAGTAGTTAATGCTGTATAGGGAAACACTCGCCGTTTGTTCTGACATCCGTACAGAACACAGCAATACAGAATGCGTATTTCTGGAGTGTGGTGGTTCATGTAGTAACCATTTGGCTCTAAAGGGATAAAACCCCAAATTACTCTCACACAGGTCTGTATTTAGCAGATATTTTGTTGGCACATGTTCACGACATTTAATGTTCCATTAGAGCTTATAAGATCGGGTCGGCTCGGTGCACTTACTGTAACGCATGTGTTCACAGCTCTTCGGCCTATTAACGGTGGGTGAAATTGAAGCTCTTGTGACTCCTAAAGTTGTTTTTATATTTGTTGGTTAGAAGTGAAGTACTATTATGACTGCGGAGATGCTGGCATTGCGAGATCATGCGATTTCGAATTGTCGTAATGTTTTAATTTGTCGTAACACTTGGCACTTCAGTGATAATTCGTAAAATCTTGTCCTGAATAATATGGGTAACAAATTTTTCGTTACAAATAACTGATTACTTAGATAGTTTTGCTCTTTGGCACTTATTTTATATGGTGTGGCACTAAGGCAGAAGTTAAATTTTTTTTGAGGAAAATGCTTTTGAGAGTTTAGAGCTAATTGTATTCATTCTTAGTTTAAAGCTGGGTTGCACAAATTTTCCAAAAATCTAGTAGGACCCTTAAAATTCTAACCGCTAGAAGGATTACATGAATGAAGTTCCAAATTAAGGACACCCAAACATTAGGCGCCACTGTAGGAAATTTAGTAGCCACGGCGACATGGCGTAGAGGGTTGTTGCATCCGTGCCAAATGCTTATTCGTAGCATCCAACAAACAGATGGCAAAGTGGATCTGTTGAATATAGAATTAGTGCAGGCACCTCCTAAATTCGTTAAGCTCAGAAGGTAGCGAGGAGGAGAAGAAAAATACGACGAAAGAGAACAGAAAAGCGAAGGATGGGAAGTAGTTGGAGGGAGTAAATAATAATCAGGATGAAATCAATGGAGAAAATAAAGCTGAAAATAATGTGGAGGCAAATAGTAAAAGTAGGAGAAGGCAAAGTGTAAGACGGGAAGAATCAAGAAGAGAAGAATGTGGGTAAGAAAACAACGATGATTAGGGAGAAGACCCGTAAGGAGTAGAAGAACTTAAGGATATATAATTGTTGATTTTTTGTATTCTTTCCATGCCTGAAATTTGCGGATAATTATCCCGAGCAAAATGCAAAATCGCCTTTCCTCGATGACTTACAGATCCATTTTCCAATCTTAATTTTCAGCACCGAGTGTCTTTTAATCTATATGAGACACAAATTCCTTATACTTTGCTTGGTTTTGGACGTCAGAAGCTATGCCTTATCAACATAGCACGTCGCATGCTCGTATAATCCAGTGTAATGTCTTACTTCGGTGGGGGTATTACATTATAAAGTCCTCTAGACACGGCCTGAAATGCTTCTAGTGGAACTTGAGATTCTAGAAAGCGGTTGAGAAGTAGAGAGGGAAGCGATGGGGTAAATTTAATCAGGATGAGCCACAAGACACCCTAGTTGGAGTTTGGTGGAGGTGGTTTCGGATATGGGTGCCATGGAAATATGTGAGTTAATATGTTGGGAGTACTCTCTGCATAAAGGGACTGTCTCTGAAGACAATCTGGATATTGCTCCACGAACCGGTGTCAAGGGAATTGGAGGCGGAGGTTTATGTATGCTGACTTTGTGAAAGGATGATGGATAGGCTGTATTGACTAGTCTCTGAATTATTATCTGTTGGATTCTTGTCAAGTTTTCTGCCTCAAACAGTAGGTGAATTTCAGGTTTTGTCTTCTTCAGTACGTATGAACTGCAAAAGTTGTGGAAATCTGCCTCTGCGTCAGACTTCTCTTGGGTCGTGTGTTATTCTCCGAGGCTTTTAAGCATATATTGATGAAGTTTCCATTCGTTAAAATAAAATCCCTGTAGTGTGTGAATATAAAATATTTATTGAAGGACGAAATTAAATTATATTTTAAGGTAGTAAACTCAAATGATATAATCGGACTATGGAATGTTGATGCTTTCGCTGTAGCGATGATAAAATGTGGTGATCCATACAGTGTCTGCATATAGCACAGTGCATGTTGCATACACGACAACAGTAGGTTCTGGCAACACTGTTTAATTGATGTGGTTCAAATTATGATTGCAGTGTGTTGGTTAAATGATTGATTGTTTGTGTATTGAAAAGTTATCTGGATTACCACTAACATGTGTATTTGTTGTACTGTGTGGGCATTGCGGGTTTTTTTTTTACTTTACATGCCGGACTGCTGGCTAGAAGTCAGTACTAGGAAGGTCCTGCGACCGGCCATCTCGACACAGGTTTTTCTTGGTTTCCCTGTGCTAAGATGGTTCCCAAGATTCCAAGTTGCCACTACATACTTCTCATGTAGTCCTCCCGACTTAAATCTAGTAGTAACCAATTTCATGTTCTGTTTACATGTAAAATTACCACTGCCACCGGTTAACAACCCAATTTCAGTAAATATATTATATTATATCGTATCATATCATACCATACCATATCATATATCATATCATATATATATCATATAATACAATATCATATCATATATCATATCACATTATATTATATTTATTATTTGCGATTATCAGCACTGCGTATATATTAAATCAAAACTTAACGAAGACGTAAAAGAGTATTTAAACTTAATAAGTATGCAGGTCTAATATGCAAGTGATATTTGTTAATTCTCGTTGTTCAGCATCCTTCATTTATTTTATTTCAGAAAG
>Ga0123353_10006132_pt1 | contig 15963 bp, 9 predicted proteins | sample TergutLab28metaG_3_FD_92763 | JGI IMG/M metagenome (GOLD analysis project Ga0123353, IMG submission 92763) | Labiotermes labralis P3 segment gut microbial communities from Petit-Saut dam, French Guiana - Lab288 P3 | ecosystem: Host-associated > Arthropoda: Insects > Digestive system > Gut ... | reverse complement strand
TGTCAGCAATGCTGATACTCTAGGCTGGTGTTCCGAACGTGTTAATATACAGAGTGGTGCTTAGACGTGCCACTGTACAGGGTGATCACTACTTGCTATTTTGATTTTTTAGTGCATATCGTCAGTTTCGCAAGACAAGCGCTGGCTCAGATATAAATTGTAACCTTTAACTAACTACGTAATTACGCGGAACTGAGTCCGTGATAAACTGATAGTATCTCAGCTAGTCAAATTTCTTGCGTTTCCTTAAGATCCATTTTAATAATTTTCCATCTGCACCTAGGTTTTACAAGCCGTCGTGTTGGTTCAGATTTCCCTACCAAAACTCTGTAGATTTTCATTCAGATTGCTTTACCAAAACTCTCTACATATTCTTCCCCATTCGTGCCACATGCCCCGTCCATCTCGTCCTCTGTTTGACCACCCGAATAACATTTGGTGAGTAGCGCATATCATGACGCTCCTCATTATCCAGTTTCCTCCATTTCCCTGTTACTCTCTCCCTCTTAGACCTAATACCTTCCTCAACAACCTATTCTCGAACAACCTGCAACTTGTATCCTTCAGAAATGCTGCCGTCGAGGCGCCTATTTTTGCAGAATCCACGTAATATTCTGTTGAATCAATATTTTAAGTCGTTATTCAGGTACTGAAATGAAACTGCCAGGCGAGATTTTGGGTATCGTTTGCTTTAAACCGTGGGGAGCGAAGAAGCTAAACGTGTCTTATAAATTTTATGCTGTGACAGAGCCCCTCGGAAATTAAGTTTCGCATTGTTATGTTTACTTTATGCCGTCATGTTCCGTGTCTGATTACAATCCTGGAGGTGCAGTTTGCATTCATAACGACGTCTGATTGATGGTATGCAATTTCATCCATCCGTTTCTAGCGTTGTGTGGAGAGGAGGGTCTGCCTGCAGTTTGCATAGATAGCAGGTATATAAACGAAGCGCGTCCCAGTTCCCAAGAGTAATAAATCACTGTCTTCTATGGGAAAACTTCAATATTGAAGCAGCAGCAGCAGCAGACACTGTCTTATTATCTTTTAGTATATAACTACACTGCAAGTCTGCGGTTATTCGGGAAGCATTGCTGCATTCCTCTATGCACCACGTCTGTGTCTGCGATCTATCTGTCTAGTTGCTTTGCTCTCCCGCCCGCCTGCACGCCCGCCAGCACGCCTGCCCTCTTTATTTTGTTCGTTTTTGCCAGTCTCAAGTTTTGAAGTTGAAGGTGGACACAAAAAAGTTGTTGTGATATTGATTAATCTGCTGCATGCTGCGGTTCGTGATAAATCCAAGGCAAATGATGGTGGCGAGGTTATGTCAGACGCGGAGGCGGCATCTGCAGCAGGTGTACAAGGCCCCCGTAACAATGGTGCGCGCTGATTGTTGTGTCTGCGGTATTAGAAGGTTGCAGACGGTGTCTATGTCCGCCTGTTGAGCAGTCAAACTTTACAAGGCCAGGTGTGATTTTATTGCCACGATGTATCGCATCGGTGCGACTTTAGGCTGGATGATAACCCTACATAACATTAGAACGTTTTTAGTTGTACATAAAGGTCGGTTGTTGTTGTTGCTGTTGTTGTTAGCAGACTTGCTTCTTATGCATCTCGTCTCCTTTTCGAATCTCGGTGACATGCTGGATATGCTGGCGTATCTGTGCGTCTATAGAAACGTTGCAGCTGGCATTCTGCAAAGACGGGAACCACGTACCAAGTGCGCAGATGACTGGGCTGTAAATTGTAAACTGAGTGTCAAGAATTGAGTTATGTAACCAAAATGTGTAAAAGAGTGAGAACCCATTCCTTATAGATAAGAAAGTGTAACCATTGATTCTTCCAGTTTATATTGTATTAAGTGGTGCCTGATGGCAGAGTGAGGACTTTTAGCCGAACATGTCGTCCGTGGAAGACTGATAACGAAATAAATGGTTGTGTAAACAGATAAATACTCGTAATTTGTATCTTATTTTGCACACAAGGAGGAGATGTCATTCATGAAACTGTTTAAGCAGCAGTGTGTTGGCGGCCAGCGGTCACCATGTAGCATCTTGTGCTTGCCAAGAGCAACTGAACCAGTAAGACATTGTCATTGTGAAATGTGTGTTGTGCGTTAACAGAAACATGGCGACGGTGCGCAACTTTGAAGTTTGCCGTGATAAATCTGGCTTTGATGTGACCTGTATTGCTGCAGATTGCGTACAGCAAGAACCATTAAATTTAACAACAGTGTCTACAGTAATTACTGCTCATTGCTTGCTGCTGCAAGTTAGTTCCTAACCTAACCTTCCCCGAAATAAATTCCCAGAGCTACTGACTAATAATGAGTGCCATAGACCGTCTAAAGATGGCGGCACTCACCACTGCAATTTTGCCACTTGTTTTGCAGGTGTATGAAACTTGTCTCTTACAAACAACACAGACTAAGGCTGATCGATAACAGGGTACCGAGGAAGGTGTTTGGGCCTAACAGGGTGGAAGTTACAGAACACTGGAGAAAATTGCATAATGAGGAGCTTGAAGGTTTGTACTCCTCGCGAAATAATATAATATTCGGGTGATCAAATCCAGTAGGGTGGATGAGTGGGACACGTGGCACGTAGGAGACACAAATGTGTACAGGTTTTTGGTGGAGAAACCTGATGGAATGAGACCACTTGCGAGACCTAGATGTGCATTGAATGATATTAAATTGTGGGGGTGAAAGGGCGTGTACTGAGGGTGTGGACAGGTGGCGGGCTGTTGTGCACACGGTGGCGAACCTGTGGGCTGCATAAAATGCTGGAAATTTCTTGACTAGCCGAGGAACTATTAGCTTTTCCAGTAGGAATCTGCTCCGTGCCTGTGTCATGAAACCCGCAGCGCAACACAAGACAGTGCGCTGGACAGTCGACTTATGGAAGCTGCTCGCAGTTTTCTAAATTGGGGCTTCTGGACTGTAAGTTTTGGCTTCCGAGCACCAAACGAGTACAAGTGGAGGTGCAATAGCGCGGGTGTGCAAGCCCGTGTACTTCACCAGGAGGGTCTGTGTACAAGGTTATTCTAGAGCTCTCCTGGAAACATTGGGCCTTGCTCTTGGACAGAGTTAGAAAAAAAGAAAATCGTGAAATGTACGTCTATCGGCGCGTAACGATCACAAAGGGAACACGATGATCAGTGTTCTGGTTGGTGAGGGACGGCATTTTCTGTGGCATTCTGCTTATGGCTCGGATGTATAGCTTTGTTGTGACGATCGTTGTGTTTGTGTTTCTAATTTGAAACTACATTTCGGAAAATGTCGTTTTCTTCATTTTGATTGACCCCCACCTTCACCAAAACAAAGTTTAGGCTAATTGCACAAACTTTCAGTACTTTTCGGGGTCCGTCTGTGTGCCGAATCTTTTGCTGTCATGTTCACTTATTGCCAGATTTAAGGTTCCCCAAGCGGTGCTGCTGCGATTCAAGTCTCCAGGCTGTGACGCTGTGACGGTTGGTCTAGTCTAAGATCTTCCGCGGTTCACCTGCCTCTAGCTGCTACACCTAACATGGCTCCGCAGCGATACGCCTAGTCTCAGCGCCGGAAACATGTCGACGGCGCGCATTGCTTGTTCTTACTTAATCGCACTGTCGGTGAAGACGTGGGTTTTTTCCCGCGTGTCCTGCATTATCTCCTGTTGGCCTGTCAAAGAGAAGGACGTGACGCCACATTGCAGGCCTGTGTACAGAATGTGCCAAAAAAAGTCCAGTAACGTTACTGCCAATCTCAGTAATGATGCATTAGAAGCACAAATTTCGGTGTCATATCTCAAAATGGTAGAATATTTCTTTCTTGCGACCCTGCAGGAAAAATTAGGAAGCGCCTACAAGGTAAGAGGCTTAGGCCGCAATGTCAGAATGTCCTTAAATGAAAGGTCCCTGAACGATGGATTGGTCGAGGAGGACCTGTGAATTGGCCTGCCCGTTCACCCGACCTTAACACCTGTGTATGGGGTTTTCTGATTCCATTTATCGTAATGAATGTAGATCTTTGTTAATATGTAACTCGAGAATGTCAGAGTAATACCGTGATAAGATTCGCTCCTGTCGGATATTGCGTGGCCTTGGTTTGTACCTTGTTAGTTGGTAACAAACTACCAATGGCCGCGTAACATCCCAGAAGAGCGAAGGTCTCGACTACACCGCGGCGGAAGCCTAAAATATCGCGCAGTGTCATGATCAATCAGAGAAAACTGAAGTTTGTATGTCTAGTCAGTGTATTCTTGTCATAGCCAATTTATTGTTTCATAACCAGCAAAGACATTTGACTTTCCTCGTGGTTTTGCTGTTCGCCGTGGGAGACGAACTGTCCAGCTGGGCTCTTCAGCCTCTTCACCACTTGACACGAAGCTGTGTAGGCAGCTCTGAGTGCCGCCACTAAGTCTGCTTCATACGCCTCCTCGGCCCTCACATTGCAGGATCTGTCTTCAGCGATTGACAGGATTTCCCCCTGTGTATGAAACCCCAATGTTCGTCACCGCTGTCACAAAATTTTGCAGTTGGATCTTTTATCCGGCGACTTGGGTGTAGTTAACATGTTCACTTGTGTTCAAATTCCTGGGCATCCTGAAAACTTTCCAAGGATTGAGGTCGTCGGAAATATGACGCCGTGTAGCTGGGCTTGTGGTTCCCAACGTTTCGAAAAATCGTAGTGCCTTCATCTTGAAACGTTAAACAGTCCAAGAAAAATAGCTGTTTCCTTGGATTGTGTGATTTTTTAAGATGAAGGCGTCGTATAGGGCCGCTCACCCAACGACACGGTACCCTAAGACGACCTCACTTGTCAGAACGTCAAATCTCGCAACGAAATTCCGATTTTTGATCATGTTGCTGTACTTTTTCGTAAAAATTCGATATATGAATAATATTCACTACATGTTTCGGCAGGAAGGCGATATCTACTATATAAATCTATTGTTCACAGCGATATATACTTCTCGTAATGTATCGTATGGATCATATTCATATATTTTTGCACTTGACGAAGCCGTATAGCAGATATCTGTGTGGAACATGACGCCCAACTGTTACTGTCACAGTTATTAGGTCTTGCGGCAAGGCCCATTTCTGACCCTGACATTCACTGTCAGGCATAACACATGCTTTCTAACGTTGTTTTTCCATTTACGTTTGTTCACCCATTTAGTGTATTTTCACAGATATTTTACTGGCGTAGACAGTGCGGTCAGTCTGTTGTGATCTCTGACATTCCTCGTTCCTTATACCTTGTCCCTATTTCAACTGCTCTGTTAGTTGTGTCAGACTCCAAAACAGCTTGCAGTTTCGTAATGTTTATAGTGTAGAGCGTTGCAAATGTCCGATTGACACACAGCATTGTCACAGACACTCACACTATTTTAAGTTGTCTTTTCCATCCGCAATTTGGGAAAATTTTGGTTTTTAAATTTCAAGATAATATTAAAAGCGATGTTGGGTTGTACATATTTGAAGTGATTCACAATCTGGGCTAGCGATTGCTTGTCGTGAAAGACGTGTTACACCTGCTGTCTGTGGGGAACGACGGAATTATTACAAAATTTTAAAAGAAACAACGCCCGGAACTCTCTGATATTACGGATTTCGTCATTCGCTGCCGGAGTGCCTGGACTGTTTGCATTTGTGTGTGTGCGTGCGCGTATATTGGTTCAGAACAACTGTGGAGTTAACCTTTGTTCTCAGCATCTTCGGAGTTACAGCTGCAGCACGAAACTCATTGTAAGGAGAATTGCGTCGAAGAAACGGCAAGGCGAAGCGAATTTTAGGTAACCGTTAAATATTTTTGAGCTAATTAAAGTAGTTTGCAGAATCAGCGTTATGCTAAATTAAAGAAATTGCAGTTGAAGAATGGGAAATAAAATGACTGAGCATTTGGAAAAGATTTAGTCACTGCTGTAAGCTAAACACAAGGTTAGTCACTGCTGTAAGCTAAACACAGTGTTAGTCACTGCTTTAAGCTAAATGCAGTGTTAGCCATTGTTGTAAGCTAGACACAGTGTTAGTCACTATTGTAAGCTAAGCAATGTGTTAGTCACTGCTGTAAGCTAGACAGTGTTAGTCTGTGCTGTAAGCTAAAAACAGTGTTAGCCACTGCTGTAAGCTAATCGCAGTCTTGGCCACTGCTGTAAGCTAAGCACAGTGTTAGTCACTGCTGTAAGGTAAGCACAGTGTTAGCCACTGTTGTAAGCTAAACACACTGTTAGTCTCTGCTGTAAGGTAAACACAGTGTTAGCCACTGCTGTAAGCTAGACAGTGTTAGTCTGTGCTGTAAGCTAAATACAGTGTTAGCCACTGCTGTAAGCTAATCGCATTGTTGGCCACTGCTGTAAGCTAAGCACAGTGTTAGTCACTGCTGTAAGGTAAGTACAGTGTTAGGCACTGTTGTAAGCTAAAAACACTGATAGTCTCTGCTGTAAGGTAAACACAGTGTTAGCTACTGCTGTAAGCTAAACACATTGTTAGCCACTGCTGTAAGCTAAACACAGTGTTAGCCACTGCTGTAAGCTAGACACTGTTCGTCACTGCTGTTAGCTAAACACAGTGTTAGCCACTGCTGTAAGCTAGACACAATGTTAGTCACTGCAGTAAGCTAAAAACAGTGTTAGTCTCTGCTGTAAGCTAAACACAGTGTTAGCCACTATTGTAAGCTAAACATTGTTAGTCACTGCTGACAGCGAAACACAGTAAGTGTTATTCATCCGTGTAATAATTTTAAATTTGAATTGTAATGCAACTGATATGCAGTGTAATCACAAACAACGCTGAGGTTGAATACGGCAAGGATACAAGTTTGAACCGGCTGCTGCAACACCTGACGGTTTTTGAAATGAAATAACAGAACACTGACAGTGCCGAGTGAAGGTACCTTCCGCGTCGCTCACCTCATCTTGCGGCGCCACATTTGTTCCTGTATGAGAGGCGTCCTGCCATTGAGTTCGGCGGTGCACTGTAGCCGTCCCTAGAGTCTCTGCCAGGTCGAATACATTGGCCGTCACCTGGAAAGGTCATTCTGAAACTCTGAGTCACAGCTAATTTTCCATTGACTTGCGGATGTGTCTGTCTGTTACTGAATTGTGCCTTTTCTTTCAGGAGTCATTTCATTTCGTTTAAAACCCCGTCTTATATATCTGCCCCATTCGTAGTCCTGTGTGCCTACAGAATGCTTAATGTCAGATTAAATTGCAAAGGGGCATGAAAAGCACAATGACATTACCAGTGGCAAGAAATATGCAACTGAGAATGCAAATACAGTATCGACAGACACTTGTGAAACACTTTTGCGTAGAGACGCTGGTGACGAGACTAAACGTCTGAACACTTTCGTGTGACTGTAGAAGTGCTGTTGTTAATGGCAGTAAACTGGTATCGTCGCTGCTGAGACCGGCTTTCGAGTTAGTTTCTCTTGCGACAGATAAGATTACGGCTATAATTGTATACCCACCTACGTGAATGAGCAGCCACCCCTTGCACAGATACGCACCTCGGGGCAGGCTGGCCAGACAACCTGAAATTGGCGTCGCCGAACGTGGCACACGGAGCGTTCCTGGTCCACTTCGCAGAAGGACGAGTTATTCTATATCTTGGGAGGGAAGGATCCGACCCTTCCCCTCCTGTCTCGTTTCGTGAACCCAGCCACGTGTGAAGCTGCCCATCCGGAATGTTTTGGTACATCTTTGATTTGTTCCGATGCAGGGTCTTTGTACTTGGTGCATGGATGCTGTGAACAGGCAGAGCTGAAGGCCTTCATAAATGATAATGCAAAATGAGACCATTGTATTGTGTGACCTTCAAGCTTGCTATTTGGAGTCACGCCCAGGACCAAGTTATGATGCCAAGGTACGGTTCAGAGCTGGAACGAATCGTGGCTTTCATTCATTCACTTAATTCAATTTTCAGTTGCATCATTTTCTCTTTTTAGCGTCTGTCACTGCTTTACTTTTACTCCAGGGTAATTTGACACGGTTTTCACACCCACGTCGAACAGACTCCTCAGCGGCCCCAAACCCCGTTTTTCCGTTTCTCTTGTGGCGTCCCTCGTTCTTGTTAAGTCTCACACACCTACACGATAGCAGATACCCGTATTCCCGGTTTAGTTGATTTTTGGGTTTCTATTGACACTGTCTGAACTGCGACGTAGCGTCAGTAGCGCTACTTTGCAGTCGCCTGCACTGTGCTGTCCTCTGTGCAATTCTGCATCGCTGATTCGTCGATGTTTTGAAATTTGTAAATTTGCATAATTTGCTTGTTTGTTCGCTGCAGGCAGAAATATTTTCTGAGCGGAACTAATAAAGTGTATATCTTAGCATAACAGATATATAAATAATTTATTTCTGTACTTTCTTAAATGTAATAAAATACTGTATTTGTCGCCGTGTGATCTGGCAGAAACTACCGAAGCTACGGAGAACCTTCCGCCTCCATCTTGAGAATCAAAGACCGCCGCGAGCGGACCGTGAGGGGAAGAGAGACGAGAATAATGTGTAGAGGCTGAAGAGAGATCATGGCCTTGGCCTGCTGCTGTGGGCCTACCCTCACGCCTACATTCCTTACTTTTAATCTGTGCAGACGAAGATAGCAGGCTCTCCGAAACGTCGGAACCTTTCTACCTCGTGGCATGGAGTCATGTCCCTTGCTATTCACCATCGTGACTGACAGAGTGATAACAGACCTTGCGTTGTGACTGCAACACCAGCGTCTGAAGACACACAGAAAATGTGAGTTGCGGAGTGGAAATGTCCTGCAAACAGCACGAGCTGCTCAAGACATCCCCTCCTTAACCCTTTACAGCCCAGTGGTTACTATATTTACCAGGTTTAACATTTTAATAATCTGCGTTCTGCCGGTTTCTCTCAGTTTCCCCTCTCAGTACCATTCCCCCAACGCTCCACACTAATCTTCATCTACACGTTGCTCTTACCAAAAAAAAAAAAAAAACACGCGAAGCCTGGGAGCCTTCAAAAAGCGACCCTTTTTCGAAAATCTGTGACCGCTGGATAGAAAAATGCTTTAATTTTTTTTTTTTTAGTCTTTAGAGGGTTCGAGGATTGATATTTAAGCTTATTGTAGCAATGTGTATCGACATTTCCAGGCTCTGCACGACCTTGTTCGGAACCGAATTCTGCAAGCGCAAGTCTGAGAGGGCGTGTGCAATGTATCGAATTCTTATTCGGAGACGCAAATATGTTGTACTGCATTGTTGTACAGTACGGAACTGTGACGACCTGCGAAATTGTAAGTGTTGAACGGAAGCCTGTATGTCCGAAATTATTTTTATTTCTGTGTAGGTAAACATTTCGTATGTAGAAAAAAAAGTTGATAATGCAATCTGCATGTCTGCATTGGATGATCGTGTGGTTGTATGCAGGCCGCTTGCTGTATGGTGGGCATATTTTTCCTAGAAAATTAGATTTTACCTCATGTAAAGTGAGAATTATTGTCTACGTAAACCGTCGAGGTAGCCCTTGGTACCCACAGAGCTCAAAAAGTGGTTGCCTTTGCTGGCTGTCCTACTGCGTATCAGGATCTGTTGTCATGTGCCTTTCAAGTCATCAGCATCCTAACCTGCAGTGTTCCCATGACGACTGTCTTGCTCAGGGCCCGATAACAGTGACACGTAGCGGAACCAGTAAAAGACGTACGTTTACTCGCCGCGTATAATTCACGCGGTGTGTTCGTTGTTCGTAGGTTCCTGAACGTGGCTGTTTTCAAGTGCAGAAGTTAATGTCGAATGACGTCAAAGTATCAATCGTCATTTGCCTGAAGAAAGAAAGAAGAGGACGGACGTCGTGTGTGGCATGAGCGTTGTCTGGTGACTGGTTACACCTTCCCACCGTATACATGCGTAAGAAGTAGACGGTGAGCAACCCCCCCCCCCCCTATTCTTCTGCCGCAAGTGTAAAGCGGCCTGGCTCATAAACAATGAACCTGATTGACGTAAATCTTCCAAGTGATTGTACTTGAACGATAAGACATTGAATGTTCCCGCAGTCAGCTTGCCACTTTTTGTTTCCTGCTTGTCAGTTCGGGACAAACTGCATGATCGACCTGGTTCCAAAATCGATTTTGTACCCTACCTGATGAATATGGACCCTCCTTGTCTGGAGCTGTGCACGAATGTCTGAGGATTGCATTAAGGAGGAGTTAAAGGAAGTGCTGCAAGTCTGTAGCTAACTTGACGACGGACCGTGAAATTGTACGGTCAGTACTGGACAGTAACTACGGCCGGCCATGAACTCGTACACTCGTTTCTTTCATTGCCGACTTTACTTATAATATAAAGCAATCAAAAGGAGGCTCTGCTGGCACTGAAAGTGGCCCCCCACACTTTTTGTGTTCAAAGGAGGACAGGTGGATCATGGGGGAGCGTGAATGAATCCGGACCTGAATAAGGACATGTGATGAAGGCAATGGACCTTCGGTTTCCATAAAATGCGAACAATTTCTTGACTCGCTGTGAAACTAGTAGCTTTTCAAGAAGGAGTCTGCTTCATGGAGTCAGCTGGTCAGTTTGTATTCCGTAGTCAATAACGACTCGTCCATCTGCAGGTGGTATGTGGCTGGGGGTCGGCCGCGTCTGGGTCCCAGGCTGCTAGTGACGACGTTCAGAGTGCATGGACGTGCACTTCGATATGCCTTCATGGAACTACTGTTTTGTTCCGATCCGTCTGTTCTGTCAGGCACCAGCTGCACTCCAAGTCCTCGAAAGCAGTCGTGTGGGCAGACTGCCGCTCCTACCGCAACTGCATGGACCACCGTCTTTGTCCAGCAGCCAGTAGGTGCTCATCCAGTCAGACAAGTCCTGTCTTCTGTGTAACCCTAAGGTTCATCACCGTATTCACAACAGCCCATCATGCCAGCCCATCAAATTTCTTCAAGATCCACTTTAGTATAACCCATCGACGCCCAGTTCTTTCAAGTGACATTTTCCGTTGCTGTGTCTCCATCAGAGCCATGTAGGCATTTCTCCTCTGTGCCACGCTCACCACGTGCCCCCCCCCCCCGGCCCATCTTATCCTCTTTGATGTGATCACCCTAACCATGATTGCCCGGTGAGCAGTGCAGATCAAGAAACTCGTTATTATGCAGCTGTTTCCAGCCTCTGTCACTTCGTCTCTTATAAAAATATCTTCCTCTGCATCTTATTCTCGGATACCTTCCGACAGTTTGCGCTCGGTCTCAGACCAAATTTCGCACGCACGCACACATACACACACCAAACAACACGCAGAACTGTCAATTATACTGTAATTTTTACATTTTAGGATAGGCAACAGAAGGACGAAATGAAATGAGCCAATTTGCAGCCAGAATTCCCCGAATTTAATCTGCTGTTATTTGTAAATTGATATTTGATTTAATAGTATCATTCCCAGTTGTTTGAACTCGTTCGAACATCGCTGTCGTTCCGACCACCGACACCCGTGAAGTTACCCGCCAGCTGGTGCCCCATCAGCCTGGGGACGCTGCACACACACACACACACACACACACACACACACACACACCGGTGACTGACTCTGCTGCTAGAGAGTCACAGGAATGACTGACTTAAAAAATAACGTTCTGGCCTAGTGCAGCTGGTTCCGACATGGAAGAGACAAAATTGAGAATTATAGTTGTGTTAGCGCCTGCTTTTGGAAAGGAGTGCGGCATGTTTCGACCGGTACAGGTGTAGTAAGGTTCTGACAGGTTTAGTAAGGTACTAGACGGGTATAGTAAGGTACTGACAGGTTTAGTAAGGTACTAACAGAAGTAGTAAGGTACTAACAGGTTTAGTAACATACTAGAGGGGTATAGTAAGGTATTAACAGGAGTAGTAAGGTACTAACAGGTTTAGTAACATACTAGACGGGTATAGTAAGGTACTAACAGGTGTAGTACGGGGCTAACAGGTTTAGTAAGGTACTAGACGGGTATAGTAAGGTACTGACAGGTTTAGTAAGGTACTAGACGGGTATAGTAAGGTACTGACAGGTTTAGTAAAGTACTAACAGAAGTAGTAAGGTACTAACAGGTATAGTAAGGTACTAGACAGGTATAGTACGGTACTACGAGGGTTAGTAAGCCACTAACAGGTTTAGTAAGATACTAGACGGGTATACTGAGGTACTAACAGGTATAGTAAGGTACTAGACAGATAGTAAGGTACTGACAGGCTTAGTGAGGTACTATAAGGTTTAGTAAACCACTAGCAGGTGTAGTAAAGTACTAACAGGTTTAGTAAGGCACTGACAGGCTTCTGCTTTGGTGATCGTTCCACCGCAGCATCCATCCAGTCCCGGACGGCCGGTACAGAACACGGTAAGTATCGGCTGTTCGTGATTAATTGGGACCGATAAAACCCTGATGAGCAGCGGCACCCCGTTTTAATGTAGACTCTTGTTTCTTTCAAAGAACTTACTAAACTATTAATTAAAATATAAACTGATGTCAAAGAGCATGAAAGTTTAGTTTTAATGAAATGCGTTTTTTATGCATAAAATACATTCAACCATTGAAGGAGAGTCTCAGTCTGTAGCGCATGAGAGATGTGAACCTGACTTCGTGACTGAGCTGAGAGTTGTCTGCGCAATAGCAGGACAGTGTGGGATCCGACTCGCCAGCCACTTGGTCTCATTCCGATCCTTTGAAACCAGTAATGAAATTTGAGAGCGTGATAATATTAAACTGGGTAATTACGAAAGTATGAAATCCCGATCGTCTAGATTAACGAAAAAAGAGGCACCACTCAGTAGAGTCCACTGTATTGGGCGCTGGCGTTTCCTTCAATAATCGTGATGGGCTATTCATCCAGCAGCGGTGACGCCATATGCCTTGACACGGACGAGTAGCCCACTGTTGTTGAGCTGTCTTATGAGATTTGAGATTCTCATGGCGGTGATAATTCAGATTGGGCCGTGTTGTCTCGTAATGCGGATATTAACGTTTGGGAGGAACCTGCTGTTTCCATCTTAGTATCTACCCTGAAGATGGAGGCGAAGGTTTACTCCGAAACATCGGTAAGTACCCAACTACACAGCGTCACAACCCAGAAGTCTACACTGCTGCCACTCATCACAGCAGTGTTCAGAACAGTGTCTGTTGTGCCGTTGGCAGAGCGTGGCTGTTGTTGGCCGACAGTAGGCCTGTGCTGTGGAAACACTGCAGCAATTGAGCGGGTTCAGAAACCGCGCGAAGTATCCAAGTGTTCTGGGGAGCAACGTCATGTCTGGGTATTTTAAATTCTACTAGACGTGTGGGGAAACTAGCGACGCTGTAAGTTAATATCTGAGTAACGTGGTTGTGCGAAGACCAGGTTGGCGTCTGTCAGCTTTTAAAGCAGTGCGTGTTGCCCCCCAATCGACATTCACCGCTGCCGTTGACGACGTCGCAGGAGGACAGCGTATCAGAAAATGGTGCAGAACTTTCGACAAGCGACAAGTGAGGAAGTGGAAATTGCTGTTTGTGAACAGCAGCGAATGCAGGAGCCGGATGTTTAGCGAGACGAAACTTGTTAAACTCGTTGCAAAATGGGGCAGTTGCTCCACTGTGGGCAGGTATTGTGTTTGAAATGATGTGACATCAGTGCAGTACATGATGACTTGTCTAATTTTGATGACGTAAGAAGCATTACTTGTTCAATAGGCAATGCTCCGTGCTGCAGGACACGCAGTCTTACACCTGCAGTACTCATTCACTCCAAGACAATACTGCCGGCTGGTGTCACTGCTGGAGCATATACAAAAGCGAACAAGTGCAATTTGCCATCAGCCCTCTATTTCTCCACAAAACTAAACACATGTCCCAATGTCACTGTCAGGAACAACGGACACTAATGCGGCACGCACGATAAAACCGACTGCCTGAAACCGCCACTGGTGACCTGTTTCAGCACCGCTCCATCTCGCTTTATGTACATTAGGTCTGGCTGTCCTGGCTTCAAATTAGTCAGGTCACTTTGTCGCTCGTGTGCTAAAATCGCCTTGAGCACTAAACACCGTCACAGCTGAGGTAAGAACAAACCTTTGTGACGACTGCGCGACAGATCGCGGCGCATTTAGGCCTTGAGAGCCCAGTGGTCACTATATGCACCGCACAGTGGTCACTATACCTACCGCACAGTGGTCACTATATGCACCGCACAGTGGTCACTATACGTACCGCACAGCGGTTACTATATGTACGGCACAGCGGTCACTATATGTACCGCACAGTGGTCACTATATGCACCACACAGTGGTCACTATATGCACCGCACAGTGGTCACTATACGTACCGCACAGTGGTCACTATATGCACCGCACAGTGGTCACTATACGTACCGCACAGTGGTCACTATATGCACCGCACAGTGGTCACTATACGTACCGCACAGCGGTTACTATATGTACGGCACAGCAGTCACTATGTGTACCGCCAGTTTGACATTCAGCAATTCCACGTTCCACCCACACAGCTGTATTTATGTGTTTTGTGTGGATCTCAGAACAAACAGCGATTATTTCCCTATACAGCATTAACTGACTGGTTTTTAAGCGCTTTCGCAAAATTGCCAAAAGCGACTATTAGTTTCGTCATGTCCGTCCGTCCGTCCGTCTGGCCGAATTGAACAACTCTGCTCCAAGGGGACGGATTTTCGTGAAACTTCTTATTTGAAGATTTTTCGAAAATATTTCGAGAAAGCTAAACTTTCATCAAAATCTGACAAGAATATCGGTGCTGTACTGCAGCCTTTTGTACATTTATGTATCGCCCAGTTCTTCTTAGAATTGGAAATGTTTCAGATAGCAGTTGTAGAGAAAATAAAAAAAAAACCATTTACGTTCAGTTACTTTTTCTTTTGAAAGTCGTGCCTTTGTGAAATAATGTAGAAAAATACGGAACAGCCGGGCAGACAACACATGATATCATACGGCGCATGCGCTTTGCATGCTGGATACCCAAGGCTACAAATACACACTCAGAAGCTTTTCCACTGTAAAAATGGTTGCACAAACGCGCCTCAATATAACGTTATACCTACATTGCCTCTCTTGTCATAACAGACGGAATATGTTTGCTGCGCGGTACGAGCTGAATCTCCAAATATAATTAAGTCTAAACTCAGTTGCATTATGCCGTCACCGTTCACCGCATGTGGTTACTGTCTAGACAAGTGTGCACTGTGCAATTATCACGAATGAAATTTTTTCTCCTTATGTACTTTGCTTCCACGTGCTCCGATATTCCGGCTAATTGTGTCGCGGCTACAGCAGCCTGACAAGCTCTGGGGTGACAAGTCGCTGCTGTAATGACCTGTGAACTTGTCACGGGAGAACCGTGGAATGTTGCAGCAGGTGACTGCCGTTATTTGTCATTGAAACGTTACTGTCACGTCTGGTGGCTCACTTCTTAATTAAATGGTATTGAAGTGAGCTCTGAGGTTCGCAGAGCAATGAACGTAAGATGCTATTGTGTGACGTTGTGATGGGCGAACTGTGTTGTTGTGTTGTGGAATGTGAGTAGTCCTAATAATAATGCCACGCTTATGAACGGTACTATTGAAAGGTACTGTAACGTAAGTCCGAGAGACGTCGTATCGTGTGTGTCTTGTTGGTCCTATTGAAATATTCATATGTAGTCGTAAGCAAATTGCCCTCAGAAACTGGAAGTGGGGCCTCTGACAGCGGAATGAATTATGTGCTGTGCTGGTTACAAAATTCACTACGATTCCGTAGGCCCAGGCACAAACTGCTACAAACGTAAACCTGTGTCACTGTACTAATTAAATAGCATATTATGAATTTATCGAGAATGCAGGTGTAAATCCACAAATTTATAACTTGGAAATTTAAACAGAGGAGCGATCACCTCCACGCCCAACTGTCCCCCCCCCCCCCCCCCCCCCCCCCCCCCCCCCCCCCCCCCCCACCCCCCCTCCCACTCAACCTACTCTCCCCCACCCCACCCAACAACACCACGACATTTGTGTAT
>Ga0123353_10006130_pt1 | contig 15965 bp, 15 predicted proteins | sample TergutLab28metaG_3_FD_92763 | JGI IMG/M metagenome (GOLD analysis project Ga0123353, IMG submission 92763) | Labiotermes labralis P3 segment gut microbial communities from Petit-Saut dam, French Guiana - Lab288 P3 | ecosystem: Host-associated > Arthropoda: Insects > Digestive system > Gut ... | reverse complement strand
TTTCGGCGATGCGTCTGCCAAGCGGATAGTGATGCCATTGGAAACGACGATTTCAACGGGAGAGTGGGGAGCATCGATGATGTTAACCGGAACGAACGTCGGAGATTCAGCCGCCGCCTGTTGTTGTCGATGTTTTTTGAGCCAGTGGTGAAGGGCATTGACAGAACAACCGACTTGTTGGGCGGCAGCGGCAACGGTGAGATGGTCGTCAAGGACAAGGGCGTGTTGTTTGATTTCGGGAGAAAAATAGGTGCGGGGCATAAGGAGGGGCAATGGAAAACGATTCGACTGTCGAATCCAAAACGCCGATCATTATGACTCGCAAACAAAAGCAGGCAACAATGCCGGTGCTGGAACACTTACATTTCAGTCAAGACCCGTGTACCTCTACGCGATGTCGATGATTTCCGGTGAGCGCGGAGTGCTTCCTTTTCGGGTACAAAGCCGATGTGCCTCAAATTGGAGCACCATATACGAAACGACAAAGGATCGCGTGAACGGAAACAGCAACAGCAAACCCAACAAACTGGTCAGCAAGCCCGGCAACGTTAATAGCAATGCTGCCAGCAAAATCAACACCCCATTTAGGGCGGGCACTGTGGGAGTTTCGCCGTGATCCAGTTGCCGATTCAATTCGATCCAGCAGCGAATCCCCTGCCGACGGGCGAGGAATGCACCGAGTAATCCACCGATAAGTACACTCAACACCGTAAGCAATGGCTTGCAAATCCAGAGTAGCAAGGCAAGTTCCACCACTGGTATCAGCACCAACGGTAGCACCGTCCGCCAAAATCGAAAAACCGCTTTGTTGAAAGGATTCAAACGCATTTTTCAGTTGGACAAGCCGGAATACCGGCTCAATATAATCGTTTTCTCCCCGTTTTATTTTTCGCCATGCGAAAATACATTCTGAATCAGCGTCGTCCTCTTCCTGAAGAACCTTTGTGTCGAGCAATGTTACCCGTTATAATATCGCCGATTGCCTCGTCCCAACTCGGTACATTTCCATGAACTGCCAGAACACCGCTATCCTCGCCATCTGAAACGTCCATGTCCGCTGCATGTCGTTCCGTCCGTTCCGGTCTTCGGCGTTTTTCGTAACGCTGGTGCCGACCACCGCCGCGCTGCATCGGTTCGTCTCGGTCTGCCTGTAAGGCAGCATCGATTTCCGACCACTCTTCCTGCGGAACATTGTCTTGAACTCGTTCTCGATCACGGCGACTTCCTCCGTCATACTTTGAACCGCGTCGTCCACGTCCTCGGGAAACCGGCATTTCGTCTTCTATTGGTTCGAAATTCGTTTCCGGCAAATCGTCCACTTCAACGGGCGGTTTATACCTTGACCCGCGTCCACGTCCTTCCCCTTCCTCCGGCGGAGCCTGCCGACGACCACGCCCACGCTGCCGGGTGTCGGTTTCTCTTTCGAGAAAAGCGGCTCTGGGCTTTCCCTCTTGGTTGGTCTGTTCGCCCATCATGTCTTTGAGCGCACGAAACTCGTCCGATTCGGGAATCGGATCATCAAACATAGACGAGACATGCCGTTTCGATGAACGTTCCTCCGGCTTAGTGTTTGCGTCTTTTCCCGATGCCAGCACATCGATTTGCGAAGCGACTGTGGACCACGCATCAGGGGCACCCGAAGTTTTTTTCTCCTGCTGGTCTGTCCGTTCTTTCGAGAGAGGCATTTTTTCTAATTTGTTGTCGGTAAATGTTTTTCCGCCAAGCGACGAAGACCTTCCCCCTTCAATGACCGAGTCCAACGAAACCTGCGGTGGGACTCCAAAAAAATTAATCTTCGGAAATCGGGAAAAGATTGACTTTTTTTCCTTCGATGTCGATGGCTCGTCGGCGGTCTCCATCTCGGAATCAGTCAGACCGGTTCCAAAATCATCGGAACCAGTCGGTTTTGACGAGGTTTTCTGATATTGAGCGGAACATTCAGGAGCCTCTACTGATTCAGATGTCTTCGGTGTTCCCGATTGAGCAACATCCTCCTGTACTTTATCTTCAATGCCAAAGTCGGACAATAACTGTCCCCAATTATCTCCTTCCGTATTCTTGTACGTCATTTTCAAATTTGCTTTCTGTGAATCATTACAGTTCGTTCATTGTATAGGAAACAGAGGGAATCGTCAAGACGAACCTTTATAATGGTCTTTTGTGGGGGGGCGTAAAAAAGTTTCTGCTTTCTCCAGTATTTTTCCCATTGCCTGTTTGCGCTGGAGTCCCCCCAAAAAAAGGTCCCCAGTCCATCTCGGCAAAAACCGTGTGAGCAGGGGTAGAGCCGTGAGATTTATCGTATTGATCGGATATTTTGAGCGGTGAGGTGTCGGGATCGCGGCTTGCCCGGCTTTTCGTAATAACTCAGGATTCCATTGATGCCAACAAACTGACCGACGTAAGAAGACAAATTCAAATTCGTCGAAGGGGAAATCAAGCAAATAATTTGCTCCTTTTCATCGACCACTGCGTAGGGAGGATGTCCCTTCGGAAGAGGATCAAATTCACCTAACCGACCCACAATGTCGTACCCGCCAACATTCACCCCTGCCCGAAGCGGAAGCGAACCGCTCTGTACCGAGGTCAAAGTGTATGCCGGAACGACCGATTGATGCAGAACCGGGGACACAGTCCCCGGCTCTCTGTTTACAGTTCCCGGCTCTCTATTTAATGCTCCCTGTCGTCGTTGTGTCAATTCCTGCCGGACTGCTCGAGTCCGCTGTAGCGATTCAAGCAACTGGTACGTCTTTTCGAGATCATAGTCTGTGGGAGCAATTTGATGAAGTTCCTCTGCCCGCTGAATCAGCACGGCGAAAACATCATCGTCGGTTGGTCGAGTCATTACGATGTGGGCTTCCCTCTGAAGTTCATTGAACGCCCTCTGGAACGGATTGGCAATAGGTGTGTTTCGCCGCGATGGCATCTGCGCTGCCAATAGGGGACGAGCCGATGCCACTTTGGGAAAAGGGATGGATTGTTCCGGCTGCACAGTCTTTGGTAATTCGGGAATTTCCGAAGTCATCGCATCATACCGAACCTGTTGAATAGGTGCGGTTGCTTTGAGTGTTGATTTGTGTATCCATCGAAATTCGCCACTCGGCGGGGCAATTTTAAGCCAAACCGGACTGACAGAATTCTCCGGCATTTCCCGGCGTTCGAGGATAAGTACCGTCTCCCCCTTTTTGAGTGTAACCTGTACGGTTTCGCAATCGTCGGAATAATCACTGCCGATTCGGGAAGCGAGTCCTTCGGCAAGTACCGTTCCGATGTTGCCCGCATCGACATCAACATATTTGGCACTGACCCACGAAAAACTTCCGATGGGAGGACGAATTGCACACCATTCCCCTTGTTCGTAATAGACTTCGACTTTATCACCGGTTCGGAGTTGCAGAACCGGATAAAATTCACTGCCGGGTCCGCTTTGTACCGCAACCCCATCCGTCATGATGACGGCGGTGTACGGTTCAGCCGCCGAAAATTCGACGAAACAGAAAATAAAAATGAGCCAATAAATGTACCGCATGATTCCAAGATGTCCCAACAAGATGTCCCAAAAAGGACTCCTCGACGGAACTCTACAAAAAAATCCCAAAGAATGCAAGAGCAATTTGGCACGGGTTGTGTATGATCTGATCGTATGAATTTCGATGTTTCTGAATTTCGTTCGCTATTTGTCCTTGTCGTGCAATCGCAAGGCAATGTGCCTGCGCAACCGTAACCATTCCGGGGCTTTGTTTCATCACAACATCATTGCCTCTCCCGCAAGACTCGAATGAACTCCGGCGTTGTTCCGCAACATCCGCCGATAAAATTGGCTCCCGCCGCCAACAGTTCCTTCGCCGATTCAGCAAATTTTTCCGGTGCCTGAGAATAGACCGTTTTGCCGTCAACAATTTCCGGCAAACCCGCATTGGCTTTCATCCAGAGCGGCAGCGTCGTAACAGCACGCATTCTGCGGCAGATCGGAATGAAACCATCAATTCCTTGTCCACAGTTCGCTCCAACAATGTCCGCCCCCGCAGCGGTCAACTGCTCAACCGCTTGTTCCGGTGTCGTTCCCATCATCGTACGATCCTTATTTTTTCCTGTGTCGAAGACCATACAAGCGGCAACGGGTAATCCGGTCGTCTTCGCTGCCTTAACCGCCAAAACCGCCTCGGCAGGGTCGCTCATCGTTTCAATCACGATTCCATCCGGTTGTTCCATAGCAATCGCTTCGGCTTGTTCCAAAAATGTTGCATAGAGTTCATCCGGCGTTACTGTCCCCGACAATAACATCACGCCGGACGGTCCGATGGAGGCAAAGACACGGCGGTCCTGTTGTTGAGCAATTTCTTTAGAAAGCCGGACACCGGCACGGTTGAGTTCGGCGACTTTGTCCTCTGCGCCGTGTTTGACGAGCAAAAACCGATTCGACCCGAAGGTGTTCGTCAAAATAACGTCGCTACCCGCTTGAATGTACGCTTCTGCAACTTCTTGAACCCTATCGGGATGGGACAGGTTCCAGAGGTCAGGATGATCGCCGATTCCCAGTCCGCGAAGTTGCAACTGCGTTCCCCAACCGCCGTCGAGAATAAAAGTACCGGACACAAACCAATTTGATGTAGTCATGATCAGGAAAAAATTACATGGAAAGTCCCATTGTCCACGATTGAGGGGTAATGGTCAAGTTGGGGACGTATCAGTATATCAATACGTAACATTGCGTTTGCTTTGACGTAAGAACACCGGTTCGATCCCCAGTGAGAAACTCCATTCCGACAACGCCTCACTATACACCGCACCGGCGAGCAAACGGAACGATTCTCCCGTCCGAACAAACATGAAATTGTGTCCGACATTCTGCCAGTTATTCCGAATGTCATACGAAGTCATATAAGACATCGAATACTTTTCGTTCATCGTGTAGCCCACGCTCGTCGTCAAATACGTCCGCTCCACAATGCCGGAAATTTGATCGACCATCAAACTGAAACTTCCCCGATTCGGTCGATTCCACACTCCACCAACCCGCGTCAGATTTTGCCCGGCTTCAAAGAAATCATACAGTCCCTCCGAGAATAGCGAAAATCGGTCTCCCACGTGCCAGAGAAGATTGTAATCGAGCAACCCCATATTTTTGCCGAAGTTGTGCTGCGTTTGCGGATATAAATTTACATGGGTCGAAAACGTGATCCAGTCCAAAATGTGCCGTTTTCCCACAGAACCTCGCTTCGTTTGGAACCGGTGCGTCATGCCCAGTCGGAACATTTGCAGATCGTCAGCAATTTCCATATTGCCGGCTGTTACATTGCGAGCCAAACCGCTCCGGTACGCATAATATCGAGGATCGAACTGCGGCAACATTGCTCCGGGGAAGTTTGAATTCGTTATCACATAGCGTCGCCGGAAATCGTCGATTGACCAGTGATCAAGCGGATCGGTCAATATCAAATTGTCCATGCCGTGATTTGCTTGGGCGTACAGATATTCCGCATCGAGATCAATTTTGTGAGCGAGTCCATTGAGATACCATGTCCGGCTTGAAACGTTTGGGATCACCTTCCAAAGCGGCAAATTCACCCGCACTCCTCCTTGTCCATAGAGCCGATTGACTGTGTCGCCGGTTTGATCTTGTCCCCAGACAGAAAAATCGCCGAGAATGTAAGGAATAACCTTCAGCACTCCCGCTTGAATCGGCAGGTCAAGTTCATGCCGCGTCGAAAACGCAAGACCGGTTCCGTTTGCCTTTCCGGCATTTTCCCAAGGAAGATACTCGAAGTATTTGCTGTCTTGCGGATCGCTTGGAGTGCTTGCCGTGTGATAATTCACCAAGCCGACTCGGGTGTGTTCGTACCACGTCAAATAATCACTGAACAGGGATTGTCCAAGCCAATAGTGATCGAGGCGTGGCAGCCAATTTGCATTGGAATAATGCTTGTCCAGAGCATATTCCGCAGAAAATATGAATGAGGAATTCTGTTCCCGGCGAGTCAGATCAATGGCTGTCGTGGCATTTTCTTCGGTATTCCAGACGGAATTGAAATAACTATTCAAAAAGTTCCGGTCAGAAGTTTTGCCGACTTCCGCCCGAAAATCCCAGGGACCCCCTACCAACGGAGCCGATAGATCGACCTGTTGCTGGTGAACCCAGTGGAAACGATACCGATACGAGTGTGGAAATCCAATGTTGTCTCGGTCGCCGCCAAGTTGATCCTTTCCTCGATCAAAAATGCCCCAATAATCGAACTTTCCCTGTGCTTGACCGGGAATATGACAAAACGAAGGCAAACCGTATTGGAAATTGGCTCCATGTCCGATTCCCCGCTTTTCCATCCATGTCACGTTGACATCGCCATTGACTCCATCGGGACGGCGAAGGTTGAGAATCTGGAACGGATCCCAAAGCGTTTTGACAGTATGACCATTGCGTTTGCTATTTCCGTAGGAAACATTTTTGATGTAAAACGTGGGATTGTCCACATCGGTTGCGATCCAGGGCCAGTAGAAGACGGGTACACTTTGAGTAGCAATACAATTGTTTTCGGCAACGACGACCTGTCGGAATTTTGTTTCCGAAGAGCCAAAGGGTTGCGAAATTCGGCGGTCAAACGTCAGCGTTCGGGAACGGAGTGAATATGTGGGTTCACCGAGTTGACTCGTTGTTACCATTGCATTTTTGGCGGAGAAAAGACCTTCTCCCATCTGCCTCAAGATTTCCGCCTTCAAACGTACTGAGCCTTCGACCCCACTGACCTCGCTGATCGGGGCGGAAAGGTGTCCGTTGAGAATATAGGCAACTTTGTGTTTTGCATCGTAGTACATCCGGCTTGCCTCGATGACTCTTGGACCATCCCGATAGATGATATTGCCTTCGAGATAGATTTCAAAATCCAGAGCATCCGATTCGGTATATGAACTGCCGCCGCGGATTTTGCCGGGATTCTCCGTCCATATCACGGCATTGTCCGCCGAAATATCGACTGTATTGCCCGTCAGGATGCTGTTGTCCGAAACTCCTTCGACAATCAGATTGATTCCGCCGGTCAAGACCACGATTCCTCCACGAGCAGGATCACTCGGGTAATAGGGTTCAAAGGCGATGCCGAAGCCGGTGTCTCCGCGTGCATTGAGTTCCACTCGACGGAAGCCGAGATTCGAGCCTTCCGGTAACTTCGGAATCGTTGCCGAGGAAAGGAACTGCGTTTGAACGACTCCTTCACCGGAACCCATCAGGGCAATGGCTCGTCTGTAAATTGCCGGTTCCTCTTGCGGCAGCATGGAATTGGGATTGGCAATCGTTATGTCCACGGCAGAGAGGGTGTACCAATGTCCGAGCCATGTTTGATCGGTAATTTTTGTCGCCTCCTGCTTGGAATCATTTTGCACAACGCGGATTGGCATTTGAGCGGACTCGCTTTCCAAGTAGAGCGTAACTTCTCGAAGGTTCGTGACTTCATCGCGCTCGGCAGCGATCCAAACGACGGCTTCGGGACTTTGGGCGGCAGTCATTCCTTGCCGAAAGGAGCAGTCCCCTCGTAGAAAATAGACTTCGTGTGTGCCGATTCGTTTTCGCCAGCCTGTTTGAGCGGAAATAACAATCGGCTCCTGTTTTTCCAGTGGGAGTGAGAGTGCCGTTGCGCCAGTTGTTTCCAACTGACGTGAAGTCGTCATCGGAAGAAGTTCAAGTGACCCGGCAACAATGGGAGATGATGTCGTGATTTCGCTGGAAAGTGTGCCGAGACCGGGCAGTGCACTGTTGACCGATGGAAAGAGGGGGGGGGCTTTTTGCTGGGGGGAAAGAACGGATTGGAGCGGAGCGGTAATCGGGGCGGTAACGCGTTGAATGACCCGTTCCTGTCCGAAAAGCGAAGAAAATGGGAGAAAAGTGAAGGCGCAGAGGAAGAACGAGCCAAGTAACCTAATCGGCTTTGACTTGTGCGAAAAACTTACAACTCCTTTTAGAGTAAGGTGTTGGTGCAAATACTTTCCCCCAGATGTTTCGGGAGCAACACTTGGGAAGTATGCAGAATTCCCTCAAAAGAATCAAGAGCGAAACAAGAATGCTGCGTTTAGCCGGGACTCCGGCACATTACCGTAAGCATCTTCATCAGTGGGAACTTGAATTTTGTTCGGGATATGTCAAAATAAGCATCGAATTGTAAAAAACATGCGTAAATTACTCGACGACACCCTCTCCCGATTTGAAGAACTGGAAGGTCTCATGGCAGATCCCGATGTTCTGGCAGACTCTTACCGAATGCAGCAGGTTGCCAGAGAACACGGCACGATTGCCAAAATGGCAACCAAGTACCGACGTTTCAGGCAACTCAATGTCCAAATCGAAGAGGCGAACGACATGCTCCGCTCGCCGGATGCCGAACTGAGGGAACTGGCGGAAATGGAACTACCCGAACTCAAAGAGGAGCGGGAAGTTCTCTGGAATGAACTCCTCGATATGACCATCGGCGGTGCCGATGCGAATCGGGCGAATCTCGTGCTTGAAATCCGTGCCGGCACCGGCGGCGACGAGGCGGCACTCTTTGCCCGCGATCTCTACGATATGTACAAACACTATGCCGAAGCAAAAGGTTGGAAGGTTGAAATTCTGTCGTACAACGCGACGGAACTGGGCGGATTCAAGGAAATGATCCTCGGTATTGACGGCGAAGGTTGTTTTCGGCATCTTCAATTCGAGAGCGGAGGACACCGGGTTCAACGTGTTCCCGAAACAGAAGCAAAGGGACGCATTCACACATCGGCGGCAACGGTGGCGGTCATGGCAGAGCCGGAAGATGTTGAAATCGACTTGAAACCGGAAGATTACCGCAAAGACTTGTTCTGCGCAAGCGGACCCGGCGGACAGCACGTCAACAAAACGGAATCGGCGGTGCGGTTAACCCATTTGGCAACGGGCATTGTCGTCAGTTGTCAAGACGAAAAAAGTCAACACAAGAATTTTTCCAAGGCGTTGCGGGTACTCAAGACCCGGCTCTACGAAGCGAAGCGGGAAGAGGAGCAGCGGAAACGTTCCGAAGAACGAAAGACAAAGATCGGCAGTGGCGACCGAAGCGAACGGATTCGGACGTACAATTTTCCAGAGAACAGGGTTACTGACCATCGGATCGGTCTGACGCTTTACAAGTTAGACACAATTTTGGCAGGTAATCTGGTGCCGGTCATTGACGGACTCCTGGAATACGAGCGACAGGAACTCCGCAGTGCATTCAGCGGCAACGATTGATTGCGTTGTTTAGTGTTGCAAAATAATACACTTGTATCAAAACGCTACACTATTTTGATACACAAAGTGTCCGCGCCTGTTTGATGTTGACATTGTTGTCATTGCGATTCAACGAAATTTCTGGAATTTTACTCAAAAAACCGTTAAAAATCACAATTTTTTCCCCTTTGCATTTTCGTTCTTTTGGCACGGTATATGCTACACATAGTTATTAGGAGGCGCAATGGCGCGTCTCTGATCGTTAAAAAATGAAAATTAATTGAGGTGTTATTATGAAAACGTTTACTATTTTTACCCTTCCTGTCGCGTTTGTGGTTATGGCGGTTGCTGTTGCCCGTGCAGATGTCTTTATTTCAGATGCCAATACGTACAAGGATAATATCAATCTTTACCAATTATTTAACAACTATTTTGTGGACCAACTGACGGGAACGGCGGAGGGGGTCTACACCAGTAGCCAAGACCTGTTCAATGCCCGAGGTGCCGATCCCTACACGGATTGGACAACGAGTGGTTCGCAATTAGTTGGTGCTTTCAAGGTTGCCGCTCTGGGGCACGTTATGTCTATGATAGACTCGCAAGGGAACATCGTCGCAAGTCTCATAGACAGTGCCGGAACGCCCAACCTCGGGCAAGGTATTACCGATTTGAGTGGTCAAGCCGTTACAGACATCGCAGATGGACTCCACGTCAGTTTCCAGTTGGATGCGTTTAACGGAACGACTCTTGTGTACAGTTGGTCATCGAATCCCGATAGGAACGATGGCAGTCTGCAAGCCAACTCAAATGATGGGATGATTCACATGGTCGCCATCGACGTAAAGGACTTGTACAATGCCAAGTATGGTACCAGCCACGACTCGGTCTTTATGTTCGGCTGGGAAGACATGCATTTAACAGGTGTTGGTGCTCCGATGTCTGCCGACTGGGATTATCAGGACTTCGTTGTCATCATGACGAATGTGAAGCCGTCCAACAGCACTCCGGAACCGGCGACGATGTTAATCTTCGGATTGGGGCTTGCCGGTCTTGGTCTGGCTCGCCGTTCGAGGAAAAAGTAATAACGGAATAGAGTCATCGGGGGACGACAAACCCGATGACAGCAATGGGGTGTTCTTCTCCTCCCGTTGTGGGCGAGACGGCTCGTAAAGGGCTGTCCCGCCTTTGTTCTGCTGTTCCCGGCTATTGCTTTGAAGAAAACCTACATTGTCCGATTGTCCGACGAAGAACGACAAACCTGTCTCGACATCGTCAAAAAACTCAAAGGCTCCTTGTAGCAAGTCCGCCGAGCAAACATCCTGCTCAAAGCCGATGTCAACGGTCCGAATTGGAAAGACCAAGACATCGCCGATGCGTTTTTCTGCACCCGCCAATGCGTCGAAAATCGTCGGAAACGACTTGTTACCGAAGGATTCGACATCGCACTGCACGGCAAAAAACGCGAAGTCCCTGCATCACTCAAACGCCTCGACGGCAAACAAGAAGCCAAAGTCGTAGTCCCGACACGATGTATCCCCGCATGATTACACGTAAAAAATTTTCGCAACACGCTTGTAATCACACCAAAAGCATGCTACAATGCAAGCAGTAGTTTGAAATGCCGCTCCTCGCTGTGCGCCGGGCGGATTGAATTCGAGTACACAACAAACGTTTAGGATCGCTTCGGCGAACGACTGTTTTCTACATGACAACCGGGCAACCGGGTAGAAAGTTATCGGCAGTGCGTAAAGTTGCGTTGCTCCCGTCAGGGGAGCGTTGCGTACGCACTTGCGGATGAAGTCGGCATTGCGACCAATGCGATGCACCTCTTTTGTCGGAGGGATTGCTCCGTATCCTAATCGGCGTGCCGCTCCCATTCTTTGGGCGGACTCTTGTTGCCGTTGCTCGGTAAACCCTTTACTTTCCGAAACTCCTATGGCAAACTTTTTTTATTTCGACGCAAACGGCAACAAAAACGGTCCGCACAACGAACAGCAACTTCAAACACTGGCGGCACAAGGAATCATCACTCCGAGCACTCCGCTGGAAACAGACGGCGGACACAAGGGAACCGCAGGACAGGTTCCCGGCTTGAAGTTCAATGCTGCCGTACCGCCTCCGCCTGCTCAAACATCGCAAGTGGCACCGCAGGCAGGCGGTCTGTTTTGTACCAACTGTGGTGTCGCTGTTTCCGATCAGTCCGTCGCTTGTATGTCTTGCGGTGCCAAACCGGTCGGACATCGGAAATTCTGCCGTCAGTGTGGGACGGGACTCAACTCTGAACAAGTCATCTGCACCAAGTGCGGGGCAGGAATTGGTGCTGCAACCAGCAAGGTGGTTCAGTCCACTCATCAGCAAGCGTTTTGTACGAACTGTGGCAGTCCCGTTTCTGAGCAGGCAGTTGCTTGTATGTCTTGTGGTGCCAAACCGGTCGGACATAGGAAATTCTGCCGACAGTGTGGCATTGCTCTCAATCCCGAACAGATTGTTTGTGTCAAGTGTGGAGCAGGTGTCGGTACTGCTGGTGCTTCCCGATCCGGTGGGGGCGAGATCAACAAAATCATGGCTGCGATTGGTGGGAGCGAATCGAAAAACAAAATCGTGGCTGCGATTCTTGCCTTTTTTCTCGGCACATTTGGCGTACATTGGTTTTATCTCGGAGAAAAGAAAAAGGCAATCACGTACCTGTCTGTATGCCTCGGGGGTATTGTTCTCTCCATAGTCGTTATCGGCATTTTTGCTGTGCTCGTCATCGCCATTTTGGCACTCGTTGATGCTGTCAAATTACTCATGATGAGCGATGAGGACTTCGATATGAAGTACAACTCGTAACCGCAAACAAACAGAGGAAAAACGAAAATGTCAACTTGGTATTATTACGACAACGACGGTCAGAAACAGGGTCCCGTCACTGGCGGTCAGTTAAAATGGCTTGCCAAAAACGGAAAAATCACGTCGGAAACTACCGTCGAGACCGAAGAGGGAAAAACCGCTCCGGCACGAAAAGTGAAAGGCTTGACATTCGGCGCAGCAGAGCAACCAGAAGTGCCGCCGTCTGTCGAACCGAATCCGTTTACTGTCGTTCCGCCGGTTGCTACCACTCCGTCCGTCGATCCGAGTCCGTTCACTGCCGCAGCACCGGCGAAACAAGCAGTGCCGCAAAGTGTCCCTATGCCTTCTGCCAAGGGTGGCAAGAGTTCACTCTTAATAACGTTTATCGGTATCATAGCAGTGCTGGCTGTCGGCTGGGTGGGATGGACGGTCATAAAATCCACGGCTCCTCCCGCTGAACAGGCAAAAGTTGAGGAAGCCAACGAAAAAAACGTCGCCAAGTTACTCCCTGCAGAGCAAACAGAAGCCGACTCATACGTTACGAAATATGGGAGAGACGCTATACTATATTACATGGAGGATACATACAAGGATACGGACAGGGCTCGTGTTCTCAGATATGTAAAATACTTTAGTTTCCCAAGGGGCTGGCGTGGATGTTGTGAAGGCGAACGATAAACTGGGCTATACTCCCCTTTATTGGGCGGCGGCAGGCGGAGATATTGATGTCGTTAAATTTCTCGTTTCCGAAGGCGCAAGCGTCAATGCAAAAAGCGACACTGGTAGTCCTCCGCTTCATGGTGCCGTGTTGTGTAGCAATGTCGAAATCATTGAATTCCTCATTTCTAAGGGAGCAGATGTTAATGCAAAAGATAGTGTAGGTTGGACTCCGCTTCATGGAGCAGCGTGTAGAAAGGAAAGCATTGGCATCCTTGAATTGCTCATTTCCAAAGGGGCTGATGTTAACGCAAGAGAGAAGAATGATGGAACTTTGCTTCATGGTGCGGTAATTGTACAGGATACCATTGATGTCATTGAGTTTCTCATTTCCAAAGGCATTGATGTCAATACCAAAGACAAAAATGGTTTTACTCCAATTCATTTTGCGGCTTTTGATAATAAGAACGCTGGTATCGTTGAATTCCTTGTTTCCAAAGGCGCAGATGCTACTGCAAAGACCAGCGCAAATAAAACTCCGCTTGACTTGGCAAAGTCGAAGAAAAACACGGAGGTTATAGAGTATCTTTCAAGTCTGCCCGAAGTGCAGGAACAAGAGGCGGTTGCCAAAGAAGCAAGAGAGCAGCAGACGCGTGAGCAAGCAGCAAAAGCCAAAGCCGCAAAAGAAAAAGCAGCACAGGCCGCCGCAAAAAAAGCAGATGAAGCCATCATCCGCCAAGGCATACAGGACGCTCTTCGCGGAGGTGGAGGTGAATCTCCCAGAGAGGAATATAACAGAATCCAGAGGAGTCTCGAAAGTAGACTCAAGTAGACTCCCCGAACAACAACATAGACATGGCAGATAGTAGTTTCTTCCCATGCCAACTCGTTTCAACTATTGTCGCCAGTTGAAACGACGTACAACAGAGGCGACTTTTCCAACAACCCACCAACCGAAAGGAACCAACCATGCCGAAGATAACAATTTCACAAGTGAAGGAACCGGCGTGAAAAAAGTCTCCGAAACGCTAAAACCGCCTACATTCTACCAACTTCCCCCTCTTTTGCCAACGCCAACAAAGCGGCGGAAGTATCATCCGCATCGGGTACTGCCCCGCTTAAATCTGTCCAGCCCCAGCCGCCGGGAGATGCACCGGTGAACGGATGGCGTTGTTGGTGTTGACATGACAGAAGCCAATCAATCGTTTGTTGTTCCGCGCTGGGCAACGTCGTGATTGCAAGCGATGTAAGCCAAGTCGCAAGATCAGAGTCGATAGGCACAGCACCGTTTTCCCGAAAAGACTCCAGCAAAAATCGTATTCCCTTTGTTACAACAGGATGATCGGTAAGTCCCATTGCCGAGAGACTCATGACGACGAACGAAGTCAGCGGAGCGGCTTCGAGGTATCCGCCGCTTGTCGGCTGCATTTTTTCAATGAGACGCAAGGTGCGTTTTCTTGCAAGACCACGGAAAAAATACGCAAAGGGATTTCGCTTGTTCGGACAAAAGTGGAACCGAACCTGTCCGATGGCGACCAATGCGGGAATAGCGTAACTGACGACGTTCAGTTTCACGAACCGGAACCATGCCATCGGCAGTGCCGCTAATTCAAACGGCAGTTGCGGAATGTCTTTCCACTCCACGAGCCCCGCCAAGGCGGCGTTGGTGAGTATCGGCACGGAAAAGGTCTGGTCTTTGCCGTACCGCTTTTTAATGGCTTCGATGCCGCCTGCACGTAGAAGGTATTCGTCTCCCAATGAAAGCCGGGAACGTAGCGCAGCGAAGTGACCGGATTGTGCAACGGACTGATCCGGTCGCTCCACGTTGTTGCGCTCTCGGCTTTCATTTGAGGCTAAACAGAGTGCCGACTTGACCAGCAGAGTGGTCGAAACATTGGAAAGACTTTTATCGGTATCCCCCCATCCACCGTCGGGATTCTGATGAGCGACAAGCCAATCGGCACCCTGCCGAATGAGCATTTTCAACCGTCGGAACTCGTCGGCGGTCAAATGGTGTTTTGAATCAGCAACGTTGCAAAAAACAGAGAACGCACTGACGGCAGTTGCCGTAGAAAGAGCGGAATCAGAGAGCCGACCGACCCAGTAACCTCCATACGTTTGCCGGTCGAGCATGACCCGGCAAACTTTGTCGTAGGCGGCATGAAGCCTTGCGAAATCAGGATGTTGGGACAATGCTTTTTACAGCGAAAGGGCTTGGTTCGGACAAGCCTCAATGCATGCTCCGCACTCGGCACATGAATCATCAATGACTGCCTTTTCGTCTTTGATGACAATCGCATCAAGGGGGCATGACGAAACACATTCTCCACAACCGGTACATTTGTCCAAATCTACTTTGACTGCCATAATGGGATTCCTTAGATGTTTAGGATCAACGCCGAGTATTCTAGCAATGTTTTCAGAATTCGCAAGAGAGGGCTTTATTCCCCCAATAAACTGACGATTGCGGCTCTGCTGAAATTACGGTAGAATAAGTCCATGCATGACCACGACGAAATTCTTGCTGCCCTAGTGGGGCAACCCAATTCCGGCAAGTCCACCGTGTTCAACTATCTGACGGGGTTGCATCAGTCCGTTGCCAATTATCCCGGCGTTACCGTTGTGAAAAAGTCGGGACACTATCACGAAGGAAAACGACGAATCGAAGTTGTCGATCTGCCCGGTACGTACAGTCTTACGTCCTACTCGCAGGAAGAGCGAGTTACCCGGGACTTTCTGCTCCTCGAGCGTCCCGAAGTCGTTGTCCTCGTCATTGACGCTGCCAATCTGCGCCGCCATCTTTACCTTGCCTTTCAACTCCGTGAATTGCAGGTTCCGCTCGTCGTTTGTCTCAACATGATGGACATTGCTCAACGGCGGGGTATGCAGATTGATGTTGCCAAGTTGAAACAGATTCTCGGCGTTCCCGTTGTGCCGACGGTAGCGCGGTGTAATCATTCGCATCCGGCGTGTCAGTGCAATCAATGCCCCGCAGCAAACCGTAGTCCTCTTTCTCTCTTGGAGAGAGTTAGGGGGTGGATTACACGTGTTTTTGCAGGTTCCCCTCCTCGGTAGAAAAAGCGACTCTCCGCTCACCTTGCATTCCGATTTGAATGAAAAAGAAAATTGAAACCGAAAACCGAAATGACATGAAATTGAATGAAATTCATTGACCCCATTGCCTGCGTTTTCATTCGGACGCACTAACAACACCGGCGGGCTAATGCCCGCCGCTCTTGCGCAAGGACAATGGGTTTATGATAGGAAAAAG
>Ga0123353_10006129_pt1 | contig 15966 bp, 6 predicted proteins | sample TergutLab28metaG_3_FD_92763 | JGI IMG/M metagenome (GOLD analysis project Ga0123353, IMG submission 92763) | Labiotermes labralis P3 segment gut microbial communities from Petit-Saut dam, French Guiana - Lab288 P3 | ecosystem: Host-associated > Arthropoda: Insects > Digestive system > Gut ... | reverse complement strand
TTTATCCAACACTTTTTCAGATATATAAACTTCACGCATGCTCAGGCCATTTATCAATTCGTGCATTAAGTTCATCAAAAAATTCATCAACCGTAACTGCATTACATTCAGCGCAAGCCTCTTCAAAACTTTTTTTCTTTGTCTCTATAATAGGATTAATATCAAGCCATTTTAATCAACCTTTCAATACTCTCCCTCAAAACACATATCTTAACCTCTGCATCAATTTTTTTCTGTTTTTCCAAAGCAACTACTTTTTCGGGAGCGCTTGAAATAAAACGTTCATTATTTAATTTATTTTCAACGGATTCTAAAAATTTTTCAAGGTGTTTCAGTTCTGCTTCAAGTTTTGCTATTTCTTCGTCTGTATTTATATTACCGCCTGTTGGTAGAAAATATTCGGATGATTTTATAAAAAAGGAAATGGCGCCATTAATTTTTTCTGTTATTTCGTTGATACCGATCAAAATACCCATTTTTTCAAGCAATGGATTAAATATCGGGTAATAACCGTCATCGCCTTTTAATACAGATAATTCTAATTTCTCTTTAAATGATATATTTTTCTCCTTTCGGAGGTTGCGAATATTGACAATAACCTCTTTTACCTTCTCGAACTGATTTAAAAACTGTTCGTCAAAAGGTTCTGTTTTAGGCATTTGAGACATCATTAAACTTTCGCCGTTTTTTCTTTCTTTCAAGTGATGCCATATTTCTTCTGTGATGAAAGGCATAAAAGGATGTAGAATATGAATCAGGTTGTCAAAAAAACCAATAGTAGCATTATATGTCTGTCCATCAACAGGTAACTGGTATCCGGGTTTTATTATTTCAAGAAACCATGATGAAAATTCATCCCAAAAAAGTGTATAAACAGTCATAAGCGCATCTGAAATACGGTATTTCTCAAAATGGTCGTTGATAAGTTCCATATCTTGTTTTAAACGTTCGCTAAACCATTTTACAGCAAGTTTCGAACTTTCTGGTTGAGGAATGGAATAGTCAACTTCCCATGTTTTTACTAATCTGAATGCGTTCCAAATTTTATTTGCGAAGTTACGACCCTGTTCGGTTAAACTTTCGTCAAATAAAATGTCGTTTCCTGCGGGTGAACATAGTAACATTCCAACTCTGACGCCGTCTGCGCCATATTTTGAAATAAGTTCAAGCGGGTCTGGGGAATTGCCGAGTGATTTTGACATTTTTCTGCGCAGTTTATCGCGAACTAAACCTGTAAAGTAAACATTTTTAAATGGATACGTTCCACGATATTCGTAACCGGCAATAATCATCCGCGCCACCCAGAAAAATATTATTTCTGGCGCTGTAACTAAATCATTTGTAGGGTAATAATAATCTATTTCCTTATTTTCAGGATTGAAACCGTCAAAAACAGACAGGGGCCATATCCATGATGACGCCCAAGTATCCAATACATCATCTTCTTGTTTTAAATCGTTTATAGACAATGAATTATTTCCTGTTTTTTTGCGCGCTAATTCTAAGGCTTCGTTTTCGGATTCAGCAACAACAAAAGTATTGTCATTCAGATAATAAACGGGAATGCGGTGTCCCCACCATAATTGCCGTGAAATATTCCAGTCTTTAATATTTTCCATCCAGTGGCGGTAAAGATTTTTGAATTTTGAAGGATGAAATTTTACTTCATCGTTCATAACTGCATCTAAAGCAGGTTTTGATATTTCTTTCATTTTCAAAAACCATTGCATACTTAATTTTGGTTCAATTGGCACGTCTGTTCGCTCTGAATAACCAACTTTATTTACATAATCTTCAATTTTTACAAGATTTCCGGCTTCTTTTAATTTTTCAACAATTTTATCACGAACTGAAAAACGGTCTTCACCAATGAAAATAAGCGCTTTTTCGTTTAATGTTCCGTCATCGTTGAAAATATCAATACTTTCAAGATTATGGCGGATTCCAATTTCGTAGTCGTTAATATCGTGTGCCGGAGTAATTTTGAGGCAGCCAGTTCCAAATTCCATATCAACATAATCATCCTGAATAATTGGAACTGAACGTTTTATAAGAGGTACAAAAACTCTTTTACCTACTAAATGACGAAAACGGTCATCATTTGGATTTATACAAACGGCAGTATCGCCAAGAATGGTTTCAGGGCGAGTTGTTGCAATTGTTATATATTCATTATCAGAATCTTCAATCAGATAACGAAGATAATAGAGTTTAGATTGAATTTCCTTGTAATTAACTTCTTCATCGGAAATAGCAGTTTTTGCTTTTGGATCCCAGTTAACCATCCGGATACCTCTGTAAATGAATCCTTTATTGTACAAATCAACAAATACTTTGATTACTGCTTTACTTCTGATTTCATCCATTGTAAAGCATGTACGGTCCCAATCGCATGAAGCGCCAAGTTTTTTTAACTGTTCAAGTATTATTCCGCCATGTTTTTCTTTCCAGTCCCACGCAAATTTCAAGAATTGTTCTCTTGTGAGAGTGTTTTTTTCAATTCCATCTTTTCGCAGTTTTTCGACTACTTTTGCTTCTGTTGCAATTGAGGCGTGGTCAGTTCCGGGTACCCAGCAGGCGTTTTTGCCTAACATTCTTGCTCGGCGAACTAAAATATCCTGAATTGTGTTGTTAAGCATGTGTCCCATGTGTAAGACTCCGGTTACATTTGGCGGAGGAATTACAATAATATATGGTTCTCTGTCATCGGGAACTGATTTGAAAAATTTTTGTTCTAACCAATAGGAATACCATTTGTCTTCTGTTTCGGCAGGGTTGTATTTGCTTGCTATTTCCATAAAATATAATTAAATTTCAGGTCGCAAAAATAATATAATTAAACAAAATCACCCAATTCGTTTTGCCTTAATAGTAAAATAAAAAGTTGAACCTACTTCAGGTTCTGATTCCACCCATATTTTTCCACCCATAATATCTACAAGGTTTTTGGATATTGAGAGTCCTAATCCGGTTCCGCCGATATTCATTTTTTTATCTTCATCGATTTGACGGAATCGTTCGAATATAACTTTACTATATTTTTTTTCCATTCCAATACCTGTATCTTTTACATAAAACATCAGATAATCATCATCTTGCCTTTTATATCCGAAAGTGATTGATCCTAATTTTGTAAATTTTATGGCATTACTAATTAAATTGGTCATAATCTGTTTAATACGTTCCGAATCTGCTACAACATTTTCAAAAAACATTGACTTATCAAGAATTAAATCTACTTTATCTCCTTTTCTTTTTTCGATTAACATTTGGTTACAGACAGAGTATATATCCAACAAAATTTTGTCTATATTACATTCTGTCATTAATAGTTTCATTTGGTTTGATTCCAATTTTGAAATGTCAATGATGTCATCAAGTAATTGCAGAAGCATCAGGCTATTGTCGTTGATGATATTCGCATATTGCATGACTTGCGGAGAAACATTTTCATCGGTTTCTACTAAAATTAATGAAGAAAATCCGAGTATTCCGTTCATGGGCGTCCTTATTTCATGGGACATATTGGCAAGGAAGGCAGATTTCAGAAAGTCGGCTTCTTCAGATTTCTCTTTTGCATGAATAATCTCTATTTCAATCTGTTTGCGAACTGTAATATCAAGCATGAAACCTTCAAAAATTCTGGAACTATCATTCATTAAGCGCATTACGGCTCTTATATGAATCCATAAATTTTTTCCTTGTTTTGTAATAAAATAACATTCTAAATCAAAAGATTCGTCGTTTTTAGTATCGGCAATGGCGGCTACAATCATGTCTCTGTGTTCGGGCGATGTCATTTCAAAAATAAGCGAACTATCTTCAATAAGTTCTTTGGAGCTGATTCCCAGCAAATTAATAAGAGTATCGCTTATAAATGGAAAATTCATTCCTTCTTTGTACAATCCGGAGCATACTTTTTCGAGGTCATTTACAACCAGTCTGAAAATCACACCTCTGGGCAAATTATTACTCAGGGTAAGCAATTGAAGTTCATTTTGTTTAAGTTTGGAGGTTTGCTCTTCAACCATATCTTCCAGATTATCTTTGTATTTGGATATTTCCTGATAAGATAGAAATAGTTCATTATTGATTCTTAGAATTTCGGATTGTTGATATTCAAGTTTTTTATTTGCCTGTTTTTTAAGTTTGTTGCTATGAATAAGGAACAGTAGTAATATTGCGGAACATATTAATGCTATGGAAATAATTTCTACAATTAATGTTTGATATTTATTGGTTTGACGTTGATGTTCAAGTTGAGCTTTCATTATTTCGCTTTGTTCAATAAGGTCTTTTTCATATTCATACTGCATAGTTAATTTATTGATATCTCTTGTTTTTTCTTCTATGTTTAATGAATCAGTAATTATCTGATATCTTTGTAGATAATCGAATGCAGTTTTATAATTCTTTTTTTCGTAGTATATAGCGCTTAGTTCTGATAGCGCTTTTGATTGCATTTTATATAGTTTGCTTTTAACGGCAATGTTATATGCTTTTTGAAAATTATCTTCTGCTGTTATTAAATCTCCGATTTTCAAATAAATTAGTCCGTATTCATAATATGCGATTGCCATAGTCTGTGGTTGTTCCGATAAAATCGCTTTACTCAAAGCCTTTTCTTTATAGTACTTTACACTGTCGATATTTTCAATAAGCATATATTTATTAGCAATTTCGTTGTACATTTCAGATATTAACCTGTCTTTAGGCACAATTTTTTCGAATATTTCAATTGATTTTTTAGTTATTTCAGCAAATGATTCCGGATCATTTTCATAAGTAACCATAGCAATGCTTGCCAAAGTACGTGCAATATGTAATTGGTCGTCTAACTCTTCGTAAATTTCAAGTACTTTTTGAAAATATATTTCTACTTCTGATTTTTTACCCATATAAAAATAAATATCGCATAGTTGTTCGTACATTATAGCCTGATCATTCAGATTTCCCATTTTTATCGCTAAATCTAATGCTTCATTAGCATATATTTCAGCAAGTTGAAATTCTTCGACACTTTTATATAACAGTATTATAGCATTGTAGGCTCTTTGCATATTGAAAGTGTTTCCTATTTGTTTCCAAAGAGATAACGCTTTTTGCAAGATTTCAAGTGAATAATAAATTTTTGTTTTTTGAGTTCGGTAAACTAAACTTATATTAAAGTAATTAAGCGCAACGCCATCAATATCGTCCAGTTTTTTGCAAATTTCCAGCGCTTTTTCATAGTTTTCTACTGCATTTTGATATTCGTTAAGATAAAAATATATATTTCCTATGGTACGAAATAGCTCGGTTTTTCCTTTATCAAATTGTGCTTTTTCGGCTAATTCCAAACCATCTTGGGCAATTTGTAGAGCATTTTGAAATTCTTGATTTCTACCACCTTGAATTGTAAATTGTCTTATTTTATAGTAGTCCCGATATTTTCCTGTCATCAAATCACGAGCAAAATTATTGTATATCATTACTTTTGCGGTATCGCTGGTCGCTTGATTTAATACAATTTCGAGGCTGTCAATAATATTTCCTGAAGCCAAAAATAAAAATGAATTAAAAATAACAAGAAAAAATATTCGGTTTAAATTTTTCATATCACTCGTTTAGCCATTATAGTAAAATAAAATGTAGAGCCTATTCCGGGTTCTGAATCTACCCATATTTTCCCATCCATCAGTTCTACAAGGTTTTTGGATATAGAAAGTCCTAATCCGGTTCCTCCAATATTCATTTTTTTATCTTCATCAATTTGACGGAATCGCTCAAAAATAATTTCACTATATTTTTTATCCATACCAATACCTGTATCTTTTACATAAAACATCAGATAATCATCATCAATTCTTTCATATCCAAAATTGATTGATCCTGTTTTTGTAAATTTTATGGCATTACTAATTAAATTGGTTATAACCTGTTTAATACGTATCGAATCTACCATAACAATTTCAACAAACTTTGACTCATCAAGAATTAATTCTACTTTATCTCCTTTTCTTTTTTCCCATAACAATTGGTTGAAGACAGGAAATAAATCCGACATAATTTTGTCAATATTACATTCTGTTAAAATTATTTTCATTTGGTTTGATTCTAATTTTGAAATGTCAATTATGTCATCAAGTAATTGCAGGAGCATCAAGCTATTGTCGTTGATGATATTTGCATATTGCATGACTTGTGGCGATACTTTTTCATCAGTTTCAACTAAAATTAAAGAAGCAAATCCGAGAATACCGTTCATTGGGGTCCTGATTTCATGGGACATATTGGCAAGGAAGGCAGATTTCAGGAAGTCGGCTTCTTCGGCTTTCTCTTTTGCGTGAATAATTTCCATTTCAATCTGTTTTCGAACTGTAATGTCGAGCATAAAACCTTCGAAAATTCTGGAATTATCATCTATTAAGTGCATTACGGCTCTGATATGAATCCATAGAGTTTTTCCCTGTTTTATAGTAAAATGACATTCCAAATCGAATGATTCATTGTGTTTAGTGTTTTCTATTGCAGACACTAACATTTCTCTATGTTCGGAAGAAATCATTTCAAAAAACAACGAACTGTCATGAAATAGTTCTTTGGATCTGATTCCCAGCATATTTTCAAGTGTGTCGCTTATAAATGGAAATTTCATCCCTTCTTTATAATGTCCGGAACTAACTTTGTATATATCATTTACAATCAATCTGAAAATCACGCCTTTGGGTAAGTTGTTACTCAGGGTACGCAATTGTAATTCGTTTTGTTTGAGTTGAGCGGTTTGCTCTTCAACCATTTCTTCCAGGTTATCTTTATATTTTGAAATTTCCTTATTAGATAGAGATAATTCGTTGTTGATTCTCAAAATCTCTGATTGTTGTTTTTCAAGTTTTTTATTTGCCTGTTTTTTTTGTTTATTATTTCGAATAAGGAACATTAATAATACAGCAGAACATATTAAGGCTATTGAAATAATCTCAACAATGATTTTTTGATATTTATTGGCTTGTTGTTGATGTTCAAGTTGTGCTTTTATGATTTCGCTTTTTTCTCTGAGATCTTTTTCATATTCATACTGCATAGTTAATTGCTTGATATCTCTTGTTTTTTCTTCTTTGTTCAATGAATCAGAGATTATTTGATACTTATTGAGGTATTCGAATGCAGAACTATAATTCCCTTTCTGACCATATACTTTACTTAATTCTAATAAGTTCATTGACATTTCTTTATATAGCCCTATTTTTAATGCAACTTCGTATGCTTTGAGGAAATCATTTTCAGCTTTGTCTATTTCCCCCCAATTAACATTATATTTGCCTGAATTATTATACATCATAGCAATTGTAGGCATGTCTTTAGAAAGAATTGCTTTGTCTAAGGCTTTTCTCATGTAATACTTAGTGCTGTCCTTATTATCTAAAGCATTATACTTGTGGGAGAAATTGAAGTATATTATAGATAATGCTCTGTTAGTTGGCGATAATTTTTCGTATATAGCCGCTGATTTTCTATATAAGTCTAAAACCAATTCCGAATTATTTGAATATAACCTCAATGCTATATTATGTGTAATTCGGGCAACATTTATTTCGTCTTCTAATTCTTCAAAAATATGAAGTGATTTATTATAGTTTTCTTCTGCTGACTGTAAGTTGCCTTGTGAAATATTGATAGCAGCAAGCAGGTCGTACAATGAAGCCTGTTCTTTTAGTTTTCCTGCTTCATTAGCCAATTCAATCGCTTCATTTGCATAAATTTCAGCGAGTTGCCACTCTCCAACATCTTCATATATATGTATAATAGATTTGTATGCTTCGAGCATATAAGTTACATTATCTTCTTGTTTCCAATGTGATAATGCTCTTTGCAGAAGTTCGAGGGAATAATGAGATTTTGTATGTTGAGTACGGTAAACGAGAACTATATTATAATAATTCAGCGCTATGCAGTTATTATCTTTTAGTATTTCGCAGATATGCAGCGCTTTTTCGTAACTCTCAATGGCTTTTTCATACTCATTTAGATAGAACAAGGCATTTCCTATTGTTCGGAGCAATTCTGCTTGTCCCTTATCAAACTGCACTTGCTCTGCAAGAGTTAATCCCTGCATCGCAAATTGCAATGCTTGGTCATAATTTCTATTGTTCCCTGTCAATAAATCTTTAGCAAAACGATTAATTTCCATTACCTTTGCTGTATCAGATGTTATATTTTTCAACACGTTTTCAAGACTATCTGCAATATTTCCTGAAACTGTTGTAAAAAAGGAACAAACAACAAGATTAAATAATATAAAACGTTTTAAATACATGACATCAATTTATTTTTTTTGCATTAATTGTAAAATAAAATGTAGAACCTACTCCCAATTCTGATTCTACCCAAATTTCTCCACCCATAATTTCGACAAGGTTTTTGGAAATCGCAAGTCCCAAACCTGTTCCGCCAATATTCATTTGTCTATTTTCATCAACTTGACGGAATCGTTCGAAAATAACTTCACAATATTTTTTGTGAATCCCTATTCCTGTATCCCTCACATAAAACAGGAGATAATCATCATCTTTCCTTTCAAATCCAAAATTGATAGTTCCTGTTTCTGTAAATTTAATTGCATTACTAATAAGATTGGTCAAAACCTGTTGAATACGTGTTGAATCTAACATAACAACATCATCATACATTGACAGGTCAAGAATTATTTCTACTAAATCTGCTTTTCCCTTATCACGTAAAATTTGTTCGTAAAGCAGGTGTAAATCTGACAATAACGAGTTGAGTTTACATTCTGTCAATACAAGTTTCAACTGTTTTGATTCAAGTTTTGAAATATCAATGATGTCATCAAGTAATTGAAGAAGCGATTGACAATTATCATTGATTATTTGAGCATATTGAGAAGTTCTGGGGGAAATTTCCTCTTCTACTTCAAGTTGAATCAATGAAGCAAATCCTAAGATACCATTCATTGGAGTTCTAATTTCATGCGACATATTTGCGAGGAAGGCTGATTTTAAGAAATCTGCTTCTTCTGCATTTTCTTTTGCGCGAATAATATCTAATTCAATTTGTTTACGCTCTGTAACATCACGAACTACGATTATAAATGAAACAATTTTATTGTTTTCTTTAATTGGCGCTGATGATATTTCTCCATAAAAACTTGTTCCATCAGAACGGCGTAAGAGTAATTGTGGCATTGATGAAAAACTACCTTTAATAAAATTGAAAAAAAACTCTCGTGAATGTTTAGAATCCTGAAAATAAGTATAATCTAAAATATTGAAATTTTCAAGTTTTATATCGTTATCAACTCTGAATAATTCTTTTGTTTTTTGAGATATAAACCTGACGGTCATATTAATGTCTATAACTAAGATTGCATCCGGAGATGCAACGGTTAACAAGCGATATAATTCTTCAGATTTTTTTAAAGATTCTTCAGCATTTTTTCTGTCTGTAATATCGGTAGCATATTGTAAACGAACAATCTGACCATCAACCCATTCAATCGCAGAATCAATACAATAGTACCATCTTTTTGTATAAATATTTTTATTTTCCCAACGGTATGATGTCTGTTCATTAAGATTATTGTTTTCAAACAGTATCGTATCCGGTTTGTGTTCTTGCTCTCCAAAAATATCCCAGCATAATTTACCTTCAATATTATCTCCAAACAGGTGTTTTATCTGTTTATTTGCAAAAAGTATTTCTCCTGTTCCTGATTTTGCGACATAAACACATGCGTCTAAGTTGTCAAGCACAGTTCGCATTGTTTGTTGAGATAAAAGAATTGCATTTTCGGCATTGAAACGGCGTGTAGTATCAGAAATGATTTGAGAAAGGTTCATTAACAGTTTTATTTCACTTGAAACCCATTCTCTGTTAGTTTTACAATCGTCAAAACCTACGAAACCATAAATATAATCATTAATTATAAGAGGTAGTACTAAAATGGATTTAATACCCTGAGGTTCGAGTGTATTTAATTCTATTTCAGGTAATTCATGAATGTCAGAAGTGTAAATAAATTCTCCTTTTTCGAAAGCGTCAAACCAACGTTGTAAATTTTCTATTGGTAATTGTTGAAGATTATCTTTTTCAGGAGTAACGCCGTCATTGCACCATTCATAAGTATTGTTTACTTTTGTATCGTTAGATGTTTTCTCAAAAATGTAGGCACGGCATACATCAGTATATTTTCCTATTTCTGTTAAAGCAACACCAATTGCTGATTCTAAATTTTCAGAGGATTGAACTATCTGTAACACTTTTATAAGGACATTTTGGCGTTTACGGTATTCACTTAATTCTAATTCAGTTTTTTTACGATTTGTAATATCAAGCATAAAGCCTTCATAAATCCAAGCATTTTCATTTGAAATACGCAATATTGCTCTGATATGAATCCATTTTATTTTGTTTTTTTTAGTAACAAAACGACATTCAAAATCAAAAAAATTGTTATTGTCTGTGCTGGCCATTGTGGAAATGAATGTTTCTCTGTCTTCCGGTAATATTATATCAAAAAATAAAGCGCTATTATTAAAAAGTTCGTGTGAATTAAGTCCCAACAGATTAGTAAGTGTATCGCTGATAAAAGTGAATTTTATTCCTTGATTGATAAAATCGTCTTCTGTTTTGGTAATATCAACAATCATCTGGAAAATTACGCCTCCGGGTAAATTATTACTAAGAGAAACCAATCGTTCTTGACTTTCAGTTAATTCCTGTGTTTTTATTTGAACCATCATTTCAAGATGATTTTTGTATTGTTCTAATTCTTCATTGGTTGCTTCCATCTCTTCGTATGCTGCTTCCAATTCTTCAGTGCGTTCTTGAACTAAACTTTCAAGATTAATTCTATAATTTTCGAGTTCTGTTTCTACATTTTTACGTTCGGTAATATCAAGGATGAAACCATCTGAAACAACAGTAGTTTCATTCAGGTAATGAGGATGAGATGAGATTTGTAACCATCTCATTTCTTTGGATTGATAAGTAAATCTGACTTCTGCATTAAAATGTTCAAGTTTCTCCACACTTTCATATACTTTTACCATCATTTTTTCAAAATCTTCCGGATAGATGCCGCCGAAAGTGTGTGAAATATCATCAAGTGAATTTTGAATGTCCAAACCTGTAATCATTTCCCATGTATCACTTAGGTAAGTGAATCGCATTTTTTGAGTTACTAAGTTTATTTCCCAACGAAATAGAGAACCGCCGGGGAAATTATCACCGATTGCTTTCAATCTGTCGCGTTCCATAATCAATTCCTTTTCTACAAGTTTTTGATTAGTAATGTCCATTGCTATTTCCATTCGCGCAATCGTTCCATCAATCCATTCGAAAGCCATAACATCCATAGATAAATATCTTTTATACAGATCGTTATATTGTTCATAGTGATATACTCCTGCTGGTCTATTTTTTTCATCAATCAGGTTTTCTTTTTGGCAAAAACTGCAAACATCATTTTGCTCAGGCTGTAATACTTTCCAACATTCCTCTCCCACCAATTCTTTTCCTGTCTTTTTCTTTATATTATCGTTTGCAAAAAGAATTTTCATTGAATTAAGATCGGTAACTATAATATCTGCAGTGATATTATTCATAACTGTAAGTAAAGTTTCCTGAGTCTGTTTCATTGTAAATTCTGCCTGAAAGCGTCTTTTAGTAGTAGAAATAATCTGGGATAGATTTTTTAACAATTCAATTTCGTTTTCATCCCAAACTCTGGTTGAAGAACATTCATTAAAATCAACGAATCCATAGTGAACGCCACCTGACATTAAAGGAAAAGCTGCAACTGAAATAACGCCGCAGTCAACCAATTTTTCAGAAAGAACCGGAGGAAATATTTTACTGTCTGATGCACAAATGTAATGGTCGGTCTCAAACATTTCAAACCATGCTTTTGCTATATCTACCGGAAGGTCTTGTAGTGCGTTTTGTATTGGTTCTATACCGTCGTTGCACCATTCAATGGTATTGTTTAGTTTTGTTCCGTCGGCGTTTTTTTCAAAAACATGAACCCGACTAACGTTTGCATATTTACCAATTTCAGCAAGCGATTCCTTCATTGCTTGCAGTAAATCTTCTGTTGATTGTACAATATGGAGAACTTTTATCAGTATTTCCTGACGCAGGCTGAGTTTTTCCCAATCCATCTGTTTGGTAATTTCCTCTGTTGTTTTTTTATTTACTATAAGTTCAAGTTGCTTTTGATATTCCTTCGTTTCATTAATATTTTCGGATTTACAAAGAAGCAACTTCGTTTTGAGTTTTTCATTTTCCTCTTCCAAAAATTTAATACGTTCTTCGCATCTATTCATAAAAACATAACCTAATTAATTGAATAACAATATGTTTACATTTGTCATTTGATAAAAATAATTTTGCAAGTTAGCATTTTTTTTTTAATAATATATTCAATGACCAGTCAAAAAAAATGTATTTTTAACAAATTTTACTTTCCACTTTACGGAAATTATGTACTTTTGTGCCTTTAAAAAAATCTGTTTATGCAGACATATAACGAACCAATAGAAGATGTAAAGCGCTTTGAACAAATGGAAAACGGCGATTCGGAATATTATTTCGATGTTGAAAGCATTGAAAATATTTTCGATTTTTATGCAGAGAACGATCAGATAGACAAGGCGGAACGGGTTTTAAAGTTTGGTTGTAAACTTCATCCAAATTCTATCCCGCTTTTATTGAAAAAAACTTTCATTTTAATAGAGAAAGACGAAGATGAAAAAGCAATCAAAATATTAGAAAAACTTCTGAAATTTGAAAACAATAATATTGATTTATTTTTTTATTTGGGATGGGCATATTTTAAAATTGGTAAAAATCAAAAAGCCCTTTCTTACTTTAGAAAAGCGCTAATCTATGCTTATGAAGATGAAAAAGAGGAAATAACACTTGATATTGCTTTTATGCTCAATCATTTGGAACAATATTTTTATGCAATAGAAATTCTTGAAGAAGCTTATGAAAAATATCCCAAAAACGATGATTTCCTTTTTGAATTAGCATACGCTTACGATAAAGAAGATATGACAGAAAAAAGTTTTTCACTCTATCGTAAGTTATTAAAAAACGACCCTTTTTGTGAAAACGCATGGAATAACATAGGAATACTACATTTCAAAAAAAACAAATTTAAAAAAGCTCTAAAATGTTACAATTATGCACTTGCAATTGATAGTAGTAATGCAGAAGCCTGGTTTAACAAAGGTAATGCGCTTATGAATCTTGGAGAAGCACGTAAAGCGTTTGATTGTTACATTGAATACATTTCGTATGGCAACTTTGATGCAATTGCATTTTACTATATCGCCGATTGTCTTGAACAGATGGGGTTGGATGATTTAGCAACACGTTTTTTCGACCTGACCGTCAAAACCAATCCCGCAAACATTAACGCGTGGGAGGATTATATAATATACCTCATGGACAAAAAATTAGTGAAAAAAGCACTTGAAAAAACTGCTGAGGCGTTACTTGTTACCGGTTTATTTCCTGATTTTATTTATTTGAGAGCAAGAGTGTATATACTTGCAAATAACTATGAAAGCGCTTTACATTGGTTGGCAAAATGCGTTAATATTGATCCGGAAAATGTTAGAAATGTTGCAGAATGGTATCAAGTAAAAAAAGAACTTTGTCCGAATAAGGATTCACTGTCGCTTCTAAATGAATGGTATAAGAAATATCCTGGAAGTTCTGCTTTGAAATATGCTTCGGCAGCGATTGCAATTCTTGAACTAAAAAACTTCAAACTGGCAGGCATTTACCTCGAAGAAGCTCTTTTTAAAGCCTCCGAATATTTTGAGGATTTTTTAGATTGCTTTTCAATTCCTGATGAATATATCTTTGAAAATCCAATTCTTGTACCAATTATCGAAAAATACATTGAATTTGAAACATAATTCAAAACTTTAAACTTTAAATATTGAACTTTAAACTTATGAAGCTATTTGGCATAATAGGCTATCCCCTTTCCCATTCTTTTTCTTCAAGGTTTTTCATGGAGAAGTTTAATAACTTAAAGATTGATGCGCAGTATATTAATTTTCCAATCGAATCAATATCACTTTTTCCTGAATTGTTAAAATCGCACCCTGATTTGGTAGGATTAAACGTAACAATGCCTTACAAAGAGCAAATCATTCCTTTTCTTGATACATTAAGCGCAGAAGCTGAAAAAACAGGCGCTGTAAATGTTGTTAAAATACTCCGAAACAGTGATGAAACTAAATTAATAGGCTATAACACAGATATTTACGGTTTTACAAACTCATTGAAACCCTTACTTAAACCATGTCACAAAAAAGCGTTGATTTTAGGAACAGGAGGCGCATCAAAAGCAGTTGCTTACGGACTTTCATTACTTGGAATCCAATACAGTTTTGTATCAAGATTTTCATCCTCAAATAACCTTGTTTACGATTCTTTAACTTCAGAAATAATTAATGATAATAAACTGATAATCAATACTACTCCGACAGGAATGTATCCTGAAGTCAGTAATTACCCGGTTATTCCATATCAAGGTTTTTCCAAAGATCATTTGGCTTATGATTTAATTTACAATCCTGAAAAAACTCTTTTTCTTGAAAATGCCTTAAAATATGGGGCTACAATTAAAAATGGCTCAGAAATGCTTGTTTTACAAGCAGAAGAGACTTGGAGAATAATAAATTGTGCCCAGGACAAGACTCGAACTTGCACACCGTAACCGGCGCCAGCCCCTCAAGCTGGTGTGTCTACCAATTTCACCACCTGGGCAAATACTTTAACTAACGAGCGGAAGACGAGACTCGAACTCGCGACCCCGACCTTGGCAAGGTCGTGCTCTACCAACTGAGCTACTTCCGCAAACGGGGCGCAAAATTATAATAATTTCTTATTACTAAAAAATTTTTGCGGATTTTTTTATAAAAATTTTGTCATTCGTGTCTAAATTTATAACAGAACTTTAAACCCTATAATCTATATCCCAACCCAAACTCAATAAATTCAGCTGTAAAATAATTTGCTTTTATTCCGAAATGGGCGCAAAGGTTACCATAAATTTTCTGTCTAACGCCTAACCTTGCATAAAGAGGTTGACGCGGTTCTGTTTTATAATGCAGATACACTCCCGGAGCAAGATATAGTGAGGTGTTCCCAAAAAAATATTCCATTGTAACTATTGTTCCAAAATAAAAAAAATCGGAAAAATTATATGAAAATTCTTCTTCCATTTCACTAACAATTTTATAGCTAAAAGATGCTCCTCCATATCTAATAAAATCTAAACCTAAACCACAGGATATCTTATTATTAATATACCAAAAATGAGTTGTGGTAAGACTTCCCGACCAATATTTTTTGTAATAATTAAAAGAAGGCTGATTTCTGCCGACACTTATTGTTGTAAGCCATTCACGGTTTTTAGTTTTAGGAATATTTTGCTTATTAATAAAATCATTTGACTCTGTTAAATCATATTTTGCTCCTATTGTAAGCGCTATATTATTCATCCCGTTGTTTGGTTTTTTAACAGCGCCGTTACTTAGATGATTAAGCGATAATCCGCCTTGCAGATACAATTTTTTAAATACCGGATAATACATCATCATTCCAAAACCTATGTATGCGTTGATATGAGAGCCCATCACTGCATTAAAAGGATTTCTATTGCTGTTATATGGATTGGTTGAATATCCGACTCCCAGAGCCACACGTGATTTGACGTCCAAATTTCCTGCTTTAAAAAGGTTCAGATTCAGGAATGGATAAATTGCAACACTTTGTCCATATATTTTATTGTTGCCTAATGAGCTGTACCATAATCCAATACCAGTTTCCAAACGTTTGTATTGACTTTCCCAATTACTTGTTTTATAACGCCTTCTAATAAAATTAATTTCTCCGCTACGAGTATAATCATCAAGAAAATAAACCATTTCAGGATGATGA
>Ga0123353_10006128_pt1 | contig 15968 bp, 13 predicted proteins | sample TergutLab28metaG_3_FD_92763 | JGI IMG/M metagenome (GOLD analysis project Ga0123353, IMG submission 92763) | Labiotermes labralis P3 segment gut microbial communities from Petit-Saut dam, French Guiana - Lab288 P3 | ecosystem: Host-associated > Arthropoda: Insects > Digestive system > Gut ... | reverse complement strand
TCGAGGATGATCCTAAGCCGCGCCTCGTGCTTGGCGGGGTCGTTTTTGTGCGTCTCCCGCTCGATCTGCATGATCTCCCCGGCGGTCTTGCCGAAGATGCGCCGCACATCCTGTTCCCATTTCGCCGGGGAAAACGACTTGATGAACGCGCGGGCGCGCGCCGCGTCCGGCTTTATCTCCTTGATCCACTCGTATAATTGCAGCGTCCGCATTACGCCCACGCCCACCTGTATGCCGTGCAGGTCGGGGCGCTTGCCCGCCTCGATCGCGCGCATGTCCCACACGTGTGAAAAGTAGTGCTCCAGCCCGGACGCCGGGCGCGACGATTCGGCAAAGCCCATCGTAATGCCGGACATGACCAGCCCCTTGGCGATCTCCGCGATCGCGTCGGGATCGCGCTCGGGCAGGCGGTTTGCCTGCGCCGTCACGGCGTCCGCCGAGCGGCGGACCAGCTTTCCGATGTTCTCGCAGTAGTATTCCCCGGTCACCAGCGCCGAGAGCCGCCATTCCAGCACCGATATGTACTTGGCGAGCATATCCCCAAGCCCCGCGCAGAGCATGCGTTCCGGAGCCATGCGCATGATGTCGGTATCGAGCAGGATCCCCTGCGGGCAGGGGTTGTAGATGCTCATCTTGACGCCGCCAGCCAACATCGAGGAGGAGTTCGACGCGAACCCGTCCATCGAGGGCGCGGTGCCCACGATGATCGCGCGCCGCCCGGTTAAGAGCGCCATCATCTTGCATAAATCGTTGATGACCCCTGAACCCACCGCCACGATACCGTCGCAGGCGGGGTCAAAGCGCATGGCGATCTGGCCCAATTCGTATTCGTCGGGCTCCGGGTCGCGCTCGCGCATGACCATCAGCGTGTGGCCGCGCCCGGAGGAAGTGATCAGCTCGACCGCGCGCGCGCCCGCCACCTCATAGGTGTTTGGATCGCACACGACATAGGGCTTTGCGACGTTCATTTGGGTGAGGAGCTCGGGCAGGCGGTCAATGACCCCTTGCCCGATGACGATGTGGCGCACTTTGGTCGCGTGATGCCGCCCGCAGGGGCACTCGAATCCCTCCGGCCTGAGCAATGCCTCGAAGGGCATCTTGGAAAAGTCGTTCATAATGATCCCAACTTCCTCTATCTGTATCGCTGCGGGTAGTATAACACACTCCGTATCGCCGGGCAACCGGGAGGGAAAACGATCATTGAGGGCGTGGTTTGCGACACCCCGAATCGATACAATGCAATCGGATGATAACGACCGATTGCGAGGGGACACCTATGAAAAATGAGCGGAAATACCGGATCGTACTGTGCACAAACTACCCCCGTTCGGAGCCTGCGTACCTGTACGCGCCTACCAAGGAGAGCGCGCTCTTAAGGCTCAAGGAACTGAGCGAGGCGGAGCTGTTCACCTCCAGCGCCTATCCGATGCCGGGCGCGGTGAACAACATCGCGCTGCTGGAAAAATGGGACGAACATTCGGAAGATTGGTACTATTGCGAGGCGCGGTGACGAACCGTACGGAGTGCCCCTATATCGGCGCAATCTCCCGATGGAAGTGCGGATAAGGGCGTGGTTTGCGACATTTGAAGGGAATAGAATACAGTTGGATTTCATCAACCAACTGCGAGGCGTTAAAAATGGAACCGGATCGGAAATATCGGATCACCCTATGCGCAAACGGACCTCAATGTAAACTCGCGTTTTTGTACGCGGACACACTGGAAGGCGCGCTCGTCAAGCTAAGGAAACTTAGCGATGCGGGGCTGTTCTCATCGAGCGCGTATCCGGTGCCGGGCACCGACAACATCGCGCTGCTTGAAAAGTGGGATGAGGATTTGGAAGAGTGGCTTTATTACGTTGAGAGAAAGTTGTAGCATGGCGGAGATGGCGGCAATTGACCATCCCCGTTTTCGCGCAAGAAGAAGGGCAGACACGAGGTCTGCCCATTCTTCCCTGGAACAACGATCACTTAACGCCGCAATGAAGACTCCCCCAGTCGGCTACGCCGACAGCCCCCTCGTTGCGACGAAGGGGCCAAAGCCTCCCTCGTCACAACGAGGGAGGTGGCGCGTAGCGCCAGAGGGAGTTCTTGTCCCCTTGCCAAAGGGGATTTCTCTCAGAAAAATCGTGTAAGATTTTCGATGTTCCATGATACTACGCGTCCCGCCCCAAATCCTCTTCATCCCGAGCGGGCGTTGCGGCCTGCTCCAGCTTCGCAAAGGTCATCTCGTACCCGCCCATCGCCGTGAGCGCGACGATCACCGCGTTGACCAGGAGCAGCAGCACATCCTGCCATCCCAGCGCGCCGTCGTAGTACAGATGCGCCCCGGTGACGATGACGGCCGAGAGCAGAAACACCAACAGCCGCGTGGGGATTTTCCACACCTTGTCCAGCGGCATTTTGGCGTATTGCGTAATGAGCAGTACCGCCGCCGCGCCGCCCGCGCCCGTTCCAAGCACCTGCCATGTGTATTCAAGTTCCATCTCTATCCTTCCTTTCGATTTCCCTCCAGCCGGTCGAGCCGCTGAAAGACTTGTAGCAGCATCGTCTCCACCGACGTCAGCCGGGTGAGCATGCCCACATATTCCTTGTCCTGCCGCTCCAGCTTGCGCCTGATGTCGTCGATGCCATCTTTGACATGCCCGATTTCGGTGAGTACCACCCCCCGGTTCATGCCGTGGTCGGCCGCGTCTCCCTTGTGGCTCCGCGCCCAGCCGAGTATGCCGATCACCAGCATGACCAGCGTGCCGAGAATTCCGATGACTTCCTGTATTGGCATAGTCATCCCTCCTCCTTTTTTCGCAATTCAATGGGTTTTGTAGGGGCGATTATTAATCGCCCGCGGTCATTGCGCGTAACGCAACCCCGCCGAATAGTGCACATAATTGGAATGATTTCATTTCGCGCAACGGGACGGGCGATTCATAATCGCCCCTACGGGACTGCGCGTACAAGTGAAAGTTGCAAGCCGTGCCCTACGATTGCCCCTCCACCATCGCGTCATACCCAATCTGCCGCAGATCCTCCGCCAGGCCGCTCGCGGCGATCTCAGTCAACCTACGCACGCGCACGCTGTGCGTGGCGGTATCCACTGCCGCCGATAGCGCCGCCCAGGTCTTCGGGCCGACGACCCCGTCCACGGCCAGTCCTCTCGCCGTCTGAAACGCGCGAACCGCCGCGTCGGTCTCCTCGCCGAACGAGCCGTCCGGGCCGTAGGTGGGCAAGCGGCAGCCGCGCTCGATCAACAAGCCCTGCATGCGCTTCACCTCCGCCCCCTTGTCGCCCTTGCGCAGCGTGGGGTTTGCCGCGGGAAGCGGCGCGCCGCCATCGAGGTATCGAAGGCCCGGGCACTCCAACCAGTGCGTCCACTTGCGCTCGTTAAGCTTGGTGCGCACCACCCCGTAGGCGAAACCGCGCGCCTCGAGAACCAGCCCACCCCCCTCGTACACCCCCACATGCCCGTCGAAGCGCACCAACAGCCCCGCCCGCTCGGGCATCGACCGCATGTCCCCCCTGACCTTCGCGGCGTTGTAAATGCCGTTGGCACTGGCGTCCAGAAATCCATTGCTGTTGTAGCGGATGTCACCCGCATCGTCCGACCACATGTACCCCTTGATCAGCCCCGCGCAATCGAAACATCGCTTGTTGTCCAAAATTTGTTTGCGATACGCCGCCATCCGTTCGACGCCATAGTGCGCGGGGTACTGCTTCATTTTCTTTTGCAATAGCGCCTCACTGCACGATTGGCCATAAGTCCCGTACCAGTAGGCCTGTCCCAAAAAACCGCGCGCCCACTGCACCAGGCCGTGATTTGTCTTGTCCATGTTCGGCTCCTCCTTATTCATCATTCACAATTCATAATTCATCATTTTTCATTGCCGCCCGCAGGCGGCATTTTATGAATACGTCACCGTCAGCACCGGCCCATTCCCATCCAAATACCCCGCAAACAAACCATAATTCCTCGAATACGTCCGCCCACTGATCACGCTCCCGTCGGCGGCGTACAGCGCCAGGGCGTTGATCGATCCGTTCACCAGCGCCGTGACGGCGGCGACGGGGATGTCAGCGGTTTGCACCGAATCCTGCAGCATCGAGGCGATCGCGCCGTAATCGCCGCTCCGCGCGGGCGTCCCGGACTTTCCGGCGTTGGTGAGGCCGCGCAGGTATACCGATACCGCCGAGGAAGGGCCGGTGCCGGAATTTCGCTTGAGCCGAAGCTTCGCCGAGTGAATGGTCCGCCCGGCGAGCGCGGCGCGGATGGCGGCGTTCGCGAACCACATCGCGCCGGTGATCTCACCGTTACCGGTATATCCCTGCCGGATATTGGTCTCACTCTGCGACCAAGCGGTCTGATACCAGCCCGAATCGGTGGCGGGGTAGGACACCGTCGTCAGCGCCGCCGGGCCGCCGGGCGGGGTTCCGGCGCTTTGCGTCGTCCCCGCATGCCAGATTTGCCCGTTGTCGGTGGTGAGCACGCTCCCCGCCGGGACGGTGCCCGCGCCGCAGATCATGCCGCCGAAGCTGGCGTAGAGGGAGTTGTACGCGGCGGGGTTATTCGACGAGCCGTGGGCGTTGATCGCCCCGACGTGCGCGCCCTCCCCCGCGCGCATCAGATACCGCCCGTTGTACAGCGCGCAATTTTGCAGCGTCACGCGCGCCCCCCGCATCGCCTCCAGCACGCTCCCCGATGTGCCCGAGCCGCTGAGCGTACAGCCGTTGAGCCACACCGACGCCGCGGCTGCGACGCGCATAGCGCTGCCGTCGCCGGAGGGAGGCAGTTGGTAGGTCACGTTGAGGCTATTGATCGTGACCGCGATGTTGGCGTTTGTGATCGACAGCGCGCCGTGAATCGTCGCCCCGTTTCCGTTGATCGTCACCTCTCCCCGCCCATACAACCCCGCGACCGACACACGCTCGTACAGCGCCGCGCCGGACGCGATGTGGATGGTGAGGTTATCCGGCAGCATCACCCCGGCGATGGCGTGAAGCGCCTCTTGAAGCGAGCGAAAATCCCCGCCGCCGCCCGGGTTGACCCAAAGGCTCGCGCCGCCCGGCCACCGGGGCGCGACCGAGGGGGAGGTGATGGTGCCGGCGTACACACCCATATCGTCGATTTGCATCTTGAGCTCCTCGGTCGGAAGACCCATCCCGTCCAATTTCGGCACCCCGATGAGGAGCTGCGGGGTGATCAGCTTGGTGCGCTCGGGCGTCAGCTCCAGCGAACTGCGGTTGACGACCGTCTTCGCGCTGTCAAGCGGGGATAGTGACCACGACGTCGCCAGGCTGCCGGCCTCAAGCTTCGGCTGCGCGAACCAGACCGTTCCGTTTCGGCGAAGCTGCAAATCGGCGCGCACAGTCATCGTGCCGGCGGGGACGGTGGCGGTCGCCGTAAACCGCGCCCACTGCCCGGCGGTGAGGTTACCAGGCCCGATACTCGCCGACTGCCACGTCCACGCCGAGCCGTTGTAGAAACCCAGCTCCACCAGCGCGCCGCCGTCGTCAAGTCCCGCGGGGGTTAGGCTCATCGCCCAGGCGGAGAGGGTGACGCTCTCCTCCGCGCGCCAGCCCGAGTTCGTTGGAAAATCCTGCCGCGCCTGGCTGTTGAGTGTAGACGCCGCGCCCGAAACGGAGATTTTGAGCGAGCTACAGCCCCCGAACCGCGTGCCCTCGTCCACCGACGGGTTTGCGGTGAGCGTCGCCCATCCGGTCAATCCGTGATAGAAATCGGAGTTTGCGAGCATCTGCGCGCCGCCCACCTTGATCGCGCCGACGGCTAAACTGATCTGTCCGGGCACGGCGGTAATCTGGCTCTGCAAATTCTCCGCCGCGCTGGTCAGCTGCGCGATATCCGCCTTGATAGTCAGGCTGGTCTCCGCCGCACCCACCCGCCCGCCCAGTTCGTCTAGCTCGGTCTTAGTGGCCTTGAGCGCGATCAAATCGGCCTGCTGGACGATGCGGGTCTCAAGTTCCGTAAGCCCCGATTGATCGGCCTTCGCGTCGATGACCGAGCGCGCGGTGCCGGACAGGTCGCGGTAGTCGATGCCGCCCATTACTTTTTTCCATAATGTGCGCAGCGTGTCGTTGAGTTGCTTGAGGCTCAGTGCGCCTAAGTCGAAGATTTCGCGGTAGCCGAGGTTGCTCATAAATATCCTCCTTCGTCGGTGCCAACAAAATGAAAATGGCCGTACACATTTTCATTTTATTGGCGTGGGTTACGGGGGACGGCGCCTGAAAATCTGCGGATTTTCCGGGCGGCGCCGGGTCGGGTTTGTAAATCTCCGGCCTGTGGAAGCCTTCGATTTACCGCCCGCACCGCCGTACACGCCGCCGGCACGATTCCAATCAGAGGGCCTGCGAGCCCTCCGATACCTCCCAGGGTTCTCTTGCGCTCGTCCTGTTCTTTTAGGAAAAGTGTAATACACCCGACACGACAAATCACGACATGTTATAAGCGGGTACACCAAAAACCCGGGGGTATGGGGGCAACAGCCCCTATGTCCAATCGTGCCGGCGGCGTGTACTGTTTACGCACCGTACGCGCCGTAGTTCGCGCCCGGTGTTCCGTTCGCCTGCGGGCTCACTCCAGGCTCACCTTCGGTTCACCCTCAACCGGCGCGGGCGGTATTCCGTAGGCTCCCACAGGCCGGAGGAATACTCATCCGACCGGTGGGACCGGCCCCGCCGGCATCGCCCGGAAATTCCGCAGAATTTCAGATGCCGTCCCCCGTAACCCGATCAACAAGATGAAAAATGTGTACGGCCATTCTTCATCTTTTTGATAAAGCGAAGCGCAAAATTGACAATCCTCTCAGTTCAACCTATAATGAACCCATACCGACGATGCGGGAGGTGGAGACATGTACATCGGGCAATTCGGCGATTCCTTCTGGCCGGTGGTGGACGGGGTGGGCCGGGTGATGTACAGCTATGCCGAGACGCTGACGCAGATGGGTCACCGCGTCACCACCGCCGCGCCCCGCTACAACAAGGAACTGCCGGAGGACTGCAATTTCGTATTCCTAACCTATCGGGGGGTGCCCATCCCGCGCGCAAAACCGTACCGCATGGCCTTTCCGGGGCTGGATATCCTCTACCGCCACCGCATGAGTCCGATGCGTTTTGACATCGCGCACGCGCACAGCCCGTTTATGGCGGGCATGGAGGCGTTGCGCGTCGCCCGCAAGCAGGTCATTCCGCTGGTGGGCACATTCCACTCCAAATTCTACGACGATTTCCTCAAGATCACCGGCAGCCAGACCGCCGCGACGATGGCGAAGAAGTGGGTGGTCTCCTACTTCCGCCGGTGCGACGAGGTGTGGGCGGTGAACGAGGGCACCGCGCAGGTCTTGCGCGACTACGGCTTCGACGGGGAGATCATCATCATGCCCAACGGGGTGTCCGTCCGCCCGCCTGACATGAGCGCAGTCGCAGACGCCAAGCGCCAGTTCGCGATCGCGGACGGCCCGGTGCTCCTCTATGTAGGCCAGATCAACTGGAAGAAAAATGTGCGGTTGATCCTGGAAGCCTGTGCGGGATTGAAAAGCGAGGGCCGCAAGTTCCAGCTGGTGCTCGCCGGGCAGGGGCCGGACGAGCACGCGATCGCCGAATTGGTGCACATGCTCGGGCTCGCGCCGGTGACGGTATTCGCCGGGCACGTCACCGACTACCGGTTGCTCAGCGGCCTGTACGCGTGGGCGGATCTATTCCTGTTCCCATCGCTCTACGACAACGCGCCGATGGTGCTTCGGGAAGCCGCGGCGATGGGCACTCCGGCGGTGCTGGTGCGCGGCAGCGACGCGGCCGACGTGATCGCCGAGGGGGAGAACGGATTCCTGTGCGAAAACGACGTGGACAGCCTCAAGGGGGTCATCGCGAAGGCGCTCGACAATCCGAATCTCAGGGAGATCGGCAGGCGGGCGAGCGAGACCATCCCGGTCGATTGGCCGGTGATCCTCCGGCAGGTCATTCACCGCTATGAGCGGCTGATTGAGCGGGGGCCCAAGCATAAAGGGGTACTGCTCCCATGATGAAGTTGGCGCGCTACACCGCCCTTGCGCCATTCCGCGAGGCGGCGCTGGAATCGCTTCACAGGGATGAAGTCTTGCACAATTTGCCCATCGGCATTTTGAACCGCCTGACCGAGCCGCTGGCGGAAGACATTTACATGGCAATGGTCACCGGCGACGCCGGGGAACCGCTGCTCATTGCGCTTCAAACGCCGCCTAACAACCTCATCCTCTCGGTGGTCGGCACGTTTGACGGGGTGGAGCCGTACGAGGCGCTCGCGTCCAACCTGGCCGAGGCAGGCATCCACCCGCCCGGCGTGCTGGGCGTCACCGGTCAGGCGGGAGCGTTTGCCGAACTGTACGCAAAGCGCATCGGCGCGCGCGCCGAGACGAAGAAGCGGCTGCGCTTTTATCAGCTTCGCGCGGTGTCGGGCGTCCCGCTGATGGGCGCGCTGCGCCCGGCGAGCGAGGGGGACATGCACTTTCTGCCCTATTGGTATCAGGCCTTCTCCGGCGATACGCACGCCAGCGGCCCGCCGCTCGACCCCGATTACGTCCGTCAGGTGATCGGGCGCGGCTGGTATTTTTTGCTGTGGCACGAGGGGCAGCCGGTGTGCCTCGCCGGGAGCACCCGCAAGATGCCGCACGGCCGCTCGGTCGGCCCGGTGTACACCCCGCCGTATTTCCGAGGCCGGGGCTACGCAACCGCCGCCGTCGCGATGCTGAGCCAACGGTTACTCGATGAGGGGTGTGAATATTGCGTTTTAACGACCGATCTGGCAAACCCCACGTCAAATAGCATCTATCAGAAGATCGGCTACCGAGCGGTCTGTGATTTGGAAGAGGTGGCTTTTCGACCGACTTGATCGAGGCCGATCGCCCATCGGTGTGCAAAAATCAGAGTTGATCATTCGATTTGAAGGATGGGGCTATACCGGCATAGGCAAAAAAAGCACCCGCGTTTGCGAGTGCCCGGTACGGAAGTTTTGCTTGGCAAATGGCCTCCGATGATATACGGTAGATGTGAAGGGTGGCTCCTTCACGAGAACGAATCCCGGTGACAAACCTTCGTTTGCCAGAGACCGCCGTGTAGCTGGAACCTACACGGCGGTCTGCTTATTTCTTCCTCCCCATCTTGAACGCTGTCAGCAGCAACCCGATCATCGTCAGTATGATCATTATTATTTCATAGTCTCTCATGGCGATCGCCTCCTTTAAGCGCACGAAGTATGTACAACCGGAAAAAAATTTGGCCTTAGTAATAGAACATTTGTTCTACTCATTATAGAACAAATGTTCTGTCTTGTCCATCGAACGCCGTGATTTTTCTCTGTTTTCATCTCCATGTCATTCCGTTACCATAAGCCTGTGATGTGAAAAACGGATGCGCTCAAAAGGATTAAGGCGAGGTTGCGAATTGTAGCGCAAAATCATTTAACTTGCACAAACCCCTACACACATGCTATACTTCACTCCCTTTTCGCCATTGACGACCACAGGGAGGTGCGTCTATGCCTATCACCATCAACCACCCCGCCGCGCAGGAGGAGCTTCTTCACCTCGACGAAACCAAGCGCGTCATAGAGCAGGAGCAGGCCCTGAGCGAAGGCCGGCGGCTCCGAGCGCTGGACGAACTCGCCTATGCGCAGGCCTTCGATCCGGACATACTCCCCGCGCGCGAGATGATCTACAGCCTCGCCGAGCACCAGCACCACAATTTAGGACTGGCGCTAGGGAAGCCCTACTTCACCCGCATCGACTTCACCGAGGAACAAGGCGATCGACAAGTCTACTATATTGGCAAATACGGAGTGCTCAAGTCAAACTCACTGGAGATTCATGTGGTGGACTGGCGCTCGCCGATCGCGAACCTATACTACTCCGGCCAGATCGGGCCGATGCAGTACACCGCTCCCGACGGCGCGGTGCGCGGGGAATTGACGCTCAAGCGCCAGTTCGGCATCGAGCGCGGAGAATTGCAGACGATTTTCGACACCGACGTCGTGTCGCAGGACGCGTACCTCCAATCGGTGCTGGGCGCAATGACCGGGGACAGGCTGCGCGAGATCGTCACCACCATTCAGGCGGAACAGAACTTCGTCATCCGCTACCCACTGGGACAGACATTGGTCGTGCAAGGGGTTGCCGGATCGGGCAAGACCACGATCGCGCTCCATCGCATCGCCTACCTCCTGTACGCGTTCGAGGATCGGCTGATGCCCGAACACATGCTGATCCTCGCGCCAAACCCGCTGTTCCTCAACTTTATCGCGGGGGTATTGCCCGACCTGGGCGTCGAGCGGGTATGGCAGACTACCTTCCAGCGGCTGATCGCCGGGCATTTGAAATCCGCGTTGCCGCCCGTCTCCCCCGCGCGCCCGCCCGAGGAAATCCTGAATCTGCCCAACGAGGAGCGCGAGCGCATCGCGGTGATCGCGGGGGTGAAGGGGTCAATTGAGACCGGGGCGAGACTCAACGCGTGGCTGGACGAGTATGAGCTTCGCTTTCCGCCCAAGGGGGACATTTCTTTCGGCCCGGTGTCCATCTTCACCAACGAACAGCTGCGCAAATTCCTGCTGGTGGACGAGAAGCCCTTCCCGCTCAACCGCCGGGTGTCGGAGATTCACAAGGAGATCAAGCGCCGCGTGAAAGAGGCGAGCGCATCGGTCTGCCAGTGGCTTATCGAGGAGACCGACCGGCGCGCCGAGCGCCTCAGGCAACTGCCGGACGGTGAAATCAAACGCGAGAAGTTGACAAGGCTATATCAATCCCGCGAAGAGCGCATCCAGCAGGCGAAGGATCAGGTGCGCCCCTTCATCGAGGAGACGATGAAGCGGTTCCCCAAGCTGAACGCGCTCGACGTCTACCGCGAGTTCTGGAACGACATGTCGATCCAAGCGCAAGAGGGCAGCCCGCTCGCGCTGACCGCCGACGAGGCGCTCACCGCGATGGAGAACGGCAAGATCGAGCCGGAGGACGTCGCGCTGATGGCGATGGTGACGCTGAGACTCGTGGAGCTCAAGAGGCTGGACATCCGTCACATCGTGATCGACGAGGCGCAGGATTTCTCGCCGCTTGAGGTGCAGTTGTTGCAGGAGCTCAGCCACAACGCCTCGATGACAATCGTCGGCGATTTGATGCAGGGAGTGCGCGCGTGGCGAGGGCTCAATGACTGGCGGGAGCTGACGGAGGGCATCTTTCACGAGAAGGCCGTCGTTCACCATCTGGTGACCAGCTACCGCAACACCGTCGAGATCATGAATACCGCGCTGACCGTCGCCGGAAAACACCCCACCCCCGGCCAGCAGGACGCCAAGCCGGTGCTCAGGCACGGGCCGGAGCCGGAGTTCTTCCAATTCACGCAGGCGAATGAGCAGGCCGAGCGCATCGGGATGCTCGCCGCCGATTGGCTTGGAGAAGGAATGACCACCATCGCAATCGTCGCGCGCACCAAGAAGCAACTCAAGGACCTCGCCAAGCGCCTGCCGCCCGAACTGGGCGCGACCGAGCTGAACGTGGATCAGGCGGAGTACGTGGGCGGGGTGCTGCTGGCGCAGGCGGCGGATGTGAAGGGGTTCGAGTTCGACGGGGTGATCGTGGCGGATGTGGGGGAGGAACAGTACCCCGACCGGGCGCTGGACGCGCGGTTGTTGTATGTATGTTTGACGAGGCCGCTTCATCGGCTGGCGGTGTTGTATCGGGAGAGGATAACGGCGTTGCTCATGTAGGGGCGATTATCAATCGCCCGCGACCCGCAGCGCAGAACCGCCGGATGATAGCGACAGAACCACGGTGTTTGCGTTACGCGCAACGGTAGGGTCGGCTAATAGCCGCCCCTACGGGATTGCGGTGTGGTTCGAGGTTTCCTTCTTTTTACGCCCATATCGGGTTTCCGCACTTGCCCGCACCCGCCGCATGTGATAAAATCAACCCATCCCCTACGATCATCCCCTCACGACCACCGACCGGCGCGACGCCCCGCCGTCACGCGCCCATCGCAGAAAGGCGGTAATACTCCATGACCAGCAAACAGCGCGTGCGCGCGGCGATCCAATTTCAGACCCCCGACCGGCTGCCGATGGATTTTCCCAGCATGGGCATCTCCGATTTCCACGGGGTGGGCTGGAAGCAGATCGGCACCGGCGACCACTCACAGCGGGAGACGCTCGACGAGTGGGGCTGCACCTGGGGCCGCACGGAAGTGAAGAACATGGGGATCGTGGTGGGGCATCCGCTTGCGGAGTGGTCCGCCGCCGACCACTATCGCTGGCCCGACCCGGACGACCCGGCGTTTTACGAGGGCATGGAGCGCCAGTTCGAGGGCTCGGACGGCAAGTATATCTCAACCGGCATCTTCATGCTGATCTTCGAGCGCATGCACTCGCTTCGCGGATTTCAAAACACGATGGAGGATCTGTTGCTGGAGCGCGAGCGTGCCGAGGAATTGGCCGACCGGATCGTGGAGTTCGATTTGCGGATCATCGAGAACATCGCCAGCCGGTTCCCCGGTCAGATCGACGGGTTCAATTTTTCGGACGACTGGGGCACCGAATTGGACGTGTTCATCTCGCCGAAATTGTGGGTGGACTTTTTCGCGCCGCGCTACAAGCGAATCTTCGACGCGTGCCATGAGAAGGGCTGGCTTGTGTGGATGCACTCGTGCGGCAAGGTAAACAATGTCATCGGCCCGCTGATCGATATCGGGGTGGATACGCTCAACCTCCAGCAGCCGCGGGCGCTGGGGATCGAGAAGATCGGCGCGCAGTTCGCGGGCAAGGTCTGCTTCGCGTCGCTGTGCGATATCCAGCACACGCTCCCCTTCAAGGGCAAGGAGGAGATCGAGGAGGAGGCGCGGCTGCTCATCGAGCGCTGGGGTACTGATCAGGGCGGGTTCATACTGGGCGATTACGGGGACGGGGTCGCGATCGGGGTTTCGCCGGAGAAGAAACGCTGGATGTTTGATGCGTTTATGGCGGCGGACCGGTGGAAGAAGGGGTAGTGGGTCGAGGATGGGGAGGAACGTTGGGGCTCTGCCCCAAACCCGGCTCAAGGGACTTCGCCCCTTGAGAATCCCCATGACGCTCACGCGGGGTTGTTTTGGATATGGGAAAGCCCTTTCCTCGTTCTGAGGGAAGGGTTTTGTTTGCGGAAAACCCAGCCACGCGTGAGCGTCATGGGAGTCCAGAGGGCGAAGTCCTTTGGCGGGGGTGCGGGGGCGGAGCCCCCGCCGTCACCCCGTACTCCAGCCGCGCCGCACAGAGAATCGCGACCGCACAAACCCCGCATCAACCGCACACCCCTCGTGAAAAAAACCGAAATCGGCGCGGCAACGGCCGGCCAGCTGCCCCGAAGGGGCGCGCGATGCCGGCCGAAACTCACGGCTCGAAATGCAAAAGCTTCATGACCGAACAATACCCTTCCGCGCAATAAAATAGGCGGCCACACAGGACCGCCCACACAATCATTTACCGTTTCCCCAAACCACACCCAGCTCAACCATAATACCTGCTCTCATACGCCTCGCGCGTCACATCCCCCTCAAACAGCAGCGTAACCGCGCCCGGCCCCAGATGCGCGCCGATGACCGGCCCCATCAGCATGACGACGATTTTCCGGACGTTGACGGCCGCCCCGACCATCTCGGCGAGCGTTTGCGCGGTTTGCGGGCAATCGGTGTGGCTGATGAGCACGGTGTCAAGCGCCGCTTCGGGGCCGACACACCGCTTCAACTGCTCAACCATCTTCCTGAGCGCCGCCTTGTGGCCGTGTATTTTCTCCCGCTGGCACAGCGTTCCGTCGGGCGCAATGTTCAGGATGGGCTTAATCCCCAAGAGCGTCCCGGCGATCGCCGAGAGCTTGCTGAGCCGCCCGCCCCTGTGCAGATACATCAGGTCGTCCACCGTGAAGATCGCGTGGCAGCTGTGCTTTTTCTCCTCCAACCACGCCGCCGCCTCGCGCGCAGACAACCCCTCCGCGCGCTTCTCCGCGGCGAGCATGGCGAGTAGGCCGTGCCCCGATGTGGCGTTGATGCTGTCGATCACGTGGATATCGCATGCCGGGAAAGATGTTTTGACCTCCTCCAACGCGATCAACGCGTTTTCATAGGTGGCGGAGAGGCCGCTGCTGAGGAGGATGAGGAGCAGCGGCTTGCCCTCGGCGGCGTACGCGCTGAAGATGGCCTCGAAGGCGTCCGGGTTGATCTGCGAAGTCTTCGCGACGCGGCCGCCACGCAGCGCGCCGTAGTATTCCACGCCCGATATATCCTGCCAATAGCCCTTCGCGTGCGCCGCGCCGTCCAGTTCAAAGGGCATGGACAGCACTTCGATGCCGTGTTCCTCCAAATATTCGGGCGGCAGATCGCAGTTGGAATCGACCATAATAGTGAATGCGCTCATCCCGTCACCTCTGTCTTCTGTATGGTGCTGTGTCTAAACTATTTCGCCGCGGTACTCGCGGTCAGGCCGCTCAACAGGTCGATCGCCTGCTGCCTGCCGATTTCGCTGATGGAATAGTAGGTCCATTTGCCCACCTTGCGGGCGGCCACGATGCCGCTGTCCACCAGGATCCGCATGTGATGGGAGAGTGTCGATTGCCCCACTTTGACCTGCTTGAGCAATCCATCGGCGCATTTTTCGCCGCTTTTGAGGAGCTCGAGGACCCGCAGCCTCGTCTCGTCGCACAGAGCCATAAATACTTTGATACTGTCCAAGCATTTGCGCATGATCCATACCTCATATCGAATATATTCGATATGTAACTTATACTATACCAACGTCTTTTTGTCAATACGGCCCGCGAATGATTTTCACCTTGTGTCCCGCCCGCCCGATATGATATAATCGCGCAAACAGGATCAAATTGAGGGAGGATCAGAACATGCTGACGGTATTTGACAAATCGTTCGCCGCATACGGCCGGGTGTTGGAGGGGTACGACTTCACCGAGCTGCTCGACAAGCTGGAGGCGACCACCGAGAAGCCGGCGAATCGGGTGATCTACACCCCCAGCGATCCGGCGCTCGAGGCGCTCCCCATCTTTGAGGCGCTTCAAAACCGCGCGTTCGGCGGGATGCCCATCCAGATCGGCTACTGCAACGGCGCGAACGCCAAGCTCAACTGCCTGGAGTACCACCGCGGCAGCGAGATCGTGGTCGCGGCGGACGAACTGGTGCTGATCGTGGCGAAACTGCAGGATGTGGTGGACGGGAAGCTGTGCACCTGCAAGGCGGAGATGTTCGTGGTGCCCAAGGGCGTGGGCGTCATCTGCTACGAGACGACGCTACACTACGCGCCCGCGCGCAAAGAGGGCGCGTTCCGTAGCATCATCGTGCTGCCGCGCATGACCAACACCGAGAAACCCGCGATGACGCCCGGCGAGCCGGAGGACGAGCGGCTGTTTGCGCGCAACAAGTGGCTGATCGCGCACCCGGAAACCGGCGAGGCGAAGGGCGGCGCGTATGTGGGGCTGACCGGGGAGAATATTGATATCAGCAAGTAATGCGTAGGGGCTGATGCCCGCATCGACCCACGTTCTCCGCTTCCATAGGGGCGGATTCCATATCCGCCCTGATTTATCGCAACATCGTAGGGGCGATTATCAATCGCCCGCGCCCGTGACTCGAAATGCGGACGTTGCGTTTCTGCCTCTGTGATACATCAACCCTGCGCGATTCCGTAGGGAACGGATTCATCCGTTCCGCAACTACCACTGACCTCGTAGAGGCAGACCTCGTGTCTGCCCATCCCGTTACGCGAAATGCGGACGTTGCGTTTCTGCCGCTGTGATACATCAACCCTGCGCGATTCCGTAGGGAACGGATTCATCCGTTCCGCAACTACCACTGACCTCGTAGAGACAGACCTCGTGTCTGCCCGTCCCGTTACGCGAAATGCGGACGTTGCGTTTCTGCCGCTGTGATACATCAACCCTGCGCGATTCCGTAGGGAACGGATTCATC
>Ga0123353_10006127_pt1 | contig 15968 bp, 12 predicted proteins | sample TergutLab28metaG_3_FD_92763 | JGI IMG/M metagenome (GOLD analysis project Ga0123353, IMG submission 92763) | Labiotermes labralis P3 segment gut microbial communities from Petit-Saut dam, French Guiana - Lab288 P3 | ecosystem: Host-associated > Arthropoda: Insects > Digestive system > Gut ... | reverse complement strand
GGGATATTTCGGCATCCCCATAAAACCCTCGACGATTTTGATTTTCGGGGCTTCGCTGGGAATTTCGGTCAACGACTCTATCCACTACCTGTCGCGATACCGGCTGCAACTACACGCCACCGGTAATATTATCCCCGTTTCGGTGATTAAAGCACTCAGAGAAGCCGGACACAGCATGATATATTCGGTAACAATCCTTTTCTTCGGCTTTGGCGTCTTCACCTTTTCGTCGTTTGGCGGCATCAAAGTTTTGGGGATTCTCATTCCCATAACATTGGTGATGGCGCTCCTTTGCAACCTCTTCTTCCTGCCATCGCTGCTCCTAACCGGTAAACGCCTGACTAACAAAAACTTCACCAACCCGCCGTACAATATCATAGAAGAAGATACGGAAGAAGAACCGGAACCGGAATCGGAAGAAAAATCGTAAATTAGTAATTTTTTATATAAATAAATTTATGCTCGAAAATAGATTAGATTTGAGGAAAGTGGTTGCGATAGCAATCTGCCTCGCAGGTTTTATAGCCTTTTCAGGCTGCAGTAAAGATGAAAATAACTCCAAAGGAAAAATTGAGTACGATGGAAAGAGTTATGAACTCGCCGACGGAATTTGTCGGTTCAGCGCAACTACGGTAGGTGAAATGAAGGAATATTTGCCATACACTTTGACAATCATGTTGCGTGATGCTTATTTGCTTAACCATTTTAGTTTCACCATATTATCTACAGAAACCAGCCCCCGTGCAATGACTTATGAATTAAAGTCGCTTACACCTGACGGCGATGATTTGTTAAATTGGTGGAAAAATATTATACTTGTTCCGAACCTTGTGCTGGGTTTAAATGTTTATAGCGGACTCCCAACCGTCTCACTGACGATTTCGGTGGACGGTGATACCTACGAGATCAAGTCAAACAACATTGTTACCTCAGACGGCAAACCCGTAAGCATTTACTACAAAGGGAAGTTGCAAATCTCGGAACTCAGCATTGGTCTTTGAGTGTCACTACGTTTTGCGAAATTAAAACAGGCAGCGTAATACTGCCTGAGTCAGGGTGTGGGACGTATCCCTCACCGGTGCAAAGATACAACGAATTTTAATACGGGGAAAAACACAGGGCAAGATGCAAAAAAAATCAATACATACAAAGGGTCAGAATGAAAAATAATTCACATTTGTATTACATCGCCGCCTGACAAATATTTTTTAAGGAATGACTAAAATAACCTGCGCCGTTGGCGCGTTTATCTGTATTTTATTTATCGCGCGCCCTGCGCGCTTTTATCTCTTTTATCCCTTTTATCGCGCCCCGCGCATTCGCGCCTCACACAAAAAAAGATATATATGTCAAAAATGGCTAATTTTTCAAGAGGTGAAACACTACCTCTTTGCCGTTCCCGACTATCAGTAGCGGCGTTCCCACGTGAGGGTCATTGACTAAAAATGCCGTTGTCGTTCCTGCAAAACTATCTTTAAAAATCAGTTTTTTGAAACGGTTAAAAATCTTTAATTCGTTATTATCCAAATAGATGAAGTCATAATGTCCGTCATTATCCCAGTCGCTGTAGAAAAATTGATGCTGTTCGGAGAACGTTCCGAAGGTGGTGGTGGAGATTTTTCCTTTTTCGGGGAGATAGACCAATGTTCCAACTTTGTCGGTCGTCAGCAGAAGCCCTTTTTGATAGTTGGTTTCGTTGATATAGAAATCTGTGCGCGGGTTATTGTGAAACGATGATTTAACGGTCATTTTCACCTTCCCTTGTCGGTCGTACAGCGTGACATTTCCGTTGTCGAGCGCAGCGATGAGATAACCCGCATTGCCCTTTGAACAATATTGTAACTCTTTGGACGCCTTGCCCGACACGACGGGAGAAGCCCAGCCCTGACGTTTTTTCCCGGTTTTATCAACGCATTGAACCACGTTTTCCGTGTCAATCCAGACGATGGAGTAATCTTTTTTCTTTTGAAAATCGAATACGGCGATGGGATTTTGAGCGGGGGCGAAAAGTGTCAACGGAAAACCTTGCGCGTCATTTCCTTTAGAATCAATGACATACAGTTTGTTTTTTGAGTTGAAAACATATTTTTTGCCTTCGCCAAGTTCGTCCATCTCGTAAACCCGACTGAGCGGCAAGTCGTCGAGTGTTTTTTTGAAGATGATACCACGTTCTTTTTCAATCAGATAGAGATTGTTTTGGTCGTCGAAGACAAAGACATTCAACTTCTTTGAAGTTGGGTCTGAAAAGACGGACGGCGATAAAATCATCTTTCCGTCAAGTATGATTTTGCCATCATGTTCAACCGTATCAACTTCTGTTTCAAAATGTTGCGGCGGTTCCTGTTCAATTTCAACTATTGGGACAGGTTTATCGTCGGAAAAAGACGCCACGATAAATTTGGAGTAGAAAAGGTCGTCAACGGCGGAAAGTTGCACCGACAACGCCTGTTTTCCGGCATGGTGGCAATACAGCGCCAAGTGGCAGGTCTCGTCCATCAACGGGAATATCTGCGAATAGAGGGACGTTTTCTTCAAAGCGGATGTCGCTGATTTACCGAGCGTTACCGTATCGGTCGAACGTTCAACGGCGTAATAATAACCGGCGTTTTTGGCGGGTAGCCATTCAGCCGCGTTTATATGTATTGGTTTTTGCGGAATGTCCGAATTTAAAAAAGTACGGGAGAAAAGCGCGGTATATCCGTTGAGAATCCATATATCTTCTTTCTTCGACACGTCGAAACTACTCCATAAAGCATTGTTTTCCAACTCTTTAAAAACAGAACGGAATGGCGGGTTGATACAACCGACGGCTTGGGGATAAGAGATATAGATATTTGCATCTACATTGCGTCCCCACAATTGCGTGGCATGGCGATATTGTTCGTTATGACTTAAACTGCCTTCACTGCTCAGATTATCAATGGCTTCCTGTAATAATGGTAGCGAGGCAGATGCCAACAAAACCGCGTCTTTTATGGCGAAATGGCAGTTTTTTTGCGCTCGTTCGATGGTATAACAGCGCGTGTTTTTATATGTTTGGAAGGTGATATTATCGGTTTTTCCGGTTATCTTTTTAATGAAATCTACAACTTTACGCTCGCGGGTTTCTTGTAATTCAAATGCCAACAACGAAACGCTAACGCCCTCACGATTGTACATGGAAAGGAAATGTTTCTTCCCGAAAATCAACTTTGTACCGCGTTCTATTTCAGCCTGTTGCCCAACAGAACCGGAAAAAATACCCCCGCCCTCTTTTGGTAAAAAAAGCGGAAACTCCGCGTCAATAAATTGCGACATCTCAGCCACGTCTTTGGAAAAAATCACCACAACAGCATCATCGGCAAGTGCCTGCTCCGGCTCGCATTTTTCTTTGAAATAATCGCAACAAGTAAAGGCAAGGAGCAGAAAAATGGTAAGTAGGGGCTTGCTCATATCAGGTTTTTCTGTTTTTAACATATTTTTCCAACATTTTAATCTCCTGTAAATCAACTAAATCTGCTTGTTCGAGTTCAAAAACTTTGCGCTTTTCATTAAATTGATCATAAACCTGTTCCACAAAGGTTTCCATTTCGACATTGCTCACACTGCCTTTTCCGATTAACAAGTCCCTTTTATTGAATTTGATAATATCATCAACGTTTTCGTGCCAAAACCGCATCATAACTTGCTTGCGGTCTTTTGCTTGCAGTTCTGCGACTTCCAAGAATATGACTACGAGGCGATTAAGACTGTCGAGTTCGTCTTCGGTCAGGTAATTTTTTGAGATATAAATGTCCTGTTTGCGGACAACTTTACCCTTCCAATTTGTGAGAGCCATATTCGGCTCGTTGGCATTGGCACGAGAAGCGATAATTTCTGCCGCTGTATTGCCGGTAATCGCAAAAAGAAGTTTATTTTGTGTTTCAGCGAAAAACATTTGCGTGGCTTTGTCGGTGGCGTCGTAATCGGTGGAGAGCGCAAATAAGTCTCTGACTTTCTGATAGAAACGCTTCTCGGAGGCGCGAATATCGCGAATACGTTCCAACAGTTCATCGTAATAATCGGGGCGACCGTCCGGATTTTTCAATCGCTCATCATCCATCACGAATCCTTTTATCATATACTCTTTCAAGTTACGATTTGCCCACTGCCTAAACTGCGTTCCACGTTTGCTACGAACACGAAAACCAACCGCAAGAATCAAGTCCAAACTATAGAATGTAACATTGTAATTTTTGCCATCTGCGGCAGTTGTCAAGTAATCCTTGACAACTGAATTTGCGTTTAACTCGTTCTCTTCCAGTATGTTGATTATATGCAAACTGATGTTTTGTTTGGAGGTGTCAAAAAGTTCCGCCAACTGATTTTGGTTCAGCCAAACGTTACCGTCGCGTGTTATCAAGGCGACTTTTGTTTTGCCGTCGTCGGAGTTATAGATTATTATTTCTTGTGAGTTTTTCATGGCTGCTTTTCTGTTTATATTTTCAATCTCTGATAAAAATATCCTCTTTACACTGTGGTTGTCTGTGGGTTTGCAGTTTAAAACCTTTTAGTCGCAGGTCGGGTTTGGAGATTTCTTCTTCGGGGTAGGTTACGGCGCTGGCGCCGTTGATGTAGGTAACGCTTTTAAAATCATTGTTTTCCACGATGATATACAGCATGGCAGCCACTGCTTTATCAATGCCGATGAGTTCGTTGTCGTTGTCGCGGATATAGTAGAGCGACTCGGCGTTGCCTCTGACGACGATCTTACGGATTTCATTATCAACGAAATAAGCCGTTATCAAACGCCCTTTCACCTGATTATAGGTATCGGTCGTATCGCGGGAGATGATAAACCCGTTTCCATAAAAAAGTATCGAATCAATCTTTTTGTCGCTCATAAAAAAGTAGATGGAATCGGACGTGAGTTGGCTATCTTCAGCCCAAAGGACGGGGTTAGTGTACATTCGCAAGGTGGAATCTGCCATCACATAAGCGATGGAATCGCAAGCACCTTGCAGGTCGGTTTTGAAGAATTTACTTTTATGGTAGGCAAAGAGATGGGTGATGCTGTTGGTTGTGTCCATGCGCATAAACAGGGTATCGGCGTGCAGAAAGAGCGAATCTTTGCGGTCGTCAACAAAGATGGCAAGGGCGCGATCAACCACAAATCCAAAGAACTGACTGCGGTGATATTCGCCATAATCTCCCTTGATGATGACATTTTGCACGGTGTCAATCATTTCAATTTGGTCGTAGAACCGTCCGATTTGCGTTTCACTGTCGTAGGTTGCACGCTGGCACCGTGTGATTTGGCTTTTGTCGGTGGCATAGACATTTTTCCGCACGTCCGAATCATCGTTGACGGTGTTATACCAGCCGAGTTCGCAATACATATAGCGGTCGTTTTTGCCGTAAATGTGGGTTGGTCCAACGATTTTGGCTATTTTCGTATCGGTATAATAGACCAGCGTATCGGAAAGCAACGTGTTTTCTTCATTAAAAAGTACCACACTGTCTTGAAAATGAATCTCTTTCAAATTTGTATAGTAGAAGCCTTGAATGGACAACAGCGTATTCTCATCATCTACAATACGTCCGCGATTGGGATAATAGCCATAATCGTAGTCGCGGTAATAATCCAGCGTATCGGTGTATAATGTTCTTGTATTGTCCTGTAACACAACGTTTTTTGTCGCTTTGGCGATGCGCGTGTTGCCTGAATAGTTGATGGTTTCGCTGTACAGGTTCAACGTGTCGCTAAAATGCAGGTGCACATTTCCGAAGGCGTCGAAAGAGTTTTTTGCGTCGTAAAAATAAGCCGAGTCGCAGTACAAAATGGCATCTTCATGTTTAAAAATGACGTCGCCAAACATATCCGTTCGCCCGAGTGAAGCCTTGTTTATGGCTCTGTCCGCATTCAAAATTTCTATCTTTATCATGTTGTCACTCACCGTGTTCTGTGCGCAAACGGCGTATGAAACAATCGCAAAAACTATGAATATAAAATATTTCCGCATCGCTAATTTCATTAAAGGAGCAAAGGTAATACTTTTTTGTATTACCTTTGCACAAACGTAATTTTTAAATATAAAATACAATGAAACGAATAATTATTATCACAATGGTAATGGGATTTTTGGGATTTGGCTGTAAAACGGTCAATCAAAAGGCAATAAGCGATGATGTTATCGCTTTGACAACGAAGCAGTTAGTTGAAAAGTACGGCGAACAAGAACAAGTTCGCATGGAAAAAGGTGTGAAACAGATGGCGGCACTATGGGAAAGCAAAGACGGCACAAAAGAGGAGTTTACCGCGTATTGTTTGGAAAATTACATTGCTGATGCGGCTATGCGCGAGCGTATTTTTGAACGTTTGTGCAAGCAGTTTGAGGCTATCTTCGGTGGTTTTAACAAAATGGCAGTCAGCCTTTTAGAACCGACCCATGTTACAGATTTTGAATATTTTTCCATAGACGAGTCTTTCGGCGCATGGAGTCCGATGGCGCACTTCGAGGAAGATTTTTTCGCCAACAAAATCGCCTTTTATGTCATGCTCAATTTCCCGTTTTATACGTTGGAAGAAAAGAACGCGATGGGAGAGCATTGGACTGATTTAGAATGGGGTTACGCTCGTATGGGAGATATTTTCATCTCACGCATTCCCGCCGATTTAGCGCAAAAAATCTCAGATGTAAGCACTTTCGCCGACAACTATATTGCTGATTATAATATATATATGGGCTATTTGGCGAGTGATGTGCAAGATGAATTATTTCCGAAAGAAATGGCGTTGATTACCCATTGGGGACTGCGCGACGAGTTGAAGGCGCAATATGCCGACGCCACACAGGGTTTGGGCAAGCAGCAAATAATATATGAAGTGATGAAACACATTATCTATCAAACCATTCCGCAAGAAGTCATCAATAAAAACGACTACACTTGGAATCCTTACCAAAATAAAATCTATAAAAACGGAACCGAAGCACCTGCAACGCCCGAACCATCAACCCGTTACGGACATTTGTTGAGTATCTTTAAAGCAATGAAGGCGATAGATCAATATACGCCGATGTATCCAACCTATATCTCTCGCAAGTTTGACCAAGAGTTTGAACTGTCGCAGGCAGAGGTGGAAGCGTTGTTTATCAAGTTGGTTGATTCCGAGCAGGTGAAACAGGCAGGAGCGTTGATAGCCAAACGGTTAGGACGTGATTTACAACCTTTCGACATTTGGTACGACGGTTTCAAATCGCGCAGCACTATTGACCCCGCCGAGTTAGACAGAATGACACAGGCGAAATATCCCAACAAGGAAGCGTTTGTCAAAGATTTGCCGGTGATCATGACAAAATTGGGTTTTACCCGCGAAAAAGCCGATGAAGTCTGCAAATATATCACGGTGGACGCTTCGCGTGGTGCCGGACACGCTTGGGAATCCGCCATGAAAGACGACAAGGCACGCCTGCGCACCAGAATCGGCGAAAAGGGAATGGATTACAAAGGCTATAACATTGGTACTCACGAGTTTGGACACAACGTAGAACAAACCATCACCCTGCACGACGTTCCCAATTACATGATGCGCGGTGTTCCCAATACGGCGTTCACCGAAGCGTTGGCGTTTGTCTTCCAACAAAGAGACTTGGAGTTGTTGGGATACGAAAGTAAAAATGCGGCAGACGATGCGGATTATTTGACTACGTTGGACATTTTCTGGGGATGTTACGAGATTATGGGCGTGTCGTTGGTTGATATGCGTGTCTGGAAATGGATGTACGAAAATCCGAATGCGACGAAAGAACAGTTGAAAGACAAGGTGATAGAGATTGCAAAAGATGTGTGGAACACCTATTACTACCCCGTCTTCGGAACAAAAGACGAACCCGTACTTGCCATCTATTCCCACATGATAGTCTCCCCCTTATACCTGTCGGCTTACCCGTTGGGACATCTGATTGAGTTTCAATTAGAAAACTATTTCAAAGGGAAGACATTAGGTGTGGAAGCAGCCCGCCTTTTTGCAAGCGGTCGCCTCACACCTCAATGGTGGATGAAAAGAGGTTTGGATACCGACCTCTCGGTTGATGCCATCTTGGAAGCGGCAGGCGAAGCGGCGAAGATGTTGGAATGTAAATAATTATTTGAGTTGTCGACAATTTATCGACAACTCAATAAGGTGGTTGCCACCAACAAAACAGCAAAAGAAATCAAGATGGGAAATGACGAAATATCGGATTTTTTAGACAAGTTTGTAGATGCTTATCTGAAAGAAAAGGCAAAAATACCGTATGATATTAACCTCGTAGAACTACTTAAGGTTAAGGCAAATGAGAATGCCCATAGTCGCATATTGTGCAAATTGCTGAAATACAAGAACAAAGATGGAAAATATGAAGTATTGGAAAGCCTCATTAAGTACATTCAAAATGAGTATAGTGGTAAAGATTTTGGAAAGATAACAATTGTCGAGCCTGACATAACGCAACAAACGGAAAATATTGATTTGTGGATAAAAGATAAGGGCTATGCGATAATTTTTGAAAATAAAATCAAATGGGCAACCGACCAAAAAGGACAATTAGCACGTTATATTGTCGAAACACTAAAAACAAAAAGATATAGAGAGGAGCAAATTTATATCTTATATTTACCGCTAACCTACGAGAAAGAACCGGATGAAGACGCATGGAAATACGAAGGAAAAAACTACAAAGATGATTTTAAGGACAGATATTTAAAACTATCATTTAAAGATGATATTTTGCCTTGGCTTAGAGAAAAAGTAATACCATATATTCATGTTACAGAAAAAAATCTTCTATCTGCTTTAGAGCAATATACGGATTATCTCGATGGAAAATTTGGTACAAGGCAAATTAATATTGAAGTAACCTTGAGATTGCAAGAGTATATTAAAGAGAATTTAAGACCGGAAGACATTAAAACTGCTATAAAACTAACAGAGAAACAACGACTTAAAGAGCATCTGAATGGTATGAAACAGCAACTTGAGTTTGCCGGAAAAATCGCTTGTTTGCAAGAATGGGAACAAACATTGAAACAAGTTTATCCTAATGAAAAAATTGAATTGACGAAAGGCATTCACCCCAAAGTCTGCTATCTTTTCAACGGATATAAAGCCGCTATTCAATATGGTATCAATGACCCTGAACCGATTTGTGGAATTGTTTTGGATAAAGACTTCAAAAATAATAATCAGTTGAAAGAGAAGTTGAAAGAAATATTTGGAGAAGGGACAAAAGGTAGCGACTGGTGGTATTTTCAAAAGAAAACTACCGAAAAAGGTGCTTTGGACAAGTTAAAAGGATTAATTGATAAACATGTAAAGAAAGCACTACGAAACTAATACCGTCTCATACCACTCTTTCCCGAATCTTCTGATGAGCGGATCTTTCAAAAATTCAAAGACGGAGATTTTCTGTTCTTTTCCTTTTTTACGGGCGTAATAGCAGACGTCCCATTTGTGGTATTTCAACTCGATGAAGCCGTTGGCTTTGGTTACTAAACGGATAGGGTAGAGGTGGCATGAAATGGGTTTGTTGAAGGTGTCGTCGTCGGAAAGTCCTTTTAATGAGCCTGTTGCATGGGCTTTTTCGATGGCGCAACGGGCGGTTCCATCGTCGTCCACATACAAAAATGCACACTCTTTTTCGTCCACCAGCGGCGTAGCGAAACACCCTTCTATGTCGAAATCGAAGACGCCGTTTTTCTCAACCACTTCCTTCCCTTTGGCGGTCATGTAGGGTTTGACGGCGTCAATAACATCTTCCAATAGAGCGATTTCCATCTCGCTGAGCGGTGCTCCGGCGTCTCCTTCAATGCAACAGGCACCTTTACAAAGCGTCAAATCGCAACAAAACTTCTCTTCAAAGAGATTGTCGGAGATGATGGTATCGTTGAATATCATGCAACTTGTAACTATGTCAATTTAACACCATGATTTTCGTTACGGTGGTTTCTGTGCCGTCTTCGTTGGTAATGAAGACGATATAGACGCCGGTTGCAACACGTTTGCCGTTAAAATCTTTCGCGTCCCAGATACCTTGTCCGCCTTTTGCCCGTGTCGAATAGACGATGTTGCCCGCCACGTCGGTAATTTTTATTTCAGCCATATCAACGACGCCGTTGATGGCAATAATGCCTTGATAATCAGGTTTTACCGGATTTGGGAAGGCATAAACATTGCTGTTGGTTGCCGTGCCTTTGGTGGCTTCATCGCGGTAGGAGACGATGCCCTGTTCGGTTGCCATAAACACTTCCCCGTTGTTGGTGATGCAGGAAGATAGCATATTATTTGAAAAAAGCGGGCTGTTTTGGGCGGTAAGATGGAATATCTCTGATGTTCCTTCGCTCGTGATTTTATAAACGCCCTGTTTGTTCGACAGACACCATTTTTCATTGGCACCATTGACGGTGATATGTACAATCGTTTCACCTTTAAGGAGATAGTCCACGTGTCCGCCCATTGTCAGTTTCGGACGGTCAATGCTGACAGGATAAAAACTGCCGTTGTTTGATGCTAAAATATTGTAGGTGTTGCGAATGATATAAACGCCGTCTCTTGTTCCCACCCACAGATTTCCGTTTTTATCTTCTGCAATGGAAAATGGTCTGTCGTTCAGCCCTGCCGCTGCTCCGATTTCACGAACCGTGCCGCCGTTTTTCTCATTATACACAATCAAAACGCCGCTTCTGTCGAGTAGCCATTTGTTGTCGTAACGGTCAATCATCAGTTTTTCCACTTCCCGACGGGAAAATCGCACGCCGAGATAATGTGACGTCCATATTCCTGCTTTGTCATACGTCAGAAGTAGGTTCGACGCATTGGAGTTGGCAACCCAAAGTAGCCCTTTGCTGTCGAAGGCAACACCCGCCACAAATTCCCCTTGCGAAGGGGCTTCAAAACGTTTTTCCAGAGGTGAGTTTGAAGCATCAAACACATTGACAAGCACTCCGTTATCCATTTCAACAAGTCCGCAGCCCCATGTCCCGATGTAGAGGCGGTCTTTATTTTGGGGATGGATGACAATGCTTGAAAAATCACGGATTGTGTCGGGAAACACACCGTTTCTATAATTAAACGAACGCCATGAATAGCCGTCGAAGCAATACAAACCGTCTCTTATCCATGACGATGCCCAAAAATCATCGTGTCCGCCGGCAACTACCCATACTTTGGTGCCGTCGGTGGTCATGCTAAACGAGCGGTGGGAATGTGGTCCGTTGGGTTCGATGGCTTCACCGCTCATGTTTGCCATATTTTTAACGAAAATCAATCCGACGTTATAATCGGCTATAAAATATTGATTATTACCAACATAGAATGCTTGTGTCGGATTAACCCGTTGAATGGTATCGCCCAAATTCACATCACGAATTGACCTGTATGACTCATACGATTCTGTATAAATAGATACGTGTTGATAGGAACAAATTAGTAATCTGTCGTTGGAGATGGTAATATTTACTTTGCCACCGCCGGGGTTGTAAATACTGCTTCTCAACACGGTACAATCGTCTTCCAACGGTGTTTGAGTGTAGATACTATTGCTGCCCGTTTCGAGGTAATAGATTAATTTTCCATTCCAATAGTTGATGGCGACACATTTCTTGACAGAGTCGGGCATCGCCATCGGAGTCCACGACTTAAAAAATGTAATTTCTTTATTGTTTTTTGCCGTGTAAAAAATCCCGTCGTCGGTGGCAGCATAGAAATTTTTACCGTCTTCTGTAAAATCCCACACATTGACCGGCATCAGGTAAGTCTCCTTAACTTCTTCTCTTTCAATATCAAACACCACAACGCCAAACTCGCAACATAGGTAAGCGTACTTTCCGCTACAAACAATCCGGTTGATTTTTTTAATATTGACAACCTCAGAATTTTTTATATCCGGCACATTAACGATTTCATTGTTTTTAATCAAATCAATAGCACCGTCTTCATGCCCGATGATAATACATTTTTGGGCTTCATTGTACCCCAACGCGCTGAAAAGGTTGCCCGACAAGCCGTCCAACTTCGAAATCGTCTCAATCTCTCCGGTTTTTCGGTCATAGATAAAAAGACTTCGCGTTGTTAAACAATAAACCTCATCGCCCATGACCTTGACCCCAATCGCCCTGCCGTAAGGAAGATGCGCCCGCCATTGTCCAATGGGAATATCTTGGGCATTTGTCGTTAAAAAACTGAAAATCAGCGCAATAAAAAGTGTCCGTGTTTTCATCATGATAATATTTTACTAATTTGATAACGCACAATATAAAAAAATATTACTACCTTTGTCCCCGTAAGATTATCTGTGATGAAAAATATAGAAAACCGTTTAAAAAAAGCGTGTGTTGGCATTGCAGGTGCAGGTGGGTTGGGTTCCAACGCCGCTATTGCCCTGATTCGCGCCGGAGTACAAAATATTGTGATTGCCGATTTCGACAGCGTCGAAAAAAGCAACCTGAACCGACAATACTACTTCGCCGACCAAGTCGGGACGCCCAAAGTAAAATCATTGAAAATGAACGCACTGCGAATTAATCCCGATTGCAATATCACCACACACCATCTAAAAGTTACGCCTGAAAATGTCGTTGAACTCTTTTCCGGTTGCGACGTGATGATTGAAGCATTCGACAACGCTGACCAAAAAATTATGCTGATAGAGACGCTCACAGAGCAACTACCAAACCTTCCCCTCGTGGTTGGAAGCGGCATGGGCGGCTGGGGCAGAAGCAATGAAATAGGGTGTAAACAGTTGGGCAACGTAGTGATATGCGGAGACTTCGAGACCGAATCAAACGAGGCGCACCCGCCGCTGGCACCCCGTGTGGGCATTGTCGCCAATATGCAGGCGAATGAAACGTTGCGTATATTATTGCAATAACAAACGTGTTTTTACGTTTGTCAGTAAGTAAATAAAAAAGATGAAGATTCAGAGATATATACTAATGGTTGGTGTTGTGTTACTCCCGATTTTGGGAATGGCGCAAGTTAATTTTTCTTTACAAGGTCCGGCGACGGTGGCGCAGGGAGCCAATTTTACTATTGCTTTCACACTGCAAGCCGATGGCGGCGGAAGCAGTTTCGCACCGCCCGCGTTCAACAATTTCAGTGTCCTTTCCGGCCCCAACTCCTCGACACAGACAAGCATTCAGATGTCGGGCAGCGGCGTGGTGAAGACGACGGTTTCGTCGTACAGTTACACCCTGCGTGCCAACAGCACGGGTGATTTTACCATCGGCGCAGCGTCTATTGCGGTAGGCGGAAAGACCTATAAATCAAACACTTTGACGATAAAAGTTGTAGCCGGACAACAGCAACAACAGGGCGGACAAAACACCGCCGCGCAGGGTGGACAAACCGCCACACAGGGCGGACAGCAGGGAACAGCCCAACAACAACAAGGTCAGACCGTCAGCACGGACAGCAAAGATATTTTCATCAGAACATTTGTTTCTCAACGCAATCCCTATCAGGGCGAGCAGGTCATCGTTACCTATAAATTCTACACGCGCGTGGGCGTTTCATCTATTCAGCCGCGCACGGGGAGTACCTATCCGGGCTTTTGGATGCAGGATTTGAACGACCCGAACCAAAAATTTCAGCAACAGAGTGAAACGGTCAATGGCGTTCGTTACACAACGGCAGAGATTAGGAAGGTGGCGTTGTTTCCCGTCAGATCCGGCGAACTGACCATAGAACCGCTGATTTTGGACGTCGTTGCACAATATACCAAATCTCGACAGGGTGCAACAGGCGATCCTTTTTTCGACCAATTCTTCAACAGTATGTTTCAAACTGTTGATAATGTGAAACTTGTCATACACTCAGAAGCAGCAAAAATCAATGTGAAGCCCTATCCCGAAGCAGGAAAACCGACCGCTTTCAAGGGAGCGACCGGCAACTACACATTTCAACCCGAAGTGAGTACCACCAAGATAAAAACCAACGAGGCGATGACGTTGAAATTCACCATCGCCGGAAGCGGAAATATTGAGTTGGTGGAACTGCCCGACATAAAATTTCCCGTTGATTTTGAGGTATATGACCCGAAAATCAGCCATAACGTCAAACGGAATGCCTCCGGCGTATCGGGATGGAAAAGTTTTGAATATCTGATTATTCCGCGTGCAGCAGGCAACTTCACCATTCCTGCGGTGCCGTTCAGTTTTTTCGACCCCGCACAAGGAAAATATGTTACGCTCACCTCGCCCGCCTACACCATCAACGTTGAAAAAGGCGACGGCTCGGCGCATGACATCTCCTATACCAACGTTTTTCAGGAAGACATTAAATACATCGGAAGCGACATCCGCTACGTGAAAATGCCGCCCTATACGCTGCAAAAAGCAGGTTACTCGTTCTACAAAAGTTGGATATTCCCAACGGGCGCAATCACGTTTTTCATCATCTTTCTCGTTACCACCATTGCGATGATGAAAGATCGTAAACAACGCCGAAACGAGATGTTGATGCGCAATAGGAAGGCGACGAAAGTTGCCAGAAAACGGTTGAAAAAAGGATACGTTTTTATGAAAAACAACCAACCCGATCCGTTTTTTGAAGAAAATACCAACGCCTTGTGGGGTTATCTGAGCGATAAATTTTCTATCCCGCGAGCCACCCTTTCACGCGAAACGGCGAGCGAACGGTTGAGCGAAAAAGGTGTCAGCGAAGAATATATCAAGGAAATTCTCGGTATCATTGACGCCGGCGAGTTTGCCCGCTACGCCCCCGCCCAAGATAAACATGATAATATGGAAACAATCTATCGGGATTCTATTAGTATTATCAGTAAGATTGAACAGGATTTGAGGTAAAAATCATATATAATAAAATGAAACGAATAGCATTTATAATCATCGCACTTTGCGTAGCCTATTTAGGAAAAGCACAAGAACCCGAACAGGAATTTACAACCGAACAGGAACAAACCGACATTTTTATAGATAAAACCGCACCGGCGTTGATGGATTCCGCTTTGGCGGCGTACAACTCAGGTATGTTCGGGACGGCGTTGGAACACTATCGCTATATTTTAGACACGTTGAACCAAGAATCGGCGGCGTTGTATTACAACATGGGCAATACCGCTTTCAAAAGAAACGACTTGGCTTCCGCCATCCTCTACTACGAAAAAGCGTTGAAGTTGGCGCCCAACGACGAAGACCTTATTTTCAATCTCGGATTAGCCAACAGTCGTATTCCCGACAGGATAGAAGCCGTGCCGGATATGTTTTTCATGCGCTGGTATAAAAAGGTAACACACCTTCTCGCACCCAACCAATGGGCATATCTGACGCTGGGGATACTCGCCCTGTCGTTGATGTTTTTGGCGTTATATTTCATCGCCTACCGCATTGTGATACGTAAAATCGGCTTTTGGATGGGCGTTGTTCTGCTTCTTACCTTCACCTTCACCTTAACCGTTTCACATCAAACCGCCAACGAACAGACGGCACAAAATACCGGCATCGTCTTTTCTGCCTCACTCACCGTAAAAAGTTCGCCCGAAGAGAGCAGCACCGACCTTTTCGTCCTGCACGAAGGCGCGAAAGTATGGATATTGGAGAGCGTGAATACATGGTATAAAATAAAAATTGCCAACGGCAGCGTAGGGTGGATTCCTATTGGAGAAGTGGAAATAATATAGGAACGCATAGATGAAAATTAAAAATCAAGAATAAAAAAATGCCAAAGAAACTGTATAAAATTTCAGAATCAGAAAGTAACGATTTGATGAACCTTAATGAACCCAGTGTGGCTTATCAAAAAAAGGTTGTAAGCACGTCGCTTTCAGGCGAATGGAATCCAAATATTCCATTTCACGGTACACAAGAGGAGTGGTGGGAACATTTTCATCGCATTGAAGAATGAAATTTTGAAACATGGGATGAACACCAAAAAAAGTTTTACGCATGGAAGAAAAAATATCTTACAAACCTTATGTAACCAGCGATAAATTTTTCAATAGCCGTGCAGAAGT
>Ga0123353_10006126_pt1 | contig 15969 bp, 10 predicted proteins | sample TergutLab28metaG_3_FD_92763 | JGI IMG/M metagenome (GOLD analysis project Ga0123353, IMG submission 92763) | Labiotermes labralis P3 segment gut microbial communities from Petit-Saut dam, French Guiana - Lab288 P3 | ecosystem: Host-associated > Arthropoda: Insects > Digestive system > Gut ... | reverse complement strand
TCATAGCAAATAAATTATTTCATTTCAGACATTTTTATAAAGTAAACATGCACGGTATTCTGGAGAATTATTTACTGTCTATATGTCTGTCCTTTCGTCCCTCCGCCCGTCTCTCTTTGTTTCTGTCTGTTCGTTTTTCCGTCCGTGTTTACGGTGTGGATGGTGCCTTGCACGGCACCATCCGCACCGTACACACGACCTACGCAGCGGCTCTCAAGCCCACCACCCATTTACAAACTCGGTGCAGAAAACCGAATGCTGCAACTCAACATCTAATGCTCCTCATGATGGGCGTATGTACCCGAAACATGTCTAGCTAAGAATACATCAATAAAATTACCTCGTTGCTTCAAGTTGGCATTTCACATTATTTCATTTAAAGTTGTATCGTTCAGTAACCGAAGCTGATGCAATTTTACTTGGCATGAAACATTATCATGAAGTCTTTTGTGTGTTGTCGTACATTTGCATTGTAATGGAAGGTCTCAGGAAAAGACCGGTGAAGAAATGAAATTTATATGCATGTTACGCATGAATTGACATTTCAAGTCGTGTGAATAGAAGTGGCATTCACTTATGTTAAGTTGGATGTGGCCGTCTGCAGCAGTGGTAGTGCATCTTACTACAGTTTAATTCTTGACACTGGCCAGAAAATCTGACGTAGTTGTTTGCAGACCAAGTACGAAAGTACCCGAATATCTTTGTTAAGGAGACCACTGCCTCATACTTCGCATTCCTGTGTGTAATTTACATGACTGGCTTTTGTTTTACCGAACACTAACTTAGAATATACAGGTCGCGGGAGTGAGGATCAGTTCGGAATTCGGCTAGCCTTAACGCATTTTCTTAGGTTTATAATTTCCGCAGGCATGTAGTGGGATGGCTTACAATATCAGCTCAACCTTCACCAACTTCGAATCTTTAATTTACTTAATGTATTGCACCACAAATTCCGCAGTAGCTATTGTTCAGAAAACTAGTCAGTACAATTTATTTTACAATTTGCACCGTTAATCTTTATTATTTGTATAATGAACCAACAAATGCAGATCAACAATTTATTATACCGCTCTTTATTACACTGCCACTACAATTTTCGTCGCTATTGCGTCATCTTCAGGGAGCTCGTCAGTTCCTGCTAAGTTACACAAGTATTTATGTTGACTGACTGTTGGCAGGATTGGGATGGATTCCGATCCTGCCAACAGCCAGTGAACATAAACCCATGACATATACCAGTTGCTGTGTATACAGCAACTGGTATATGTCATGGGTTTATGTTGATGACAAGCAGCAAGCTTGCTCGAAACACGAAGAGGTTAAGTATTGAAATAAACTTGGTGTGCAGTTAATATGTTGAACTCATGTATGTGCCAGTTCTTTTCTGCGACTTAAGAAACTGCTTTCAGTACACACTGTGCACGTTCATTAGCTTAAGTATAGTAAACACTTATTTAAGACGAAAACGTCTTCATGTTTTATGCAAGAAAGGCCGTCAGTAGCTAATTCAACTAATTCGGACTCAAAACAACTTAACCAGCACCATTATTCATGTGACTTCCTTCTTTTGGCTAGTATGTTATTATATGTCGGGCCAACAAATTTCTTGTTACGAACCCCAATTTTTATCGTCGTCTTCACAATTCCCGGTATTTTAACCTAACCTGTTCCGGTTATTACCAGGTCCACCTCTTCACAAAAGTACCATTTGAATACTATGTAATTTTATATAATGTGCTTGGATTGTGATGAGTTAATTAATCACACATAAGTTGCTCTTGTAGGTGATGATACCTGGGCCAGATTGCAGTGATTTCCGAAAACAATGTGCCGTTGTGAAGCATTCAAGAGGTGTGTATGCTTCGGTCGTGACTGAAGCGTCCATATTTGCCCATAGCCTGTAACAGCCTGTCTCTTTAAGAATTTGTAAGTCGTGATTTGCGCTTGATTAATTTGTTAACCCTGTCCCGTAACTTGTATTAAAATCGTTTGATCAAAAGATTTTAATGCGATTTTGACTCATTTTATTTATTCGTAATTGAAGCTGTATGCAAAGATTGATGTACAGACCCCGAGGGTGACCCACAAAGGATCGAAACGTGTCGGAGTGTTAGTAATTATGGCAGTAAAAAACTTAATATTTTAATATAGTGCAATTTTTTGTGTTTTCTTGAACTTGACCAAAAATCATCTCGACATGAAGGACAAGAGGTGTTTTTCTTATTACGAATTACATTATTTCAATCGAATGAGTGAAAAGAACTCTGTTTCTTAGAGGACGATGAAATTAAAATTTCAAAATGCTACCTGAACTGCAAACAAAGAATAATTTTAAAGTGGAACATATTTTCTCATTTACTCCAAGATGGAAAAACTACAAGAGACATCAGACCGTGTTCAGATAACTTACACTTGTTGCATGCAGGTAGATCTGGATAAAACAGAGGATATCACTGCACTACGGCACTTGTACTTAGGAAGTGTGCAGTACCGCGTACCTACATGTTGAGTAGCGGTAGTTCTAGAAACCGATGGAAGGATTTTACGAACGCGAATGACGCTTGTTATGGTAGAGGCAAGTTGCGTAATAACACGGAGATGAATGCACTAGCTACGATGTTTTGCTGTGCACGAGATTAATGCAGTGGAAAACTAATGCTGTGTTCATTATTACTGCAGGCGTTCATTTTTAGTGCAAACGGCAAATTTGCGACACTCTAAGTTATCAGAACGATGCTGGTGATTACTCAAGTGTTATGCGATAAGACGCCGTGTAGTTTGGTTTGTAGGTATGAACTTTTCGGAGGAGATTCCTGCGTTTATTCTCAGGGTATGTGAAGACACTAGAGACATGTGTTTTCCGAAACGTTGGTACCTATGTACCAGTCAACATGGAGCCGCATCGTGTGGTTGGAATCGTAATGAGACATCGTCTTATCTCTTCTGTTTGTGAATTATTTCGTAGGCTTGAGGAGTTCTCGGCCGAAAGATGAAATATCCTGGGTAAGACGCTTTGTGCTTTTCTTTCTTTCCCGTAACATTTTATTAAAGTACACTGCCTGAATGTGTGTTACGAAGCCTTCATTTTTTATATCTTCCAACTGCTGCTTATCAGTCGGGGTCCGAAGCTGTGGAAGCTTCGCTAAGTGACCCGAAGTGAACTTAATTTTGTCAGCGTCGTTTATAATGGGGTAGGTCGTTAAGAAAAGAAGTTAAAATTCGCCCAACGCCCTGAGCGCTCTGAGTAATGAATTATCCTTGCGAACACACACACACACACACACACACACACACACACACACACACACACACACACACACGCACACGCACACGCACACGTAACGACCAACTTACAAACACGGCATGCACGATTTACTGGTACTTGCCATAAATTTGTCCCCACGCCTAGAATGTGCCACTTCACACCCTTCTAGCGCCAAGGTTGCGAATGTGTTGGATCTGTAACTCGGTCATGGGGTGCCATTTACCGTTACTTACTTACTCCATGGTGCAGAATCCTTCTTGAGCAGCTAACTGATTTGCAGCTAGTCAAGAAATTCCCGGCATTTCACGGAACCCGAAAGTTCATTACCGTACTCACAAGCGTCCGCCACCTGTCTCTATCCTGGGCCAGCCCAATCCAGTCCATATACCCGTATCCCAACTCCTGGAGATCCGTCCTAATATTATCCACCCATCTACGCCTAGGTCTCCCCAGTGGTCACTTTCCCTCCAGTATCCCCACCAAGACCCTATACATGGCATTTACCGTTACCTTTACTTTTACCTAAAATATAAAATGAACGTTTTAAAGCGGAAAATCTTTTCAATTTTGTGCGATTAAAAATGCCTCTTGACGTGCGGGTGTTTTCGTTATAGGAAGAAGGAGATGGTATTTTGTGATAAGCTGTGAGAAGGCGGTGACAGGAGGGTGGGTGAAACTCCATAAGGAGGAGCTTCGTTATTTTTAATCAACACCAAACATTTTTATCGTGTTTAAATAGCGTAGGATATACTAGGCGCAGCACGTGGCACACATGTTCAGAAGAGAAATGCATACAGAATTTTGGTGAGGGAACCTGAAAGAATGAACCCATTGGAATAGCTTCACATAGTTGGGAGGACAATATTAAAATTGATCTTGAATATATAGAATGAAATTATGTGGTCTGGATTTATTTAGCGTGGGATACGGGCAAGTGGCGAGACCTTGTGGACACTGCTGTGGACCTTTGGGTTGCATAAAATGCGGCGGATGTCTTGGTTACCTGAGGATCCGTTAGATTTTGCAGAAGGACTCTGCTCTATGGAGCTGGTGGTTGGTTGCTGTGTTAATTGGTCAGGACTTGTAAGGACTGAAGTCAGTTGGAACTGACCCAGTGTCGTGCCAAATGTCTGAGCTTTAGTATTTTGTGGTGTTGAAATTTGTGGTTCTGCTACCGCAGTGGCAATTATGGTAAAATATAAACCATCAGTGTTTACGGATACACAGTAAAGTGGCTAAATTTAGTTGCTAGGAAGCTATCTTGTCATTGAGACGGGCGTACAGACAAACAAAATGGCTGTGTGAACAGGGAGATTTGAAAAATCCTGGTGACAGGTAGAATTATCCAATTATTATTGTACGCTAGAAGTTACTGGCTTTTTGGAATAATCATATTTACAGTCTGTTTGGTGGATAAATCCCTGGGGACTATCCAGTCTCCTGTATAATGGGTGCTGAGTCGTTCCCCGGAGTAAGAAGGCCTGGGCGTTATCTCGACCACCGACCCAATGTGGCGCCTGGGTTAACAAAGTGTAGACCTATACCTCTGCTCCCTCTTTGGGTCGTCATGGCCTGTTATAGGAGGAATTTTACGATTGAATTTTTCGTGGCTGAATAACTATGCAACTGGCTTTATTGGAAAAGCAGCTGGTCGACACAACGGCAGATTAGAATTATAGCTCATGTGGATTATGGAAAATTGTGATTGTATATCATTTATAATATGGGGGATAATACAAAAAAATATATATACAGTGACGGAATGACAGACGGAAATGTGGAATTCAGAAGAGTACACGAAAAAGTGCGGGCACGCGATAGCGCGGTTGGTTGAGGCACTGCGCAAGAAGCCGGAAGGTCGCGGGTACGAATCCCCATGGTGCCAATGGAATTTTTCATTGACATAATCCTTCCGGCCGCACTGTGGCCCAGACGTTGACTCAGCCTCTAACAGAAATGATTACCAGGAATATTTCCTGGGGTAAAGGCGGACGGTGCGTAAGGCTGACAACGTTACCACCTTCATGTTCCGACTGTCTTGAAATCTGGGAGTCTCACCCTTCTGGAACCCTCAGTGCCTGTCCAGGCCTGTAAAGGGATTGCTTTACCTTTTACTCGACCAAGTACGTATGACTGAACACAAACAGGCGCTCGTGAACCTGTCGAATTGATGCTGCCGTAATGTCACATCGTCCAAGTATAGTACCGATACAGAAAGCGATCTCTGCCCACTGACACCTATAGGCTTCTATCCTTCACCTAATGCGGAGAATGATTTTCAAGTTTATGAAGAGGTTCTTGCTGTAGCATCGATGTTCTTGGCCAGTAATTCTCAAAAGCTTTGGTCCATGACCAAAAGTCGTAAATCGTATTGGTCTTGCGACTCATGTAACAACAGTACATGCTCAGTCCTCAGATTAAGTCACCGAGTTGGCAGAATTATTCTGGGAGTTCCTGACCCATCCAATTGTTATTGGGTTGCGGTGATGGGTTTAACAGCCCGTGCTATGGAATTTTACTGGAGAGACTGTGAGTTTGAATCTCGACCAAGCTGCCGACTGTTGTGGCTCATGTACTTCCTGGTGTCATTCAGTCGACTGAGAAGTATGTAAGATTCCAGCCATGTACGTAATTTGGTACACATTCATCCTACTGCCTTCTGCTCTACACAAGGCCGAAATCTGATGTGGCATAAAAAACATGTTATTTGTTGTGCTTGCCATGAAGGCCTACGCGAGAGTAGAAGTACAGTTCCACACATTCTTAAACTCGTGACTGGTTGGTGGTGAGAGTTCAGCTTCACGCCCCGGCTTCTCTATCCTGGGGGTAAGCTTCCTCTGTACGAAAGTAATGGGAGGCTTCGTAGGCCTTAGGGCTGGTCTGGATTTTTCGGTTAAGAGAAAACTTTTTTTTCCTCGGTCAGGGATCAAACCACGATTCCTGGCTTTTCCAGCCTCCTGTCTAGTTAACCGTTAGATATTTACAAAACCGGAAAATGCTGATGACAGTACAATGACCATTTTTGTTATATCCCCAGCACTGTGTTCCGTGTAAGGCGTAGATTAGACGTGTTGAGTGTGTGTATGCATGTTTATGTGCGCGTAATTGCGAGATAGGAGCACATGTTCTGAAGGCAGTTACGCAAACAATCAAGGCCTGTAACCTAAGCTTCGCACGCTAGGCAGTGGGGGTGGGGTGGTGGCGGTGGAGGTGGTGGGGCGGAGATCGTAGAAAGATCTTTAAAGTTGGGTCCACACTTGTAACGTTACCGCGTACCGTAACGCTGTAACGTTACAAGTGACTGAAACGATACGAAGTTACGAGTTTTCATCCCGTGCCTCACGGCGTAACAGTATCCTGCGAGCGTTACACTGCGGGGTTCCCAGTTTGTTACGGGAGCCCGAGCGATGTCTTTGCAGCTAGCAGCGGCTTCGTGCATTCATATACATTACGCTTGAAAGAAAAAGAGAAAAGAGCGGACGGTGGTGACGAATCACGTTGGACGTTCACACCTGGTTAGGGGCTTAATCGTATCATCTCTTTGATGCGACGGCCAAATACCGACAACACACCGAACAAGCCTGTAACGTTACCGCGTGACCAACTTTTGTTACGTTAACGCGGTCACAAGTCCCGTCCACACTGTCACGGTACGCGGTAACGTGTGTACCTTCGCGTGTCAAGTTGCATGCCACCGTTCTGTACGGCAAGCGGTCTTCAAACAGATAGCGCAGATTTCGGTGTGAGGTCATGTGCGACCGTTGGTACCCACAGTTAAACAAACACTGCATTGAAAAAAATATTGTGTAATTTTGGAGATGAGTTAAACGTACAAACAGAAACAGTTTTCGTTGATTTTATTAACTTTACGAGTATACAAACACGTGTGTCAGAATTCTTGTGGCCAGAGATTTAAACCGGTGACTTCCACACCAAAAATCGGAACTGCCACAAAATTTCAGTTATCATCATCATCATTATCATCACTGTCACAGCAGCTCATTATTGGGGTACTTGCACGTTGTCACTGCCGTGAATATAAACAGCACTGCCTTATGGTTTATCAAGTCGAGAAGAATGAGATGGCCGAGGCATGTAGCACGTATGGGGGAAGAGAAGATGTGTATACAGGGTTTTGATGGGAAAACCTGAGAGAAGAGACCACTTGGAAGACCCAGACGTAGATGGGAGGATAATATTACAATGATTCTTCAAGAAATGAGATGGTGGGGGGGCATAGATTGGATTGGTATGGCTCAGGATATGGACAGGTGGCGGACAGGTTCCATAAAATGATGGGAATTTCTTGACTGGCTGAGAACCGGTTACCTTATCAAGAAGGACTATGCTCCATAGAGTTTGATGGATTCTTATGGTTTGTGACGCCATGTATTTGGATAGAAATTGACCGATGTTGCAGATGGGCCTGGTGCCTCTATATTCAGCTCGAAAGGTAACCTGAAGACGAATACAGCAGATGCTTCTGCAACTTACGTGCATTTCTACAAGACTACATATCACAACTCAGAAGACTACTGGGTTCTTCAATTTTGAGTTTCTTGACTAAACTTTATACCTGCGCAGGCTACAGCGCGGAATTCTGGGATGTGGAGGATATATGGCCAGGCATATTGTGATGCACAGGGTTATTGAAATGTGTGGACTGTACAGAGCTGACGGGTAATTGGAGCTCAAAATTTTTCAGAACTAAAGTACTCTGGAACCACCTGCACCAGAGCAAGCAGCCCAACATCCAAACGTGTTTCGCAGTTCGAGTGAGAAGCAAGGCAGCGACTGGTCTGACAGTTTTAGATTTCAAATAAAATTACTGGCGAATGCTGAGGTACGTCGAAATGACTCGCAGCCAGTTCACAGCTTCATTTAATTCCTTTCGCAATACATTTTCATTCTCTACGTAAACCTTCTACCGACTACGGGCTGGACGATCCGGGATCGAATCCCGGTGGCGACGAGATTTTCCGGCCGTCCAGACCGGCCCTGGAGCCCACCCAGCCTCCTGTAAAATGGTTACCGGGTCTTTCCCGGGGGTAAAGTGCGGCCGGGGCGTGCTGCTGACCACTCACCCCCTTCTAGTGCCGCGGTCATGGAAGAGCAGAGCTATACCTCTACCCACCCTCTGGGCCACACCGGATCACTTTACCGTTTACCTTTTTAAGTAGACCTTGTTCTTGTTATAGAATAAAATATCCGGGTTGAAGTTGACATGGTACGGACTGTGCGTGCTTTTGCGTGTAATGCCCATGTAAGGGTTAATATTCTATGTGTGTTTCTCAGAATAGGGAGTGAATTTGAAAACGACAATGGGTTTACCTATTTTATAAATGGCAGGCGCACAGATGAGCGACCATGCGTTTCTCGAGAACTATTCCGAATGGATTTATTTGTATAGATTTCGAGGCTTGTGCAGATGATTTGTTATTTGTATCGGACTTATTGGTAAATCTAGAAGGGTTTCTTAAGATGGGGTAGATGACCAGGCACCGACTGGGCCTGGGGAAGAAAAGCCCATAGGGGATCTGTCACTACTGCTTACCGCATAATTATGCGTGCTACTGCTACAGGCACTGTCCCACTTAGCTTGAGCTCCGATCGTCAGAGAGCGTGAATACCTGGACTGCAATTCAGAGCCTGATATATCGATACAATACAGAGTGATGAGTGGTCAGCTTCACGCTCCGACCATTTTAGTCCCTGTTGAAGCGGGCGTTGTTACCAATTATGTAGGGAGCTTGGTGGACCCCACAGCAGGTCTGGGCGTTTTCGAGATAAGATAAATGTCTTTGTGTGTGGTGGGACTCCTGCCATGATCATGTGTCTTCTAGCCCGCAGCCTAGCCTCTATACCGAATGCATTCACGAAATTAATACACTAGTGTTTTTTGTAAATGAATGGGGTATGTGGGAAATGTTTCTTTTTCAACTTCAGACTTTAGTTTAGATGTAATGAAGCGTACATTTATTGTTTATTTTATTTAATGTGTACGTAATTTCAAGTAATCAGTAATTGTTTGTTGTATGATTGTAGCAAAAAAAGATTGTTGAATTCGCATAGTAAAATGGCAGTGATTTGGACGACAGAAATTTTAACTGTTTCCATAACTTCACCTAAATAATTGACCACCAAATTCCCTTTTCTAAAATAAGACACCACTGCAAGTACAGTGTGTTATTTCTGCCGGTCTTGTGTTACATTTTTTTTTCTTTGAAGCAGTTTCAGGAGTTCTTCGTTCTTGTGGAATGTGGCGCCCCATTCTTGGGTCATTGGTTAAAGACGTTTGGAGACGGCGTGTTGGTGTCGACCTAAAAGATCGAAAGGTCCATATCTATGGACGTTTCGACCCTTTACTATGACATCAACACCACCAACCATCCAGTGGACCTGCGCCACATTTGCGAAGACCGGAAAGCCGGCGGCACCTCTTGTAAAGCTTAACAGTTTGCATAGTAGAAAGGCTTGGATATTACCGTACCGTTTGTAATTTCAGCTACCGAAATGGACTATAAATCACGTGTTACAGGCAGTTCATGTTAAAACAGTTTCTAGCTCTTGAAAATGTTCCTCGCGGTAAGTATGGAGAGTTTATCAGGCATAACTCATCATTTTTTAATTCCACAATACTTAAATTTGTCATTTTGTAAATTAAGTCGCTTTCCTCGTGCGCCATATTTATTTAATCTGAATGTTTATACGTTTAGCCGTAATTTAATGGCAAGCTTTGACGCACTTCTCTGTGCTAAAACGAAAATTCTTGCTGCTTGAAACAAGCTGGTCGTCAGATTCGTACATAAATTAAAGGTCGTTATCACATAACTGTCACTTTTTTTTTTGGGCGCAACAATCCCACAGTGAGCCATGGCCTCCTAATTCTTGAGGTTTCTAGACCACACACAACGACGCGCCACAGTCGGTAGGACTCCTCTAGACGAGTGATCAGCTCGTCGCAGAGCCCTCTACCTGACAACACACAACACTCACAACAGACAGACATCCATGCCCCCGGCGGGATTCGAACTCACGATCTCAGCAGGCGAACGGCCGCAGATCTAGGCCTTAGACCGCGCGGTCACTGGGACCGGCAACTGTCACGTTATGTTTAACAATTTTCATCTGATCTTATGTTTCAATGGAGAGCATTCCCCATTGGCATGAAGGAAGTCATAAATTTGATGTCTGCCAAGCCGGCAAATGTAGGGGTTTTCGTTATCTTCCTCAGTCCTTTATGTTTGTTGTATTATCGTCGAGCTAGTAGTACAGACAATATCACACTAACTGCAGATTTTAAAGCGTCAAGTGAAGCCGATTTCTTTTGCGGTTTGATGGAAATCTTAACACCAGCCGTACTTCCCACAATCTTATGACAGTTCAATTCATAATGGCCCTCTTAAATCTTTCATGATGAGTGTGAAGTTTGTCAGGGCTGCTCGAATAATTTTTAGATACTTGAGACAATAATTGATGTATAAAATTCGTCTGACGGCGATCTCCGATATGCTTTCTTCTAAAAATAGCCTCAAATATTTTCCGGTCTTCGGTCACTTAAAAACACAGCCCCATCCGGTTTCCATGGAAATTTCTGTATTTTGGAGATTCTAAAATGGTAATAAATTATAAATGCTTATTTTTCGGTGTTTATTTCTTTTTTTTCCATTTAAGTTTGTTTTTAAAACACACATTATTTGTTCTCTATACGAGCTGCCACTGTCACGACCTGCACCCTTGTAATTTAAGTTATACTGATCAACTAACTCTGTGTATCGTCAATATGCGAATTAACATACATTTGATGTTTTGCTTACCGTCCATCTCAGTATATATCTCAGTATTTAACCAACTTGATGCACAAAATTTGTTTCACGATAAGCTTTTATTTCATGTCTCTACATGTTTCGAGCACATGTACTTATCATCAGGAGGTTAAAATTGCATTACACAGCATCTGGTATCATCACACCTATAGGTGTTATTTATACCCTCAACAGGATATAAATAATTTTGGGCCTGTAATCCAACAATTCTAAACTTATCTCTTATTTAATTTATAGATAAGTTTAGGATTGTTGGATTACAGGATTTATATACATAATTCTTACCTAAAAATAAAATTTTATACCTATAAGATGATGAGCACATGTGCTCGAAACATGTAGAGACATGAAATAAAAACTTATTGTGAAACAAATTTTGTGCATCAAATTGGTTAAATACTGAGATATATGAGCATACTTTGTTATTTAGCTAGTTGTTCGAATATTCTGCCATTGGGTTATAGTGTAAACTGTCCACATATTTAAGTCATCTGGCCAGCTTTTAATAATCATTGAGACTATAGCAAAATCATAGTAATGAAATGGTTTTCCTAAAAGTTAAGATATTTAATGAGAAGCTAAGCTGCTGCTCGCTTCTTAAGAAGGGCTCTCCTCCATGCTTTCAGTTAATTGCTTGGTTTCTTCTGTTATAGATAGTGACAGTTGAACATGGGGTATTCTTGGATATGGAGCCATATAGGTTGCTGCCTGTATCAGATATGCATGGCCTTGTACCCAGAGAGCTGTAATTTTCAAGAACACCGCCATGATAACGTCAAATCTCGCACTTATGATGTTTGTTGAAAGCGGCGTATAAAATGCGGACGATTTTAGAGTAGGCAATTGTGATTGTCACCACTCCGTAACGAAAAACGAGGTGCCCAAACAGGGACAGCCTGTTACGAAGTAATTACCTGAACTAAACATACAACAGCCAAGGTCTACACACAATGTCGTTTAACTTTCTCATTTACAGCCAGTCAACCCAGATCGGTGTGCCCGCGTTTTGTCAGGTTATTGCGGTCTCAATGCCGCTAACTTTTATGATTTCCATAATGGCCATTAGCTTCTCTTCGTGAATTCTGGGATGTTGTCTTTAAAACCTATACAGATCTTGAAGAATCTGGGGTGTAGGTGTTGCCTGTATTAAACTGGTTCAGGATATGGTCTAGTGTTTGGCTTTTTGAGGACCATTAATAAATATTTGAATTGCGTGAATGGCGGGAAGCATACTGTTGTGAACTCAATGAAATCAAAGATCATGAATTATCCTGCACTTTAACTGCATAGTGCAGACTCATGCCTAACTTAAAATTATCCGCGTAATCATCACCTTCTGTCAGAACGCGCAAACACATTTTAAGACTTATAGCCACATAAATAAAAAGAAATATACCTTCTTTATCTTGTGATGCACAATACATATGATTATTAATTTTGTTGAAGGGTAAATCTGCATGGGATTTTGAAATTCCAAGTTTCAGCCATTGATGGAATAAATGTGACTTCTCACGTTGTCTGGGTCATTAGGCTGAATGGCTTATCATTCCAGTTGGTCATTGCCCTTCATTTAATATTGCACACTACTCATGATAAAACTGGAGATGGTGAGACCAGTTTGACGGCTTAAAATGAGATAAGATGTAAGTGCTATTAAAATGGAATTTACAAAGCTGGTTATTCAAGTTGTTTATAACTTACCTGGCCTCAAGAAGTTTCTGTTCTCCGTTGTGACTCTTGTTCAGCTCTCAGCCATTTACGCCTATTCTTGCTTCTTTTCCCCCGAAGCTAGTCTTCTTTGGTGAGTATAGACGGTAGAAGTCTTTGTTCACACGTAACTATTTTTTATGTTTAGTTACAACGATTTTTGAAATGATACTTTTAGAGAAGTTTTTTTTTGTACAAGTGCACTCTATTAGTCCGTTGAACTGTTTGAAATATTTCACTTGGTCGTAAGTACGGATTCACTTAATTTTACAAAAATTACACATTTTCACCAAATTTCATTACAAATTTTTATTTTTAAAAGATGTTCAAATAAGCAGAACTTCATCCGCCAGATTACAGACGTGCAATGTAGTTCGCCTGGCCGTTGTAAAGTCTATGTTTTGCGTTACTAACTTGACAGTATGAATGTTTTAATACCTACAGGACGTACAAGACAGGAGCCATCGAGTTCGTGGCTAAATGCAAAGCAGGTTGTATATGTTAGGTGAACAAAAAACTTAGTTTAAGACGAGAGTATGAGACGCTGCAGTACGAGTTGCACTGGAAGGCGTCGGAATGGGGAGTAACGAAGTCTTGACAGCATTAGTACGCAGCAGACGACCGGCGCGCTAGCTATCGGGGCTGCTGTCCCACGAGTAGGCAGGCAATCCTCCGCGTTCACATCTCATTCTCCCGCCTAATTTACGAACGTATCCGAATGTACGCGATGTCTCTCGAATATCACTCGTTCAATGAAATCAGTTGAACTGTCGTCTTGGTGGTTAATATTCTGGTTAATTTTTACTCACTCAAAATTACCCATATATTCTTAGTGTGTGGAATTCTGTTGTGTTTTCTAATATGAAGGCAAGACAGATTTTTTTTTCAGTAGGTGCAACTCTTTCTGTGGGCAAACAAATTATTTTTGTTTGCAATAAATGGCTACATGTTTCGGCTCTCATACGGAAACCGTCGTAAGACTAAACCGCTACAAAATGTATTAACATAATCTGCTTTGCATATTTTGTAGTGGTTTAGCCTGATGTTGGTTTTGGTAAAAAGCTGAAACATGTAGCTATTTAACGCAAACAAAAGGAATGCATTTATTAACAAAATGATTCCTTTAGACTAAAAAAAGTTACCTTTGTTTCATTGATATTTATTTTAACGACACCTTGTCAAATGGTACGGTACAAGCCCTGGCCTGTGTTAAAGAAAGTGACAAAGTTTAATGGCATTATTTGCAACAGAGGAAAATGTGGAAACAATTAATTGTGTCCGTATTCTTGAAGGACACGCATTGACCTTCAGTCGTTCGTCTCTCACTCAGGGCTGCATATATGTCCTGTTCTTCTTTATATGAATATATTTTAGTGCATGTGGATTTAGAGACGCGTCATTACCCCCTGACTAAAATTCGTGTACAAAATCATAATTAGCAGCGCATGGAATACTATTAAATACTATTAAATCGTTATGAAGCTGTCAAAGGACCTGAAAGTTGTATTGCGATTAAATTTTCAGGAACTTTAGCACTACACGTACATTGCAGGAGGCAAAAATAAATTTTCCGGTTTGTACAAGGACTTGTAATTAGGCAATAAAACTGGGAAAATGACGTGGTATGAAAATAGGTACGTCTGTTGCATTTAAAATTCATACATTAAAGTGATGCAAGTGCCCTAAGTTACTGAAGCTTTACAAGAAGGAAAGTGTGCATCTTCTGTGTAGATGGAGGCATTATCTCATATAAATAATTGTCTGGAATGTATGAGAGATCAAATGAAACACGAGTCTAGATACGGTTGAAGAAAAATCATTGTAAGTGAAAAACGCAATAGGAAAGGAAAATGACTGAGTGGGGTTTGTTTAGCTGTTCATTTTGTGCATTGACTCGTAGGCTATAAACAGGAGCGGCTAAACTTGTGTCCACGCTCGTCCGCCGGTTTACATCGTACTTGTAATACAGGGAGGATTGCCGGATGAGAAAGGCACACCTTTAACCACGCCCGCCCAGAGCTCACGAGTTGGTGAACAAGCTGTGCAAGACTGTCACTGCCAAATTTTATAGGTCGATTCTAGGCTGACCCAGTCACCAGTCGCCAGTCGCCACCGGCACCTACCCACACTCAGCCTCCTGTAGCTATCCAGTGGTCTCTTATAAACCAGTCATCTCTCGCCATCAAGTCACCTGTCGCCATCCAATCATTTGTGGTCACCAAGTCATCCGCCATCACCCACTCGTTTGTGGATATGTAGCGACCTGTATGACTTCGCATTGAACTTTGCGATGTGATGGTTCTGTTGAAACTATTTCGAACCCATAGCACGCCTAAAAATACTCGGTGGGTTTATGCAGTAATATTTGGAAAAAAGTCGACAAACTAGAATGCACCTAAGTTTGAATTCCCACGGTTACATAAAATGATACTTAAAGAAACACCACATCACCAAAATCAAAGAAAAATAAACATACAGCAATCACAATAGTAAACTCGTGACTTTCGATGAATAATAAGCAATGTTTGCTTATTTAACAACACTGTGTGTTGAAATATAGTGACCACGTTGACAGGGGAAGTTACTAGAAAGCTGCACGAAGAGCGTGGCGTATAATCACGTTTATGTGTATTTTTGCGCATCTTTCTTCGATATTTATCTTAACTGTAGTGGTTGTAGCTACGTAGCGGATGAGTATCTCCACTATACCAAGCAATTTGAGGGTTGTTTGTCATATTACTGGATGGCCAGATATATGTAACGACTGTAGCTCCGTCGGTGTAGCGCAGTAGGTATAAGGACAAGACCGGCCATGAACCACCGAAGTGGACAGGGGCAAGGGAATCTTTTCTCTTCCTAAACCCCCAAACCGAAGACGGGGTCTGGGGCGTTTCTCCGGGTGAAAGGCGGACGGTCCGTAAAGCCTAACATTCACTTACATCTTATGTTTATTGGACCGTGCATCATCTTGATAGTTGAATAAAGATAGACCAACTTGATGTCACTTGTTTTTATTTCGTTATCTAATGCTCAATATGTTTAGAATGTTAGTACATCCATCCTCAGGAGCTTTCGACTTATTTGTTGAGTTATTTCATGGGTTGTATTGCTCTGGTTCGATGTGTGTTGGTGTTACGTTGTGTTTCGGCTGGGGTGGTGTGGTATCCGGAT
>Ga0123353_10006124_pt1 | contig 15970 bp, 10 predicted proteins | sample TergutLab28metaG_3_FD_92763 | JGI IMG/M metagenome (GOLD analysis project Ga0123353, IMG submission 92763) | Labiotermes labralis P3 segment gut microbial communities from Petit-Saut dam, French Guiana - Lab288 P3 | ecosystem: Host-associated > Arthropoda: Insects > Digestive system > Gut ... | reverse complement strand
GACTTTCGTACGAATCCGCAGCCCGACAACGTCCTCGCCCTGACGAAATGGGATTCGCTCTACACGCTCACGCTGCTGGGTCGCTGGCAAGTGAATCAGTTTCTTGAAACGACGGAGCGATTGCCTGAGTTGGTTTTGGATTTTAAACAGAATTCCATTTTGGGATTGCCGATCTACTACGATGGCACGACGGGTGTCGCGTCATTGCGGCGGGCATTTTCAAATCTTGATTCGATGAGGCAGGTGGATTTCCCCAACTACCGAGCCACTCGTTTCGATACGTTCCACCAACTCACGTTGCCCATGCAATTCTTCAATTGGCTCAACATCGCACCCCGTGCAGGTTTGCGGGCGACTTACTATTCGAAGTCGGGAAGTTTTATTATGGAAGATGAAGACGGAATCTTCCACGACAATCCTCTCAATCTGCCCACCGACACGCTCATCGAGCACGGTGCGAAGTCACGTGCTATTGTCAATCTCGGCTTTGAGGTCTCGGCGAAAGCTTCACGTGCCTACGAAAATGTGCAGTCGCGGGTGCTCGGGCTGGACGGCTTGCGCCACGTCATTCAGCCCTACATTAATTATTCCTACGTGCACAATTTCGGAGCCTCGCCCGACGAGATTTTTCAGTTTGATCGCCATGTCGTGACCACGCAGGCGCTGCCTATTGATTTTCCGCAATTCACGGCGACCGATGCGATCGATACGTGGTCGATTGCACGTTTCGGAATGCGTAACCGTCTGCAAACGCGCCGCAGCGATGCCACCCACCAGTGGCTTTCGCTCGACACGTTCTTCGATGCCAATTTCATCAACCCCTACACGGATGCCAGCGTCTCCAACCTCTACAACGTCCTGCGCGTACGTCCGCTCAATTGGTTTTACTTCGACATCGCCTCGCAGGTTCCTCTCGATCAGGACCATGGTTTTAGCGAGTGGAGCACGAATCTCTACTGGATGCCGACGAAGAATTTCAGTGCGCGCCTGAGCAATCGTTACATTCAAGGCCATCCCGTATTCGGCGAGAACCATCAGGCTAATTTGAACCTCTACTACCGCGCCGACCACAACTGGGCGTTCAGCATTCACGAACAGTATGAATTTGTCACGAAACGTTGGCAGTATCAGCGCTACATGGTGCATCGCGACCTTTCCAATTGGGTAGTCTCGGGCGGCGTGCAATTCCGCGACCGTGGCGAACGCAACAGTCAGACCGACGTAGGTGTGGTGATGGTTTTTACGCTCAAGGACGCACCGCAATTTACGCTCCCGTTCCAGTTTACCATGGGCAGCAGTGCTGCCGAATCACAATAGTTTTTATGAATCCTGAAATCATCGAACAGCACGGCATCACCCCCGCCGAATACGAACTCATCAAAAAGCACCTCGGCGGACGCGATCCCAACCTCACCGAGCTCGGTGTTTTCTCCGTCATGTGGAGCGAACACTGCTCCTACAAAAACTCCAAACTTGAACTCAAAAAATTCCCCACCACTGGCGAGCGAGTCCTCGTCAAAGCCGGTGAGGAAAACGCTGGGGTCATCGACATCGGCGACGGCTGGGCCGTGGCCTTCAAAATCGAAAGCCACAACCATCCCAGTGCCGTAGATCCCTTCAATGGCGCGGCCACGGGCGTAGGCGGTTGCGTCCGCGACATTTTCACCATGGGTGCCCGCCCTGCTTTTGCCATGGCATCGCTGCGTTTCGGTGACATTCGTGGAGACGACGAAGCTGCTCGCACCAACCGCCACCTCTTCGCTGGTGCCACCGCTGGCATCGCCTATTACGGCAACGGCCTCGCCCTTCCCACCGTGGGCGGTGAAGTTTACTTCGACAATTCCTATTCGGGCAACCCGCTCGTCAACGCCTTCTGCCTCGGAGTCCTTCGCCACGACCAAATTGCCCGCGGAGCCGCCGCTGGAGTCGGAAACCCTGTCTACTACGTCGGTGCACCCACTTGGCTCGAAGGTCTCGCTGGAGCCTCCTTTGCCTCCCGCGATCTCTCCGACGAAGTCAAGGAAGCACCGCCTACCGTTCCCGTCGGCGACCCCTTCCTCGAAAAACGCCTCATCGAGGCCTGCCTCGAACTCCTCGCCAGCGGTTGTGTTGCGGGCATCCAAGACATGGGCGCGGCGGGACTCACCTGCTCCACATGTGAAACCGCCAGTCGCGGCGGTACTGGCGTGGAAATCGAACTCTCCCGCGTCCCCAAACGTGACCCGAACATGACCCCCTACGAAACTCTACTCAGTGAAACGCAGGAACGCATGCTCGTGATTGTCCAAAAAGGTAACGACGAAACTGTCAAACGCATCTTCGAAAAATGGGAACTCCCTTACGCCGAAATCGGAGTCGTTCGTGACGACGGCATGATGCGCGTGAAGAACAATGGTGAAACCGTCGTGGAAATTCCCGCTCGCGCCCTCACCGACGAAGCCCCACTCTATTCGCTCACAGCTGCTCCCAAGCCCGCGCCGCACACCAGCGACACGGCTGCATTGCTAGGCAACATCCCTGCACCCGATGCTGTCGCTATCGAGACAGCTCTTTTGGAATTGCTTGCTCACCCAAGCATCGCCTCCAAGCAATGGGCATGGAAACAATGCAACATCACTGTAGATCAAACAGTTCTTCCCGGTTCCGATGCAGCCGTATTCACTATCCCTGAAGCGAACAAAATCCTCGCTGCCACCACCGACTGCAACGCCATCTACTGTTGCCAAGACCCACGTCTCGGTGCACGCATAGCCGTTGCCGAAGCTGCTCGTAACCTCGCTTGCACGGGTGCGGTTCCGCTGGCTCTCACCGACAACTTGAATTTCGGCAATCCTCATCGTCCCGAAAATTTCCTCCAACTCCGCGAAGCCATCGAAGGTATGGCCGATGCCTGTCACACCTACGGAACGCCCGTGACGGGCGGCAACGTCAGCCTCTACAATGAAAATCCGTCTGGAGCCATCGACCCCACGCCCACCGTCGGCATGGTTGGTCTCATCGAGAAACCCGAACACATCACCACGCAAGCCTTTAAAGCCGCAGGAGACGAGATTTACTTACTCGGCGACCTCGGTTCTGAAATGGGAGCCACACATTACCTCCTCACCCGTCTCGGTGAAAAAATCGGTGCTCCGCCCTCGCTCGACGACACCAAGGAACTCGCGCTCCACAACACCCTCCGTGCTGCTATCGCGGCGGGTCTCATTTGCTCGGCCCACGACTGCGCTGAAGGTGGCCTTGCCGTCGCGCTCGCCGAATCCTGCCTCTCTGGCGATCTCGGAGCCGACACCGCCATTTGCGTCGAGAGCGTGGAAAGTCCTGCTCCGTGCATTTATGCACGTCGTCCCGACATTGCACTCTTCAACGAATCGCAATCCCGCGCCATCGTCACCTGCACTCCTGCCAATGCCGAGGCTCTCATCGTCCTTGCTACCAAAGCAGATGTCCCCTGTACAAAGCTCGGTGTAGTCACGCAAGACTCAACCTTGCGCATCACCTGCTGCGGCAAAACCAACGCCTCGTGGAGTGTCCCTGCCCTCAAGGAAGCCTTCTGTGATACCATCGAGAAGTTGATGAGCACTTCGTGTTCAAAATAAAAGTTAAGAATTAGAGCAGTGAAAAAAGGAACGTGTTGAGTTTCGCGCCAGCGTGGTAGGGACGAGCGTCTCGGCGAGTCCTCGCGAGCGATGCGTCAGCAAGCGGTCGGACGATCTATGGCGTTCTCATCAAATCGAAGCAAACGCGGCTCTATGTATAACTCGATGTTTGCTCAAGTACATTTATTTGTGAAAATCGCTTTCTCGCTCGTTCAAAAAATGGACACCATAAATCACTCGACCGCTCGCTGACGCATCGCTCGCGAGGACTCGCCGAGACGCTCGTCCCTACCACGCTGGCGCGAAACTCAACACGCTCCTTTTTTCACGACTTACTCGGAACTGCTCCAAAGTCTCACCGATGCATCGCGGCGATTTTTTGCCAGTGTTCGCGTTCTGTTTGGCTAAGTGGCTTGCGGGGAAGCGTGACTTCGATGATGGCATAGTAATTACCGCGCTTGCCGTCTTCGTTGGGTAGACCGCGCCCCGCGAGGCGGAAACGCTGTTCATTACGCGAGCCTTCGGGAATTTTCAGGCGTACGCGTCCTTCCAACGTCGGGACTTCGATTGTGCAGCCAAGGACGGCATCCCATGCAGGAATTTCCACACGGTGGATGAGATCGCTACCTGAGATTTCGTAATCGGGGTGACGTTCATATTTCACACGCAAGTAGAGGTCGCCTGCACCGCCGCCTCGCGCACCTTGCGAACCCACGCCCGCAAGGCGGATGCGTTGCCCCTGACGTACTCCCTTTGGGATTTTGACAGTGTAAGTTTCCATTTTGGCACGAGGGTTGCGGCGAAAGGAAATTTGTCGCGTCGCTCCATGGAAGGCTTCTTCAAGGGTGACGAGGATGTCGGACTCGATATCCTGTCCGCGTGAAGCCGCTTTGCTTCCCGCAAACCCTCCTCCGCCGTGTTGCGAACGGCGGGCGCCAAAGAGGTGCTCGAAAAAGTCGCTAAAGCCCGTGCCGCCGAATTCGAATTCGACACCGCCATTTCCAGCCCCTCCAGCATGATGCCAAGTTCCACCTTGAGGAAAGCCTCCAGGAAATCCACCCGCAAAGCCTCCATCCGAGCCACCAGGGAATCCTCCAGGCATTCCGTTCGCCTGCCAGTTTGCACCGAATTCATCGTACTTGCGGCGTTTTTCTTCATCGCCAAGAACTTCATAAGCCTCGTTGATTTCCTTGAATTTTTCTTCAGCAGCTTTTTTATCCTTCGCTACATCGGGGTGATATTTTCGAGCGAGCTTGCGAAAGGATGTACGGATTTCGTCGGGCGTGGCGGTCTTCGAGACGCCCAAAATTTCATAGTAGTCACGGAATTGCGGCATGGTGTTTAACATAGCATGTTTTCTGGAAATGCTCCAGTAAGGAGTGCGTCGATTCACATAGATTCAAATCCATGAGGGGCAAAAAAAGGGGAGCAAAAACTGCTCCCCTTTGATAAAGGCTTTCGTGAGAAATGATTACTCGGCTGCCTCGGCTGCGGGTGTGGCAGCGGCTTCGATAGTGGGTGTCGCGGCAGGTGCGGTTTCAAGTGCAGGTGTTGCAACAGGCTCTGGAGCGGAAACCACAGGCGTAAGTACAGACGCTGGCGTAGCGGCAGGCAGCACCGCAGGGATGATGGGTTCGGGTGTGGGCAACGGTGCTGCGGGCACCGACGACGAAGCGGGTGCGTTCCTGTTCACGCGTTCGATGATTTCGTCGGAAATATCGCGGGTGGGATCTCCATAGAAGATAGAGTTTTTTTCCAATATATAAGTTGCTCCTTTTTCCATGGCGACACGCTGCACAGCCTCGAAAATGTCTCTACGAATTTCCTGACCCTTGGTTTGTATGAGTGCTTGGATTCTTTGATTTGCGTCGTTGGTAAATCTGGTTCGCTCGGTCTGCTGAGCTTGGAATTGCTGGGCGAGGGGAACGAATTCCTCTGTCTCGATGCGACCTTTTTCTTCGGCGGTGTCGGCAGCTGTGAACTTATCGCGAATCGCCTGTGCGGCTTGCTCGAGCTGTGCCAGCTTTTCGTTCAATTTGGCCACTTCTGCATCTCCCTGCTCTTTCATGCGTTGGACGTCGGCTTCCAGTAATTTGTACTTCTGGTAGTTCATCTGGATTTTTTCATAGTCGGCGACATAGATGGTGGGAATATTCGATTCCTTGCACGCAGACATGACAGTAGCAACGGCAACGATGGCAACGGTGATGATAATATTTTTCATAAAATTGAGCATAACTAGCATATCTTAATCCCGCTGTGACGCAAGAGAAATTTGCGAAAAAAGTTGACACAGCACAAGAAAAGTTCTAGGCTGGGCGGGTCAATTCACAAGGAGAAAAATATGAATCCAATCCAACTTCGTAATGTGTTCCTCAAGGCCTTCGTTATCAACTACGTGGCTGTCTTTCTAGTCTGGTTGCTGTCACTCACAGGATTTTATCATTGGGTGATGACGGCGTTTTTCGACCTGTCGCAGGAAACGTCGACCATGTACTTGCTCTACCTGCTAGGTGCCTGGAAAATCCTCGGTGTAGTGGTTTTCCTTATCCCAGGAGTAGCTCTACATTGGGAATTTGCCTGCTGTAAAAAGAAGGCTCAGGAATAGAACGTTTTTTTACTACTGTTACGGAACGCGCTTGTTTTTTCATCCTTATCTGAGCGTAGGTTCCTGATATGTGTTCCAAAGCGTTTCCACGGCAAGTGTGGCTTTGAAGACAGCGAGGGTCATACGCTTTTTGGGCGTCACGCAAATGGTCACGGGGACGTTGGGTTCGAGACAGATGAAGTTGTCGTCGTAGTTGGCATCCGTACCTTTAAGTGTAAGCCATGTCCATAACACAGGTGCTTTGGAGGAGAGCGTGACAGCAAAATGATGATTGTCGCATTCCTTTACCGAGACTTTGATTTTCGGTTGTGGCAGGGGCATTTGCTTGGGGCGCACGAGGGTGGCGATGTTCCATGCGATGCGGTCGTTTTGCGCGTCGTAGAGCGATGCCCAGATGAGGAGTTGCTCTGCGCCATGCTTAGTGATGAGGTCGCCGATTTTGACGGTTTGGGCGCAGGTGGTTTTGAGCGCGTCGGCTTTGATGGTTTTGGAGCCAGCACGGACTTCGGTGCCGTCGAGCAATGTAACGCGCCATTCAAGGCGGCCTTTGAACGGTGTGCGAGAGTCGTTGCCGATGTGGAGTTCGGCAAGGCCGTCTTCAGGTTTTTCGAAAATGGAAACGAGCAACGATGCGAAAAAGCGACGCGCCATGTAGTGCAATGTCTTCCAGCGTCCCGCGTAGTCGAGCGATGCCCAACTTGCGACGGGCCAGCAGTCGTTGAGTTGCCAGTAAGTGGCTCCCATGCAGCGGGGTTGGTTGCGGCGCCAGTGCTCGACAGCGTACTTAATGGACATACCTTGTTGAAGTTGGCTGAGCCAGACGGTGTTTTCCCAACCCACGGGCATACGGTACCATGCGAGCATGTATTGCATGATCTTTGTATTACCCACGCCGCTGCGTTGGTGGTGTTCCATGATGGGGCTGGTGACGTTGCGGTCTTCAGGGAGCGTGAAAGTTTCCACCATGCGGGGTTCGGGGAAACTCTGGAAGCCGAATTCGCTACAAAAACGATGGAGCGAGGTGCGGTACCATTCGAAGGGTTCGTTGCCGTGCCAAACCGACCACAGGTGCGCGTCACCTCGCATGGGATCGTTGAAGTCGTGGCGGTCGCCAGGCGGCGGCGTATGTGGGGAGCCAGGCCAGTAGTCGGTTTGTGGTGCGTGTTTTTTGGAAATGTCGGCGATCATGACATCGAAGAGTGCGCTGTAGTCTTTCCAGGACATTTGGTTTTTCTCCCAGCCGTCGTCGCCGGCGAGGCCTTGTTCGAGTTCGTTGTTGCCGCAGATAAGGGCGAGGCAGGCGTGGGTGCGAAGGCGGCGGATGTTTTGTTCGATTTCGACTTTCACGTTGGCCATCCACTCGGCGTCGAATGCGGGATAGGTAGAGCAGGCGAACATGCAGTCCTGCCAAATGCAGATGCCGAGTTCGTCACAAAGTTCATAGAAGCAGCCCTGTTCGTAGATGCCGCCGCCCCAGACACGGAGCATGTTCATGTTGGCGGCCACAGCGGATTCGAGGAGGTCTGCGTAGGTTTTGCGTGTCATGCGCGTAGCGATGCTGTCGCCAGGGATCCAGTTCGCACCCTTGCTAAAGAACGCTACGCCATTGCAGGCGAATTTAAAGCTTTCGCCCCATTCGTCTTTTTCGCGGACGAGTTGGAGGGTGCGGAGGCCGATGCGCTTTTTCATTGTGTCGAGTTTTTTGCTGTTTTTGACGACTTCGATTTCGATTTCGTAGAGGGGTTGGTCGCCAAGGCCATTGGGCCACCAGAGTTGCGGATTTTTGACGTGGAGTGCGAGCGTCGCGTCTTTAGTTGCGGGGGTGCGGGCTTCGTCGATGACTTTGCCTTCGTACTTCACACGGGCTACGATTTCTGCTCCATCAGCCTCGAGTATTTCAAGTTCGGCGGTCACGTCGAGCGTGACGTGGTTTTTTTCGTGGGTTTGGAGGATGTTGACGTCGGCAAGGCGGGCTTCGTTGTAGGCCACAATGGAAATTGGTCGCCAGATGCCTGCCGTTATGAGCACTGGACCCCAGTCCCATCCGAAGTGGCACTGTGCCTTGCGAATCCACGCACGGTTGGGTTCGGGGTTCGTTTCCCAGCCGTAGACAAAGTGTGGCGAGGCAGCGGCTTTTTCTGCGCAGTACGGAACGGGCGGTGCGAAAGTCACTGCGAGTGTGTTTTTGCCTTTTCGCAGGACATCTTTCACGGCAAATTCATAGCAGCGATGCATGTTATCCGTCGAGCCGAGTGCTTTGCCGTTAAGCGTGACGGTCGCGAGCGTATCGAGGCCTTCACAACGTAACGCTACGTGTGTGCATTCCGCGAAATCGGGTGCATCGAATATGCGTTCGTAAATCCATTCAGACGCACCGACCCACTGTACTTGCTTTTCTTGATCACGGTAGAAGGGGTCGGGTATTGCCTTCGTCCGCAGCAAATCACCGTATGTCGTTCCAGGAACTGTGGCAGGGTAGGTTTTTTTGGTATTGGCTTGGCGTAGCGTCCAGTGCGAGCCATTTAAATCGATACGTGTAATCACGCAAGAAATATAGGCGAAATGCGGAGAATAGGGAATAGGGAATTGAGCAGGACGATTGCAGTCGACAAAAACGAGTGCTTCGGCAAAACGGCGATCTCAGCGCAGAATTTTGCACTAATCACTAATCACTATTCCTACTTGCTCGTTTGCGGGCGGTGGTGTCGAGGATTTTTTTGCGGAGTCTCAATGCGCCAGGCGTGACCTCGACGTATTCGTCGGGCGCGATGTATTCAATGGCGCGTTCGAGTGTGAGCTGCACGGGCGGGGCAAGCTGAATGCCTTTGCCGTCGCCGGAGCTGCGCATGTTGGTGAGCTTTTTGGCTTTGCAGGGATTCACAGGGAGGTCGTCGGGGCGGGCATTTTCGCCTACGATCATACCTTCGTAGATTTCTTCCCCTGCACCGATGAAGAGGCGACCGCGCTGCTGGATGGAGTCGAGCGCATAGGCCATGCTGATGCCAGGTTCCATGCTCACGAGCACGCCTTTTCCGCGACTGGGGATGTCACCGCGGTGGGGGGCGTATTCCTTGAAAATGTGGCTGGCGGTGCCGAGGCCGTGCGTGGTATTGACGAGGTCTGTCTCGAAGCCGATGAGGCCGCGTGTGGGGATGAGCGCCTCGACTAGGACGCTGTGGGCGGCGTGCTTCATGTTGACGATGTCGGCGCGGCGGTTGGCGAGGGATTGGAGGATGTCGCCAAGAAATTCGTTGGGGACGTCGACGTAGAGGGATTCGTGGGGTTCGAGCGTGGTGCCGTCTTCGGCGGTGCGGAAGATGACCTCGGGGCGCGAGACGAGGACTTCGAAGCCTTCGCGACGCATTTGTTCGACGATGATAGCGATTTGCATTTCGCCTCGCGCCTTTACTTCAAAGTGGCCAGCGGTGTTGGTATCGGAGACTTGGAGCGAGACGTTGGTACGGGTTTCGCGGATGAGGCGTTCGCGGATCTGGCGGGCGGTGAGGAGTTTGCCTTCGCGGCCAGCTAGCGGCGAATCGTTGACGCAGATTCGCATGGAGATGGTGGGCGGATCGATTTCGACGAAGGGAATGGCTTCGCGTTCCTCGCTGTCGACCAGCGTCTCGCCGATGGAAATTTCCTCGAAGCCCGCGAGGCCGATGATGTCGCCTTCGGAGGCTTTTTTGATTTTGATTTTTTCCATGCCCTCGTGGCCGAAAATGGCGGTCACGGTGGCGCGTTCCTTTGTGCCGTCCTTGTGAATGCAGACGATGGATTCGCCGTGTGAGACCGAGCCGCTGATGATGCGTCCGTAGGCGATGCGACCGAGGTAGTCGCTGTAGTCGAGATTGGAGACGAGCATTTGGAAGTGCTTTGCCTTGGACTTTTGCGGCGCAGGGATGTGGCGGACGATGTATTCGTAGAGTGGGAGCATGTTGTCGCTGGGGTCGACGAGTTCGCGCTTGGCGAAACCTGCTTTGCCGCTGGCGTAGATGTGCGGGAAATCGAGTTGCTCGTCGGTGGCTTCGAGTTCGAGGAAAAGCTCGAAGACCATGTCGAGCACTGCGTGCGGTCGAGCGTGTTCACGGTCGATTTTGTTGATGACGACGAGGGGTTTGAGGCCGTTCTGGAGCGCCTTGCGGAGGACGAATTTGGTTTGCGCTTGCGGGCCGTCGTGGGCGTCGACGACGAGGAGGACTCCGTCGACCATTTTCATGATGCGTTCGACCTCACCGCCGAAGTCGGCGTGGCCAGGGGTATCGACGATGTTGATGTGGTAGCCGTTCCACTTGAACGCCGCGTTCTTTGCGCGAATGGTGATGCCTTTTTCGCGCTCGAGATCCATGGAGTCCATCATGCGCTCTTCGGTTTTTTGGTTGTCGCGGAAGGTGCCCGCTTGCTTGAGGAGTGCGTCCACGAGCGTCGTCTTGCCGTGGTCTACGTGTGCAATGATCGCGATATTGCGAATGTTCTTGGTCATATATGTGTGCGCTTTCGTCGGCCACTCGGCGCAGCAGCGTAAAAAAAGAAGGGGAAAGATTGTAGCGGAGTGTCGGAGGAATTGCAATAGTTTAGAGCTCACTCGAGTTAATCGTGGACATTACAATGTAGTGCAGTGGCGTGGCAAGCATTGCAAAGTAACGGCGTGCATCTCGCCGCCGCACATTCAGCATACTCTTGCAGATTGCACACGTCCTTTGCGACCATCAGCAGCCCCCAAAATCTGTCATTCTACAATCCGCGACAGTGCCTCTGTGCGGCGGCGAGATGCACGCCGTTACTTTGCCGCTGCGACATCGCCGTTTCGGCCAAACGGGTGTGTCGAAGGCAGCATAGTACATAGGCGTGTTGTTGATGCGGTCGTGAAAGAAAAAGAAAAGGACGAGTTTTTCGGCTCGTCCTTTCCTTTATATTTAACTCTTAACTAGTCTAGCGTTGTACTCGGCCTGAAGCGTTGCCTTTGGCGAGGGCTTCGACTTCGCTCACGGACATGAGGTTGAAGTCGTGCTCTACCGTGTGCTTGAGACAGGAAGCCGCGACGGCGAAATTGATCGCTCGCTGGCTATCGTAGTCGTTCATGAGCGCGTAGATCAATCCACCACCGAAAGAATCGCCACCACCTACTCGGTCGACGATGTGAACGAGATAGTTGGGCGCGAAGTAAGCCTGCTCTCCGTCGTAGAGCATACCCGACCAGTTGTTGTCGCTAGCCGAGATGCTGCCGCGAAGCGTGATGGCGATTTTTTTACAGCCGAAACGTTCCTTGAGTTGCTTGGCGACGGAGATGTAACCGTCGTGGCTGAGTTCGCCTTTTTCCACGTCGGCTCCTTCGGCGTGAATGCCGAATACGTCGGCTGCGTCTTCTTCGTTGGCAATGCAGAGGTCGACGTAGGGCATGAGGCCGCTCATCACTTTGCCAGCTTTTTCATTGCTCCACAATTTTTTGCGGTAGTTGAGATCGCAACTTGTTGAAAGGCCCATTTCCTTGGCGGTTTTGAGTGCGTCGAGCGTGATCGCTGCGGAGGTGTCGGAGAGGGCGGGCGTGATACCCGTGGTGTGGAACCACGTCGCGCCTTTGAGGATTTCCTTCCAATTGAAATCCTCGGGTTTAGCAAGGGCGATGGCGGAGTGGGAACGATCGTAAACGACCTTCGAGGCGCGCTGCGAGGCACCTTTTTCGAGGAAGTAAATGCCGAGGCGTTCACCGCCACGTACCATGTGTGTGGTATCCACACCGAAGCGACGGAGTTCGTTGACGGCGCACTGGCCGATTTCATGGGCGGGCACTTTGGAGACGTAGGCGCTCGAGATGCCGTAGTTGGCGAGCGAGACGGCCACGTTGGCTTCGCCGCCAGCATAGCTGGCCTCGAACTTCGTCGCTTGCACGAAGCGCAGGTTACCTTCAGGATTGAGGCGAAGCATGATTTCGCCGAAACAAACTACACGTTTCATATATTGATTTTTATTGTTGGTGAAAAATTCGCTCATATTATAGCCGCAGTGGGCATGGAGAGCACGGAGAATTTCTTAATGGAAAATTTCATCATCATGCAATCCATGCTATACTTTACAGTCTTATGAAAAAGCTGCTCCTTTGTATTTTCGCCGTTACGTTTGCTGCTCATGCATCGTCGGGACCCAAAGCCCCTGTCACTATCCGTTTACACTCGCCGGGCAATCCTAACGAAGGAGAGTCCTTCGTGCGCCCTGTCAAGGTTGGCTTCTCGCGGGAAGATTTCTACATCGCCAAGGTTCCCATCATCTCGGAAAAAAACATCGAGCGCATTTTTCTCTTCCAAGCCGCAGACGGCACATTCGGTGTTACGCTTGCACTGGATACTGCTGGCGCCCAGAGAATCGACGAAGCCACCTCGCGGGAACGCGATGCCATCATCTTGGCGCTCGTCGGTCACCCTGGCGGCCAAGGGCGTGTCGCCTCGGCCATGCGCGTGGATCGACGCATCAACAACGGCATCGTCACGATCGCGAGTGGTCTCACCGAAGTGGAAAAACTCGCCCTGCAAGCAAGATATCCGACCATCGGCAAAGAGAGGGAATTTCGTGAAATGCAAAAGGAAGCTCGCGCCGAAAAGAAACGCCTCGCCAAAGCCAATGCTGCTGCCGCGAAACAAAATCGCAGTAATCAATGATGATGAAGCTAACTTTCGCTCTTGCCCTCACTACCACCGCGCTCCAAGCCGCGCCCTTCGCCATCTTCCCCACCGACAACCGTGCCCTCATTGAAAACCGTCCCTCCGCTTTCTACATGTACGTAGATCGCACATTCGAGGGAGAAAAATCCAAACCCTGGCAGGGTGGCACATACGGTTACACGCGCAACCCCTCGCGTGTCGGCGACAAAATTTTCTTCACGCAGTTTCACGGAGGTATCGATATCGCACCTATCGCACGCGACCGTGCTGGAGAACCGCTCGATGTCATACGCAGCATCGCCGACGGCAAGGTCGCCCATGTGAGCGATATCGTGCGCGATTCCAGCTTCGGACGCTACCTCGTAGTAGAGCACATCTGGGGAGGCTCGCCCTATTACGCGCTCTACTCGCATCTCGCTTCTGCCGACGTGCGCCCTGGGCAGTGTGTCAAACAAGGCGACAAACTCGGACGTCTCGGTTATACGGGCCCCGGCCTCAACAAGGAACGCGCCCACCTGCACCTCGAAATCAACCTTATGCACGGGCAGGATTTTCAGCGATGGTTCGATTCGCAGAATTTCTCCTTACCCAACAAGCACGGCAATTACAACGGCATGAACCTCATCGGCTTCGATCCCGCGAAATTCCTCCTTGCCGCTTCGCAGACCGAGGATTTTGATGTCGCCAGTCACATTCGCAAAAACAATCCACCGTTTTTCAAAGTCGCCATCCCACGCCCGCGCACACCGCTCGCGCTTCTCAAACGCTACCCATGGCTCGCCACGGGCGATCTCTCGTCCGCACCCGCCCTTGCTATCGCCTTCACGCAGGCAGGATTGCCCGTCGCCATCGAACCTCATGCGACCGCCGTTTCCGCACCGCGACTCGTCTGGGCGCGTCCGACGGGCGGTGTTTCCTACGGCTACTTCAGTCGCCTTCTGACAGGTCCTGCCGCTTCGCCGAGCCTTTCAAAAGCAGGCATCAACCGTATCAACCTCATCACTGGAAACACTCAATGAACCCTGTCATCGAATTCGAACCCGTCGCCGTCCAGCGTCCGTGGGGCGGACGCCGCCTCGCCGAGACCTTCGGAAAAAAACTGCCTCCAGAACTTCCCTACGATATTCTTTTTGGGGAAAGGGGACCCCAACCTGTTGGGGAAATGTGGGAAGTCTCCGATCGCCTCGAAGTCCAAAGTATCGTTCGTGCAGGCTCGCTCGCGGGACAATCACTTCACGACCTCTGGAAAAACCGCCGCGCCGAAATTTTCGGCGAAGCCTACACTTCATATCCCGCCGAAAATTTCCCGCTTCTCATCAAGCTCCTAGATGCCCGCAAACGCCTCTCTCTGCAAGTCCACCCGACTGCCGAGACCTGCAAACTCCTCGGTCACGGCAGTGAACCCAAAACCGAAATGTGGTATTTTGTGGACTGCGATGAAACGGCCAAAGTCTTTCTAGGTTTGAAACCTGGCACCACGCGTGAGACCTTCATCCAAGCCATGAACGACGGCATCGTCGAATCGCTTCTCAACGCCGTGCCCGTCAAAAAACACGATGCCCTTTTCGTTCCTTCGGGACGCATTCACGCCATTTGCGAAGGCATTATGCTCATCGAAGTCCAGCAAAACAGCGACACCACCTATCGCGTCCACCACTGGAACCAATACACCGCCCCCAACGGCAAACCCATCGCGCTCAACATCGAGGAATCCCTTGCCTCACTGGATTTCTCCGATACCGCTCCGACACGCCCGAATACCATCACCGAGCCTGTCCGTTGCCCCTATTTTGAAGTCCAAGCATGGCACTTGGACACCGACCCTCCGTTGCCTCGAGACCTCGCCCGCTTCGCCATCTACGCCATTGCCGATGGCACCGCCCTCCGCGGCGACCAAACCTTCTCTGCAGGCTCATTCTTCCTCGCGCCCGCGGGAGTCGCTGCCGACCTTCGCGCGACCTCGGGTACTGCCACGGCTCTGCAAATCACACTGCCATGCTGTCCGTGAAAATCCAGTAAAGTAACGGCGGGCGTCTCGCCGCCGCATGCTGGGCGTACTTTTGCAGATTGCACACGTCCATTTAGTCCATGCTATCTTAAAATCCGTCATCGCGCAATTTGTGACTGTACGCTTCCCGTGCGGCGGCGAGACGTACGCTGTTACTTTGTTTGCGCAACATTCCATGTTCTTTTTTCCCTAGGATTCAATCAAAAATGCTCTAGTTCTTGTCCGCTTGTCGAGCCTCTTCCTTTCGTATTTCTCCAGCTAATAGGAAGCGGACGTAAGCCGAGAGATTGCGGAAGCCCATCTGGCGAGCCCTTTCGATCGCACGTGCCTTCAATTCAGGTTCCAACGAAATGCCAGCGTTGCACACCTTTTCACTCTTCTTTAGCTTCCTACTCACAGAAGGGAATTGTAGCCAATCTCCAGAAAATGTCAATTCATGTCATTTCAATATTGACATTAGTTGTCAAAAATTGAAAAAATATAAATGTGAAAAACAAAGATGTCGAAAAAGAAAAAAATAAAGTGGCGACTCTTCGTATTCGCATGTCGTCAAGCATGCTTGCCGCAGTTTATCGCCTTGTACGTCAACGCGGTATGACTCTTTCGACTTATGTTCGCGCTTTGCTTATCGAGCAACTGGAAGAAGTGATACCTCAGCAGAAAAATTTACAGCCACCACAACACAGCAATCAACAAGACATAGACAATGATCAAACACACTAAGAGCATAAAAAACGAAGGAACAGCAAAAACCCCTTGCAGGCGAATAGGATTCCTGTCAATCTGTAGGCGATCCATGGGAGACTTTACCGTTATAGCGGCGAAGGAGCCGCGCGAGTTGAGGCGAAGCGAAGCGGCGTGGAGCTTGGCGGGACGCGCATTGCTCTGGCCTCTGGTATGCATCGCGCTGATATCCTTTTGCACGTTTGGCGTGTTGACGCTGAGGGCGTGGATATTCCAGCAGGACGGCGAGGCCTCGGCGAGCGCGCGAGGCGCGATGGATGCGACGATGCTGTTTGAGGAAACGAGTGTCAAGGCGGAGGAGGATTCATTGAGGTTGTGGCTGACGCTGCGCGGGATGGAGGCAAGGCAGATCGAAAATGTC
>Ga0123353_10006122_pt1 | contig 15971 bp, 12 predicted proteins | sample TergutLab28metaG_3_FD_92763 | JGI IMG/M metagenome (GOLD analysis project Ga0123353, IMG submission 92763) | Labiotermes labralis P3 segment gut microbial communities from Petit-Saut dam, French Guiana - Lab288 P3 | ecosystem: Host-associated > Arthropoda: Insects > Digestive system > Gut ... | reverse complement strand
TTCATCGATTTTGGTCGTTGGGGGGGAGTCGATTGGGCGTTGTGATGTCGGCGTGATCGGTGACGGGGCGAAAGTGCGGAGATGCTCAAGCGACGAAAGGCCTTTTTCAGGGACGACTAGATAAACCTGCCCCTTTCCCTTCGATTGCGTTACCACAACAGGACGACCGGCGGCTTTGATAAACTCCTGCACATCGGCACCGTATTGCACATCTGCAAAACTCACGCCTTCCTGCCAATTCGCACCCGCCGGTTTGCGCCCTTTGACTTGAACATCTATAAGAGGCGAAAAATTGCCCTCGTTGATCAGATCGGCAACAGTATAGTCATTGTACTCTCTATCAAATCGGGTAGAAAGATGCGGCACCGCTAACAACAAAGTCCCACCGTTGTTGACGTAATCGTCAAGCACCGGCAGGAGTTCCGGGACCATCGAGTTCCATCCCACGAACGCCACAAAATCATAGCGGGACAGTTCACCAAGCCATAATTCCTCGTCCACACCCACCACGTCCACCTGTCCGAAGGGGGAACCGCCGATCCAGTTGTTGTTGTACGGTGCAATGGCATCGGCAGGAGTGGGAAAGAACACATTCATTGCCGACTGCCAAGTCCGCTCCGGGTCGCCGTACCGCCACAACGGGTTGTTCTGTGCCGTCTCATGTTGCGCCCAAATCGCAAACCCTTCACTGTACAAGCCGACCCAGCCATCGCAGTTGCCGAGCAGGAGTGCAATTTTGGTCTCCGGCGAACCTTCCGGTCGGGGATTTTCGCGGACAAAATCGTAGAACTCCTTCATCGTTCGGCGGTATTCCACTGCTCCGTGTCCGAAATAGTTGTAGTTTTTGCCGGTGGGATTGCCGCCCCATTCCGAGTCCGCTTCGGTGCGGGTGTACTTGCCCGCCTGGGTGTAATCGCCGCCAGATTCGAGGACAATCACCGAAGTTCCCATCAGATATTGCAGGGACAGCCCAACCTTAAGCATATCGTATTTCTGCGGAACAGTGTAGGGCACCGCCGTAGTTTGCCATTCGTGGGCAAGCCAGCCACCCCAGTATTCCGGTTGCCAACGCCTTGCCGCCCCGCGCATTTCGGCAGTGGCGTAGGCGACGTTCATCGCACCGATGGCATAAAGTTCACTGCACATGAAGTCGATACCGCCTGCCAATTCGTAATGAGCGAGTGCCGAGCCGGAAGTCGAAAAGATGAATTGGTGATTGGCGTGATTGCCGCGTGCAGGTCCAATGTATTGGTTGACGAAGCGGTCGCGTGCCATGCGGAGGTCGGTGTAGTCAATGGGAACCTTGCAGGCACTTGCTTCACGTGCGCCTTGGTAGAGGTAACTGGCGTACTCGCCGATGTTGTTTTCGAGGAAACGTCCCTGCATAATTTCGCGGTAACGGGCAAGCACATCCGGCAGATCGCCGCGATAGATCGTCATGAAACTCTGACCGCGATCCGCCATCGCTCCAAGTAAGTCGTATTTCGCTTCCCTGAATTCCGGCTCTTCGCTCCACAGCACGAAGAGGTTGCCTAACTCTTGGTCGATAAAATCGCGGACATTCTTGATTGGGACTGCCGCTCGCCGAAATTATCCGCTGGGTTTGTATGTCCATCGACATCTTGACTGTAATAACATATCCCCACTTGAATGTCTTCCGATTTGAGCGGTGGTTGAAGTGCTTGAGCGTTGGGTGTTATCAATACCGAACCTTCAACGCGCTCCCCGCTGGCAAGATCAATGCCCACCTTGACCGTGAACGGCTCCTGTCCCGGCTTGATGCGACCTCGATGCGTCGGCAACGTCGTGGAGTGCGTCTGCCCATCGTGGTCGGTATAGTGAAAACGTACTCCTTCTTCGCCGATTGCCGCCGCGTCCACCATCCAAGCGCGGTTCAACTGATCAACATAACTTATGAGCACTGGGCGGATACCTTTCCAGACTTCCAACGTGTACATCCCTTCGGGACTGGTGGAAAAACCGTACAGCCCGTGGGTGTTTTCAAAGGTTACGCCGTTCTGCCGACCGAGCGGCGGGAGTGCAAAAGTCAATTTGAGCGGATGTCCCGGTTGGATGGCACCCATGTGCCCATCGGCGGGAGTTTTCAGCGGCATTTTGTTAACGCCATCGGTGAGAAACATCACGTCCGGCATTCCAAAGATTGTCCAGCCGGGTTTCTGATTGGAGGCAGTGATATAGAAAGAGAGTTCTCCTTTTTCCCATTCGGCATCGGTAATGGCTTCGGGGGGAATCGGCACCGTGATACGTCCGGTCGTGGGGACTGCTTCCTTGAATAGAAGGGTTTCACTGCCGTGAACGTAGACGGCGAGCAGGAAAACGAAGGCGGCTACCATAGAAATAATTTTCGACATAAACGATGTGCTTACCATTGACGTTGGCTTTTCCAGGAAAGAGCGTTGATATTATAGCCCATAGCAACGCCTTGCGTAACAGGGTGTCGCTTCACGAATGTTGCGATTGCGGCTCCGACAATAATCGCTATAATGACGACGTGGAAGACGAAACTTACAGGAGACATAAACTTGAATACAACACAAAACACACGACGTGAATGGTTGAAGGTGGCAACGGCAGCCCTCGCGGCTCCGATGTTCATTCCGCGCACCGTTTTTGCCCAAGGAGCGCAACCCGGTGCTAATGAGCGGCTTGGTGTCGCTGGAATCGGTGTCGGTCGGCAAGGGGCTCCAGTGCTTGCCAACATTCTGCGAGATGCGCGAACTGTCGGCATCTGCACTTGCGACGTTTGGCAACGCCGTGCCAACGAAGTAGCAGCACGGCATAACATCGCCGATGCTTATCAAGATTATCGCAAGGTCATCGAACGCAAGGACGTGGACGCGATCATCACTGCCACTCCGGAACAGTGGCGGGCGAATATCTGCGTCAGTGCCGCTCTTGCCGGCAAGCATCTGTACGTCGAAAAGCCGATCACGCTGACCATCGAAGACGGCAAACTGATGCGTGCTGCCGCTCGCAAGACCGGCATCAAATTTCAGTGCGGCAGTATGCAGCGTTCACACCGTGTCAATGATTTAGCATGTCGATTCATCCGGGAAGGACATCTCGGTAAAATCAATGAAATCCTTTGTGCAAATTACGAGACTCCGTGGCTTTACGGCATGTCCGCCGAACCAGTGCCGGAAGACCTCGACTGGAATATGTGGTGCGGACCTGCGGAAGTGGTGCCGTACCATCGGGAATTGTTCGTTCCGCGCGGTAGACCGGGCTGGCTTTCGTTCCGACCTTTCTCCGGCGGTGAAATGACCGGCTGGGGAACGCACGGCTTCGATCAAATCCAATGTGCGCTGGGCAAAGACGATACTGGTCCCATCGACATTATCGTCGAAGGAGATAAACTTGCCCCGCCCGTCTTCAAAGAGCCGACGGAAAAACGTGTCGGCGACGAAATTTGTTGCAAACCGATGTTGTCGTTCAAATATGCCGACGGTCCGCTGGTCAAAATGAATTGGGACGTTCATTGGCAAAGCGCACAACGAGGGGGAGCGATTTTCTTCGGCGAGAAAGGAACCGTCGAAATCGTCCGTAGCGGCATGACTTCCGATCCGAAGGGATTGGCAGAGGATTGGCTCCGGGAACATGCCGCTTACAGAATGCCGTCGCACGAAGCCGATTGGGTTAATTGCATCTACAACGGCAACACCCCGATTGGCGAAATGGAGACGGGTATTCGCACGGCAGGGATTTGCCATATTTTGAACATCGCCCGATATGTCGGACGCAGTTTGACATGGGATCCGGTGAAGGAAGAATTCATTGGCGATGTGGAGGCGAACACATGGCTCAAACGGGAACACCGCCGGGGGTTTGAGGTGCCTGCCGTTGTTTAAGTTCACGGGGTCGAACTGCCAACCTCCGACCCCATACCCGCGACGCACCAATCTGGTACAATTCGTTCATGAATACTGGGGCACGTTTGTTGATCGTATCGGGTCCTTCGGGAGTCGGCAAGGGGACGCTTTTGCGTCGGGTTCTTGCCGAAAGCGGATTGCCTCTGGTTTTTAGCGTTTCGGCAACCACACGTAGGGCGCGTCCTGATGAGGTCGATGGCAGAGAGTATCATTTTATGAGTCCTGCTGAGTTCGAGTCTAAGCGACGAGCGGGTGAGTTTTTGGAGTGCGCTGAGGTCTTCGGCACCGGAACTTGGTACGGTACTCTACGAAAGACGGTCGAAGACGAACTCGCCGCCAACCGCTGGGTCGTTTTGGAAATTGATGTACAGGGGGCAAAGCAGATCAAAGAGCAGTTTCCGGAGGCGTTGTCGTTCTTTATTGAGCCGAAAAACTTGGACGTTTTGCGGGAGCGGCTTCGTGGACGCGGTACCGAGACCGAAGAGGCGATGCAACGCCGACTGGCGACGGCTTTGGAGGAACTTCAGCACGCAAACGAGTTTGAGTACCGGATTGTCAATGATGATCTTGACACTGCCGTGAGGGAATTTAATGTGATTTTGCAGTAGCCGTTCACGGTATTGTTTTGTTTTTCTCTTGCCTGCCTGAGTCAAAAAGAGCAAACTTTGGGCATGGATGCCAAAGACCGTCGTAGCGCAGGACTTGACAACGCGTTGGGGAACTCGAAGCCCTCGTTGCGAGACTCGAAAAGAACTCCACCAATGCCTCCAAGCCTCCTTTGTCCGATATTGTCAAGCCGCCGAACCCCAAAGACCAAAACCGGCGGCGTAAGACAAAAATCGGCGGAAAAAAGGACACAGATAAAACCTCCGCCCCCCTTCACTCCCGAACAGATCGACGCGACCGTCGAACTCAAACTCGAAGCCTGTCCGAAGTGCGACGGAGAACTCGCACCGACTGATGGACCGCCGAAGAAACATCGGCAAGTCGAACTCGTCGCCAAGCCGTTCATCGTTCCTGAATATCAACAAGCCCAATACTGGTGCGAGGCGTGTCAATGCCATCACACTGCCAAACTACCAACAGAAGTCAAACGTGCTGGTCTCTTCGGTAAAAACCTCATTGCTCACACAGCGTACTTGAAGGGTCGTTGCCACAAGGCGCACGTCAGCCGCAACAAAGCCGCGTACATTGCAGGCGGCTTGGGAGCGGCGGGTGTAGCAACTGCGGCAGGAATAGCCGCAAGGAACCGAAAAAAGGCGGCACAGGGGAAAACTAGACTGTGCAACATCCGAGGCAACCGAATTTTCGCTTGTTAAAAACCGCTTGTTTTTAAGCGTGAAACGATTTTTGCGGGGGGCTAATGCCCAGCCGCTCTTGCGTGTGCGTACAAAGGGTGAGCGGCTGAGTTCGACATCGATCATCCCACATTCGGAATGTCATATTCCTTACGCCGTTCGCGGGCAAGGAATGTCTGTGACTCCGCGTCCCCTGTCTTTTCCGTTTTCGGATCGTACAGCACCTCTCGACCAAGCCGGGCAGAAATTGCCGCCAAATGGCACACATTCATCGCTTGAACATGCGAGACCGCGTCGGAAATCGGCAAGCCCCCTTCCCGTACACAAGTCAGGAAGTTCTGTCGATGGCCTTCACGCCGCTTGCCATTGAACGACGCAGTGTAATCCTCTTCCGTTACCCATTCCCCCAACTTGTCCCTGATTTCTTCCATCGGCGCACCATTGATGCGTCCCCGGCTGACGTGAATGCGCCCCTTCGTGCCTTCAAAAAGAATGCCGTTGTCGCCGTGACTCATGATGTGCATCACCACGCCGTTCTCGAACGTGCATTCAATATCGAAACGTGTCGAAGTGTTGTACCGATTGTTTTCGGTCGGATAACCCTTCTCAAACGGCATCGGATGCTCCGCGACAATCGGTTTGAACTTGACCGGTCCTTGACCGGGACCGCATTGTCCGATAGACCACATCGCACAGTCGACGTGGTGGGCACCCCAGTCGGTCATCGTGCCGCCGGAGTATTCGTACCAGTATCGGAACACGCCGTGTACGCGGCTGCTACGCGGAAAGCCCTCGTCATTTAGTTGGGTGGAGCCGAGGAATTCCGTTTTGGGAGCCTGTCCGAGCCACATGTCCCAGTCCAATCTTGCGGGCACCGGTGCGACGGGAATAGCAGGAGAGGACGGACTGCCGCCGATGTAGCACGTCATCTTTTGGACATCGCCGATCAGTCCTTTTTGGATCAAGGTTTTGGCATTCAAAAAATGCCGTCCTTCTTCGGAGCGTTGTTGGGTTCCGACTTGAAACGCCAACTTGTCGTACTTCTTGCAGGCGTTACGGATCAACTGCCCCTCTTCGACGGTCAAGGTAAGCGGCTTCTGACAAAAAACGTGCTTACCCGCTTGCATCGCTTCGATAGCGATTTTGACGTGCCAGTGATCCGGCGTGGAAATGGAGACGACTTCAATATCTTTGCGGTCGAGAATCTTTCGATAGTCTTTGAACTTTTCCGGTTTGAGCCGTCCGATGTGTCCATCGTTAGCAGCAGCATCGAGACGAACCGAGTCTACGTCGCAGACGGCGACGACATCGGCGATGCTTGAAAAAACGCCTGCATCTCCGCGCCCCATTCCGCCGAAGCCGACGCAACCGACTTTCAGTCGGTTGTTAGCGGCTTGGGCAACGATGGGTTGGGCACTGGACAGGAAGTAGGGCGTGAGGGCAACTCCGGCTGCCGTCTGTAAAAATTGGCGACGCGATGTTTGGGTCGATGTTTGGGTCATTGAGAATTCTCCGAGGAATAATGAAAACTTGCACGTATTGTAAGGAATCAATGGCGTAGAAACAAGAGCGGGGGCTAACGTCCGTCCGCTCTTTCGCTTCTCTGGTGTACCCGATAAATCGCATACATGTCATTCTCGTACAACAGTTCCAACGTCGAGTGTGACGGCATTTCATACGACTGGGCACAAATGATGTAATCAAAGCCGTACTGTTGCCGCAGTTCGGCAATTTGCTCGTCCGTCTTGTTGTTCAAGAGCGTCGTGAGCATCCGATCCGTTTGGGTTCCCCCTTCCGCATTTTTATAGTTGAACAGATCACTCATTGATTTTCGCCAAACGATGATGGCGGCGGCATCTTGCGGAATGTTTTTCCGAGTACCGAGAGCGGCACGTTGGGCGTGCCAGTTGAATGTGTATTCGTCGCGGGGAATCCAAAACTTTGCATCCTTCGGCGTGTTTTCCTTTACCCATTGGCACATCTCTTTCCATTCTTTGGCGGCACCGGCTTTTTTTCCCGATGTACCATCCGGTTCGGATCGGCAAAACGCCGCGTGAGTGCGTAAGTCCGCGTATTTTGGTAACGCGGTAAGCGGCGCGTAAAAGGCGATGGCGATGTAGATCAATACGATAGTGAGACGCGCAATCATACTCGCATCCTCTATGGTCTTTCTGGATTGGCGTAAAGTGAATATTACTAGGCAAATCAACAATGTGATTGCCCAAGGAACACCTTGGTCCGCTGGTATCATGGCGAAATGCACGAAGCAAAGATAAGTCGCCGTAAAATAAATTGCCACCGCCGTTAATGTAATGGAGAGCACCGTCGGCGACGAGGGAATCGACATGGCACGTATCTCGTTCAAGAGGAAAATACAAAACCGCGTCGCCCCAATCGCAACGCCCATCGGCACAGCAATGTCGGAAAGTCGGAACCAATAGAATCGCATAATCGCTGCCGACAGTTCCTTATTGCCCGAAAGACTGTACGCCAGAATCATTCCGAGTGCCGCCAGACCGAGCGTTCCCCAAACGAAACCGTTGAAAATCCGTTGCCGTCTGCCGCCGCCGAGGTGTCGGCAGAGTAGAATCCAGATGATTGTGAGCAGAGCAAACCGCCACATTAACGTTATTCTGAACCCTGCTATGTATTTTTCGTTCTCGAAGTCGTACAAATAGGGAAGGAGATGGTGATGCAAACGTTCAAAGACGTAAATCTGATTGGCTCTGCTAATATCCTCGGCGGACACACCGTTGTTGAGCATGAGCACCGGTATCAGTCCGCAAAGGGCAGTCGCTCCGCCGACAATTATACCGATGTAGGGGAAGCAGAATCCCCTCTCCCTTTGGGAGAGGGCTAGGGTGAGGGCTTGTTCTTTCGCGGGTTCTCCTCCCCTCACCCTAACCCTCTCCCCGAAGGGGAGAGGGGACGTTTTTCGCCAATCGCCGCTGGTAAAGAAGAGAACCCCGGCAATGAGTACCACCCAACCGCCGACGAGGACGTGAAATGCCGTCGCAATGCCGAGAAAAATCCCCGCCCGATTCCATCGGCGACGCAAAATCGCTTCGAGCGCAAAGAAGACGAAGGGATATGCCAGCGATTTGCCTTCAATGCCCCCGATGAGCCATTCTCCTGCCATGTTGAAGGCTTCGATGTAATAAGCCAGTGCCAGTGCTGTGGAAATAGCAACCCAGCGGACGGGAATCAGGGCGTAACTCAACCGCTGCCAACTCCACGCCAAGAGTCCCCAGGCGACAATGCGTCCGATCCAAGCCATACAGGTCGGTGAGCAGAAGAACGAGAGCCAACCGAAGACGAAGTAAAACGTCCAGTGGGCATCCTTGCTTTCGAGAAAGGGATCGCCTTGAATCCAATCGGGCTGCCAGTAATTGATTGCCTTGCCGATGTAGTGCGTCTCATTGACATCGGGAGTCATCCACGCGCCAAAGAGAAAGAAGACCGCAAAAACGGCGAGAATTTCGACGAATGTTTTGAATCGATGGGAACGCATGGACATGATTATATCGTATTTTGACGAGAGTGGGGTGGCGTTAACGCCTCGACAATTCCATCAAGCGAGGCTTCGGTGGTTTCACGTTGAGGTGGAAAACCCAAATCGCACAACGTCTGCGAAGTAATCGGACTGATACTGATCAGCGACGTTTGCCGAAGCAACTCGCCGAACATGGCAACCAATGAAGCCGCGATTGCCGAACTCGTTACCGTAACGTAGTCTATCTTTCCCTGTTGCATGAACTCCGTAATCATCGGATCGGCTTGGGTGCGATCTACACTGCGATAAACTGCAATTTCGGTGACACTTCCGCCCGCCTCGGTTAGTAGCCGCTTGATCACGTCCCGTCCTCTGCTTGCACGAAGGTGTAAAAATTGTTTGCCTTTGTTTGCTTGCGCTGCGAGTGCCTCCGCAACGCCTTCTGCGGTGAATGTCTCGGGAACGATGTCGGCGCGGCGACCTGTGCGTTGATACAGGGCTTCGTCCGTACCAGTGCCGACGACGGCGATTCGCTCTCCTACGGTCACGGCTCGTAAGTGCTCCACTCTGTCAAAAAACGAATGCACACCGTTACTACTCGAAAAGATAAGCCAGTCGAACTGTCCTTGCCGAAGGCTTTGGATCGCTTCATCTATTTCCGTCCACGATTCGGGGGGCAAAATGTCTATCGTCGGTTGCAACAACACGCGAAAGCCGAGGGGCTCCAACTTGCTCTTCACCGGTTCGACTTGATGTGCCGCTCGGGTCAACAACACTGTTGGTTTTTTGACACGTTTCTCAATCTTTGCTGCCAAACTTTGCAGCGACTCGTTCAAGTGCTTGACCGTTCGCACATCGGCATTACGCTGCGGTAACACGACAAGATCGAGACCATTGGGCAACAGGGCTTGCGAAGTCCGAAAGGCTTCCCGGATGAGTCGCTTCCAACGATTGCGAACGACGGCATTACCCACCTTTTTAGAAACAGCAAGTCCCAATCGACAACGTGGTAATCCGTTCGCAATGGCAAACAAGATAAGCGCGTCATCGGCGGCGGAGCACCGGGCAGCGAAAACCCTTTGGAATTGCTCAGTGTTGCGAAGCCGGGATGATTGGGGGAAACGGTGGGGCATGGGGAAAACGTGAATCCCTTTGCGTCCTTTGTACCTTTGTGGTCAATTAAACTTGTGGTCAACTAAACCGCAGAGGCACAAAGGACGCAACGACAGAAGCACAGTGCATCACAAGCGCAGTGTATCGCATCGCCGCCCCTTCTGCAACCGTCACGTCCAAATCAAAAACCTGCCTGGAACACCAAAAGGTTGGAACACCACGGCACTCACTATTTGTTGACTCGTTTTATCGGCGGGCTAACGCCACGCCGTTCTTGAGTTTTTGTGCTCCCACCGTTGTGCTCCCACCGTTGCATTTTCCCTCCATTCCCGCTACAATGACGTTCCCATGCTTAAAGGTTTTTGGATACGTAATTACAAATCGCTCCGGCAAGTCGGAATCGGCACATGCTACACGAGGTTTGTTTTCGTCAACGTCGAAAAAGACGACGATGCAAAACCCTTTCAGCCGTTGCCATATGATCTCGGTGCCGTGACGCTCTTCACAGGAGCAAGCGGCACAGGAAAAAGCACCGTCATCGATGTCTTTACATTCGTCTCTGATTGCTATCGCTATGGAGTCGAAATCGCCTGCCGCAAACGGGGAGGATTCGATGCCCTCTATTCGCAGGGAGGCAAAGGTCCCCTCTCCTTCGGCTTTGAATATCAACAACCTGGGGAAGAAGAAATCGCAACGTATGCGATTAGTATTCAATGCACAAAAAAGAGCAAAGTTCCCTTCATTGAGTCCGAAATCCTTTTATATCAGCGTGAGACGGAAACGTCGCCGGAAACATTACCGGTTATCTTTTTGCAAAACGGCATGGAGCGAACGATCCGCTATCTTGCTCCAGACAACCGAATGAGCAATGCCGAACAGACGCAAATTGAGTTCACCGATCACGGACATCTCGGGTTGGCTGCATTGGCATCGCATCCGAAGTATCCCGTGCTGGTATCCTTGCGGTCGTTGTTTGAAAATTGGACACTCTGTTATTTTACACCCGATCCGGCACGCGGATTGGACTCGTCGTTGCCGCGCCGCCAAGAATCACCACGCGGGGTCAGCCTGTCGGGAGTTGTCCGATACATCATCAAACGTTACAAAAACAATCTGAAGCCGCTCTTCTTGCGTGTTGCGGCTGCCATTCCGAATGTCGAACGAATTTTGCTCGACGATACAGATCCCGATAAACCGGCGTTGTCATTCCAGTTGAAGGATCGGGACAATCCGGTGCCGATCACGCATCTCTCGGCGGCAACGATCCGGCTATTTACCTACACGTTACTCTTGGAAGAGGAGGAACCGGCACCGCTGATCGTGCTTGAAGAGCCGGAAAACGGTTTGGATCGGGAGCACCGGAACAAAATTTTGGACACGCTCAACCGCTTTGAAACGATGCCGCACACGGAAAACCCGCAGGTTTTTGTCAACACACACCATCCTGCGGTTCCCAATGGTTTTCGTCCATCGCAAGTTTGGGTCTTTGAGAAGGATCGAGAAGGATTTACCGCCGTCGAACGAGCGTCTGATTCGATTTTGTTTGAGTCGGAAGTCGAACTCGACGATCCCCAATGGTTCAGTGCCCATTTTGATGAAAAACGGTAAAAAATCGGTCAACTTGTTCGGAAATATCCTCTATCGTCATTCCCGCGATGGCGGGAATGACGGTTTTGACACACGCCAAGATTCTTCATAAATTCTTAATACAAAACGAGTTACAAGAATTTTTTTAGAAAAATAATTTTTGTTGTTTTGGCACGAAAATTGCGTGTACTTTCCAGCGTGGTTGCGTCCTGTGGGTTATTGGTGGGCAAGTTATTGGGCAATGGAGCCGAAGCACCACTTTTTTTTGAAATTTTTCCCTAAAGTTAGAATTCTGCTGTTGACATATACTATTTGCGTGGTATAATGCGGTTAGTAAGTGTGTTGCGAAAGGAGTGTGTTGTCCGAAATTTCCCACTTGGGCAACTCCTGCTTGGGTAACTCACGCTCCGGTAACATCGTGGGACCGGATAGAGTGTTCAACAATAGTTTCCGTTTGTCGGAAGAAAGGAGAAGAGAAGTATGTCGGTCAATTCACAAACAATCAGACTGGGCGTGGCGGTGCTCGGTCTCGTCCTCGTCGTCACACTATGCACGGCGTTTCCCGCCAAGGCAGACATCGTTCGCAGTTGGGAAGCGGACGGAATAAAAAACGTGCTGGTGGGTGAGATTTCCAGAGTGACCTTCCAAGTCATTGGAGATGATGGTATGCCCACGTATGTGATAACCCCAAAGGCCAATCGTGATGAGTACCCAGGATATGTTACCACAACGGTCACATCCACTACTGAAGCGTCCATTATGTTCATGCTCGATTTTTCTGCGCCCGCCGGTGCTACAGCGACAGGTCATTTGTTCACGTTGGAACCGGTCAAAACAAATCTTGCCGATCAGTTCGATGACGATGCACTTGCTGCTCTCTTTGACAACATGGTAGTCACGGTCGGAGGAACTCCTGCTGTTTTCGCGGAGCCACGACCCGATAACGGCGCACTAACGCTCTGGTTTGATGCTTCCGTGTTCGATGAAGATGGATCATCTGTTGCGTTCATATTTAACAACAACTCTATGCCTTATGGTGCATTCGTAGCGACAATCCAAGAAACAATGGCACCCCTGCCATCGGGTGATATTCCCGAACCCGCGACGCTTGCGATCCTCGGGCTCGGCTTGGCAGGACTCGGCTTCGTTCGGAGCAGGAAGAGATAAGTTAGGAACACGCCGTCGTTGAGTTGCGATTCCGTTTCGGTTTTCAATGCGGTTGACACCCGTGAAAGCCGGAACGGAGGGGCAATGTAATGACGGATTTACGATTAGCAATAACAATTTTTACCGTTTGTCGGGAGAAAGGAGAAGTATGTCGGTAAATTCACAAACAATCAGACTGGGCGCGGCGGTGCTTGGACTCGTCCTCGTCGTTACACTATGCACGGCGTTTCCCGCTAGGGCAGACGTTTTCAACGGCTCAATCGTTTTCGGTTGGGTACCGAACGGAACCAGTGAGTTGACTCCGGTTGCCGGGGGCGAATTCGGTTTTCTTGACCTTTCCTTTTTTGACCGTCCCTTCCTAGGTGCCAGTGAACTATTCGTCCCGGGATCGGAATATGGTGCTGTTGCAACCGTCACAAATTTTGGAAACGGCGGAGCGAAGTTCATGCTGGACATTTATATACCCAGTAATGCTAATGCCGATGGCTATCTGTTGACGTTGAAATCACTTGGCGACTTCAATGGTTCAGTTAAGGGGTTCACATCCGAGGAGTTTGCTGCACTCTTCGAGAGCATCACATTTATATCCGATTCGGACACTATGGGTATTGAGGGTGCCAATGCCACTTTGCAGCAGGGCGTTTCGCCGCTGAGCGTTTCGCAGAGCAGTGAACTTTCCCTTTCCATCTGGTTTGATGCGAAATTGTTCGGCGAGCATGTCCAGTTCGTTTTTGATAATGGCGGGAATACCATGCCGTTTGGCGCATTTTCGGCATCGATCCAAGAAACCAGGTCATCGGAGATTCCCGAACCCGCGACGCTTGCGATCCTCGGGCTCGGCTTGGCAGGACTCGGCTTCGTTCGGAGCAGGAAGAGATAAGTTAGAATTACGCCGTCGTTGAGTTGCGATTCCGTTTCGGTTTTCAATGCGGTTGGCACCCGTGAAAACCGGAACGAAGGGCAATGTAATGACGACGGTTTTATAATAGTAGCAACAATTTTTACCGTTTATTCGGAAGAAAGGTGGAAGATATGTTCAAAAGTTTGCAGTGTTTGAGGATGGGTGGTGCCTTCATTGGGCTCGCCCTTGTTGTGTCGCTATTTGCGGCAGTACCCGCCAAGGCGGAAATGGTACGAACGGAGGACGCACCTTGGTTAACTGCCTCCGCGATTCTTAAGGTCTGGGAGTACAATCCTACTACCGGTTCCGTTGAGGGCAATCCAGGAAAATCAGGTGGCTCGAACAACCCGAACAAGCCAAGACCTACCATCTATGCTAATGTTCGGCAAGAGAGTTTTACTTTGTCGGGAGATCAAACCACGTGGATGGCATTAACTGGTGCCAACGGCTCTAACGGAGGGGATGGATATGCGATCGCATTTCAATCAGACACTGGTTTTTTCTACGGTACCGGCATGGAGGTAACGGCCACTTTTGGAACCGGCCAGGGAGCGCGTTCGAGTGTGTTTACCCTTAACGATAAGGGGAGTTTCTTCAGCGGTTTCGCTGAAGTTGAAGACGGACTTGGCTCGCTTGCAACGGGGGAGGCATGGACACTCGATTTCAGTTTCACAAACGACAAGAACACTGCATACAGTGTCTTCCTTTTGAAGAAATGGGAGGAAGGAGATGGCGAACAGTTTGCTGGGGGCGATCGGGCACCCATTCCGGAGCCTGCAACCCTTGCCATCTTGGGGCTGGGATTGGCAGGACTTGCCGTGGCACGTCGCCGCTCGAAAAGGTAGAGCCGCTCGAAGAGGTAAAGCACCCTCGTTGACCGGACATTAAACCGGACATCAGATCAGAGCCGTGCGATCGTAAGGTTGCGCGGCTTTTTGTGTTGTAGGTAAGCCCACCGTACAATCTTACGAGGTACAATCTTACGATTGCGGCTTTGTTGACCATATCTGCCGTGCCAACTGTGGAAGTGTCAGGCGGTGCTCTCCTTCGACGTAGTAACTTGACCCGCCATCGGCAATGGTGCGAGCCAAAATGGTTTTCCACGGTCGGAAAAAATATCGAGGATTGCTTTTCGGCGGTGTTTCCGTGGTTTCTGCTCCAAGCGGTTGTACGTCAAATACTGCTGTCGTGAAGTGGGCAATTTGTTCACCGTTCTGCTTTGCGACATTCCGTGCCATCGCGAGTGCTTTTAGATACACTTCCGGTCCCGTGACTGCCGAACCGAAGTTCAAGAATACGCCCCCTTCTAATTTCGTAACGGACTGGGTGTAAATCAGGAAGTCGGTGTAGGAAGCCTTGCCCAGTACTGCTCCGTCGCAGTTGGGATGCTCGTGAATGATGTCGCTGCCAATGCCCACATGAACGGTACAAGGAATCCCCAGATGATAGCCCATGGCGAGTACACTTTTTTCCCGGTGCGGCAGTCGGTTCTCCCAAATGTAGCGTCCGAGAGATTCCCCCCAACCGAGTCCTGCGTTGCATCCATCGGCAATGATGTCATTGATGATGCTGGTCTCGCGCCAGAGTCCGAATTGTCCTTCGCTGACATACCGAGCGACACTTTCGCAGGTTTCGCCGATCAGGGCAAACTCGAAATCATGAATGGAGCCTGCCCCGTTGGTCGCCAGATGGGTGAGTTGTCCTCGTTTCATCATTTCGATCATGTGCAGCGCACAGCCGGAGCGAATCACATGGGCACCGTACATGAGCATCACGGCGGCATCATTTTTTCGGGCGGTCAGAATTGCTTCGGCAAGCGGCATGAGTGCCGGATGCTCGAACTGTTCAAGGGGTTCGTCGAGACCGATGAAGCAATCGATGGAGACATCGTGTACTCGCTCGGCAAGGGATTTGAGGATGAGTTTGGAACGGTCGAATTGCAGGTAGGGCATTTTCAGTTATAACTAGACATGTTCTCTATCCTCTCTTGTGTCGAAGCAAGTCTTGCTGTCACGTGATTCTACAGAAATGGTTACTCTCCGTCAAGTCTATTTTTTTGACCGCAATGGTAGCGGGGTACAGAAAATTTTGACGAAATGTGCAAATTTCCGAGAAGGGAGTTGACACCCGATTCAAAATGGGTTATACTTGGGACGTTGTTGTACGTTACTAGGCGTTTTTACCCGTTTCAATCGAAAGGAAAGTTTGTCATGGCAATTTGTCAGAAGAAAATGTTAACTTGGGGGGGGGGGGGCAATTTAGGAAAGCCCGCGTTCACCCTCGTCGAACTTCTCGTCGTTATCGCGATCATCGGAATGCTGATCGCTCTGTTGTTACCCGCTGTGCAGGCTGCCCGGGAAGCGGCTCGGAGAATGCAGTGCTCCAATCTCATGAAGCAGTTCTCACTGGCACTTCATACCTACCACGATGCCAACAATGAGTTTCCCGGTACAAACAATAGGGTCCCAGGCTATCAAGCAGATGGTACGCGATTTGCCACTGACCATGGCGACCACCATTTG
>Ga0123353_10006121_pt1 | contig 15971 bp, 2 predicted proteins | sample TergutLab28metaG_3_FD_92763 | JGI IMG/M metagenome (GOLD analysis project Ga0123353, IMG submission 92763) | Labiotermes labralis P3 segment gut microbial communities from Petit-Saut dam, French Guiana - Lab288 P3 | ecosystem: Host-associated > Arthropoda: Insects > Digestive system > Gut ... | reverse complement strand
TCCGACAAGTTAAACGTTTCTGCTCTCGTATCCGTCACAAAGAGCGGCGCGTAAACCGTATTGCGTTGCTGAATGTTACCCTGCGTATCGCGGACAAGGTTACGACCCGCGACAATTCTGATACTGTCGTCCGTTATCGGGAACGCTACGTCCATGCCTTTAACTTCATAGCGCCAACGTCTTGGGTCATTATTAACCACCATAGTGGGCGCATTCGGAAGATGCATGTTAAATACCCTGCGCTCCACATGGCTTATGAAATCATAAGAACTGCCGCCCAAGTTAATATTCACCGGTTCCGAGAATTCTATAACAAGCGTTGTATCTCGATTGTTAATACTCAAATCTCCTCTCAAAACAATCGGTGCAACTCCGTCAATAATTCTTATAGGCGCCGTTGGTAAGAGATACAAGAGCGAATCCGCCTCAGCCGAAATCCGGTTTGCAAGAATCAAGACATCGGTTGTATCGACCGCGGTATTCGGAGTTCTCAGCGCGTTGCGGTCTTGAGTTACAAAGATATCGAAACCGTGCCGCTCGCCCAATCCGCTGCCCCAAGTAACCGCTCTGACGCTGTCAATCGTAAAGAGACGGTTGTCCGGAAGGGTTATTGCGTTCGCCAACTGACCCAAAATATGCGTGTTGGTCAATTGGTTTGCCGTCTCTACTCTTACTCTGTTAATATATCCGTCGCGAGCGATATTCGGCGCTTTTTCTTCGAGATACCATGCGGAAACAATCGAGTTGAAACGCCCTACGACTATTTCACGACGGACATTGTTTTCATTACGCTGAACATTGTCGTTTCTGCCAAAGCGCGTGTCAAGTCCGGCAAAGTCTCTTACTCCCGTAGGATCCGCCGCGTGGTTAATAAACAGAGAATCTCCTTGAGCAATTATACTGCGACCGACGCTATCTTTCGCCACAGTAAATCTGACAGTCGTTCTTCCGTCGAGATCATTGTTTCTTCTGAATTCTGTCAAGACAGGACTAATTACTGTCCCGGATCCGGTTTGCAATACAAAGAACGGCTGTTCCGTAACATTAAAGTCAACATATTCGCTCAACACAACAGAAAGCGTGTCGGCACCCAAGGTATTCTGATGGAACTGTGCACTAACAACAACAGGCGCGGCGCCGTCTGCTACTTCAACAGGTCCTACCGTTACGGGATTGCCATCTGCATGGAAGTCAAGATAACGTGTGGTAAGTAACATTGTGCCGCTTGTTGTGTTCGCCGGCATAGCATTTCCGAGAGCCGCGTCGGTGTTAAGTGCAATACGAACGTTAGTTCTCGTCTCTACTGAACCCGTTCCTAAAATTGTTTCAGAAGTTACTCCGGTAATGCTTATCGGCGATCCGTTAAACGATACGTCGAAATCCAATCCTTCATGAGGAACGGAACCACTGTAAGCCACCGTAATTCTGTCGATAGTTCCGTCTGCGTTAATATCTTCAAAATACGGGGCAACGTCTTCAAGGAGGCGCGGAATTCCCGATCTGATAAACACAGTTACAGTAGCAGTATCTTCAGAAACACCGTCGCTTATCACAAAGCGGAAAAGATCTCTGTCGTTATGTTGCATTCTACCATCTTCAATAAACGAATAATTCCAAGAGGTATTAGCATTGTGTTCGTATCTGATACGCCCTGCGACAGAGGTGTCTTCCGGAACACCGGCTATATTGGTAAAGGTTACGCTTCCCCAACGCGCCGCTCCGGTTGTTTCCGGCATTGGATTTCCGTTTCTGTCGATATTCTCATCAACAAGCCAAACTCGCAAATTGCTTATACGGGTTGAGTCATACGTTGACATGTTGTCTTTAACAGATCTGTAATAGCTCAATACAGTTCCGTTAGGATTGCCTTTAGGATCCAACACGACAAATTCAATAGTAGGTTCGCCCTCGTTTACTAACATTTCGTGGTCTTTGACTGCGATAGGTTTAACGTTAGTGATATTAACAAAGATGTTGCCTGTTATATCACTATAATTGGTAGGATTGCACCAATTCATAGCCTTTATTGCTACGGTAACCGTATCAACATATCTTGCCGTACGCACTTCTTCTATATATACCCAAACAAAATCAAGATGTTCTTGAGCGCTACCTTTGATTTGGTAGGTTACTTCACCGGCGTTGTTCACTTCTACTCGACGGAAATCATCTTCGTAAGTCGGATTGCCGCTTGTCTCACAAACGCCGAACGTCCCCGTCCAGCCGGCTCTGCGGTGAATAGTTATCTCAACACTGTCGCGCGAATCATATTCGCGAGCATTTGAAGCAACATTGATAAGTCCTGTCGTAAGAGCGTCTTTGTCGCAGAAATGTTTTGTTCCGTCCCATGGCCATCTGTCATCGGTGGTAATACTGTCGCGAATGTCGAATTTAACGGTTGCAAACTCGTCAACGCTTACCGTTTTCGCTCTGAAACCGGTACCCTCGTCTTTGCGCGGAATTATTACGAGCGGAACATATACATTTGTCAAATGTCCTTTGAGGTCACTGATTGTAATATGTACCGTATCGGTAAATTCCTCAACTCCCGTTCCGCGGTGCGTGTAAGTGAATCCGCCCATCTCGTTTCTTTTCGTAACAGTCGCCATATTGTGCTTTGAGTGTCCGCTCGGACTAACATTAACGTTGAAGTGCAAAATATCGCCGTCAATGTCAAGAATTCTTCCGTCAACTATATACCTGTTTGTGTCTGCCGGAGTGTTAGCACCCAAAACAAGATTTACGTCAATGTCAACGCTTTTGCCTTCTTCAACAGCATGAACTCTCAAATGCGCCCACCGCGTAAATCCGCAACCGCCGCCGATTTCGTCGTCTTTGGTTTCGTCCTCGGCTTCGTCAATCAAAACAATAGCGCCGCCGCAGTCTTTGGCGTTTACTGTGACATGCAAAGTATCCCAAGTCACGTTAATTTTGTTACGGTTACCCGTACTGTTAAGCTCAAAGTCGTCGTCTTCGTTAATAACGTCCGAATAAGCTATCGGAGTATTAGATGTCGAGTCGACCAGCTGAATCACAAATCTTGTAGTAACATCTGTTTGACCGAACAACGGTTTAAGGTGCTCGTATTCAATAGATCTTCCGTCCGTAGAAGCCACTATTCTTATACTGTCGATAGGAACAGGAACAAAATCGCCCGCATCGTTCAGAATCATAATAATACCCGTATCTGCTGCAAAATGCGAAACATCAGGAATTCTTGCGAATGTCTGAATATCAGGGTCGCCTCTGGAAAGGTTGTCGTCGGGAACAGTTATAAAATTGCCCACGGCTCCTTGCTCCAAAGCAGGCATTATAAACGTTTGCCCTCTCGGCGGATTGTTGTTACGCGGCGTTATTCTGATACCAACTCTTCCTACATCGCTTTCTTTGACGTCTAATTCGTTAGCAATCTTTTCTTTCAACATAACCGTAAAGGTGAATGCGTCAACAAAATCACTTGAAGATTCTGCTCTGTCGGTCGGAGCGTTGTGTTTGTATCGCAACTGTCCGCAAATTACGGTATTCGCTTCTGTAATCTCCGTAAAATCTGGTTCAAATTGCGCAACATCTCCGTTGTAAGTGATAAACTTCTTACCAAAGAGCGTACCGTTTGTCGGAAGGCTTTTGATAACCATACGGTCAATATAGTTAGTGTTATCACCGGGGAATACAACGCTGTTGTTAACAACTTCAACGATTGACAATGCGTAAGCCGCTTCGCCTGCCGTTGCCTTAGACGCGCTTATGTCCTCGCCGCCCCAAGCGAATATGTCGCTGAGTGCGCCTTCGTTAAGAGACCAAGTATCGTCTTGGCTGCCAAGTACGCTAATATCAGGTCTTCGGATATTCGGTCTGATTGTTACATCAACAGTATTCCAAAGAAGGTGGAGAATGTTTCTGGCACCCTCGCCATTGAGACTTCCGTCTCTCGGAGCCCAACCTGCGCCTATTTCCGTCTCTGTTGTCGTCAGAGTATAGGGTGTCGGATCAATTACCGGAACCAAAATTCTGTCTTCAATAGAACTTTCCCAAGACATATTAGGATCAACAAATCTGTAAGTAATTGAGTTGTCGCCTGTTCTTCTTATCGTTATAACTCTTCCCGATGTGGCGTGAGTATATACGTAAGTATTATCCGTCGAACTCGTTAAGCTCATTCCCGGCTCACTCGCCAACTCAGACGTAATTGCTGTTGCCTCAGAAATTCTGACAGTTGTGCCAATGTCAATGTCGCTACTTCTTTCAGTAGGTGTAAGCGGAGTAATCGGAAGTTCTGCCTGTCCCTCTGTTATAGTGCCCTCATTACTATTGGCAAGTGTGGCGACATTGCTGTTTCTGCGATTTATTTCAATGTTGATTCTTCCGTCAACATCGCTGAGAAGCGAGCCGAAGTTTTGCTTCAACATTACGTTAAAGTCAAATCTGTCCGCAAAATCATCAAGTGTCTCAGCTCTGCCTGTCACAGCGATATGTTCGTAACGTAATAGTCCGCAAATCATTGTCGGTATTGTCCAAACTTCGCTTTCTTTTCTTGAAACATCCGCTGCCGTAAGTGCTACAAAAACGTCTTCTGTTACGACACCGTCCACACCAACTTTTCTTCCGTAAAGCGTACCGTTTTCCGGAAGTCGAGTAATAATCATACGGTCAACATTATCGAACAATTGCGTTATTGACGCAAGCGTATCCGCCGAATTAGCAGGCAATCTCGACGCTTTAATATCTTTGCCGCCGAAAACAAAACTGCCGTGACCGCCGCCGTCGTTAAACGCGCCTTTGTTAAGTTTCCAACCATCACCGGGCAGTGTTATGTCTCCAATATTCGGAGCAGGCTGGCTTATTATGAATATGCGCAATACGCCTCTGTTGTTTGGGTGCGTAACACCTCCATAATGGGGCTCAAACGGAAGGTCTCTTACCGTATAGTGCAAGTCGTAAACATATCCCATAAACGATTGACCGTTTTCAAGTTCAATCAGGTACAAATCCTCTTCAAAGAAATTCACATTTGCAATGTTTAATGCAATGCTTAATGCGTCTCCCGAAATCGCGGAACTAAGAAGATTTACACTAGAAGCGTTAGTATGCGCATTGGTACCTACTCTTGTAAGCCCACCGGCTTGGCTTGCGAAAATGCGCAAACTGTCTATAGTGTACACTTCAATCGGATCTCCGTCTCCGTCTATCCACGGTCTCACACGACTAAGAGGGAGAGACTGCAAATCAGTAGGCAGACCTTGAAGAAGTCCGTTAGGCGCATTTATAACTCCTACGCTTGCCCCGAAAGTAATATCTTCTCTGGCTGCAAACGATACAAATACGGAGTCAATGAATGTCTCCTCTCTTGTCGGAGCGTGATTGTTCTTCGGTGTAATTCCGATGCGAATAGTGTTCTTAACCGGATTTATCTTGTTCGGCGCGCCATTTCCCGTACTTGTTATTGTACCGATAGGACAGTAATCCGTCGGGTCAACTACCCAGAATTCTACAACAATCGTATCGTTAGCATTTCGTCCTACTTCGTGCAAGAAAGTAACGTCAATATTCAAGTAATCATTTCTTACTACCTTAAACGAATCTGGCGTCCAAGTTCGTTCTGCTCCGTTTCTCAACCAATAGAGCGGTCTTACGGCAAGTTCTTCTGCGGTAATCCCGTCAATTCCGGCAAATGCTTGAATTTCAGCGTTTGTCGGTAATCTCAAAATTGTACCGATGTCGTTGTCGTAATCAAAACCTTCACGGTTTGTACCGGTAGTTTGGTGAATTACTTGGAAAGTTGCAAAATCAGAAGCATTTGCTTTTGCCTCACCGCCTTGTTCATCCATTCCCGTTCTACGTACTACCAAAGTCGGTACTTGGTTGTTTCTCGGCAGTATCTCGATATTTACCGGTGTTGGGTCGCCTTCGATATCATTTGGCAATATCGGGATAAACTCAAAACTATCTTCAAAACTTTCGGCTGTTTCTCTGACAGAGTAACCTGCGCCATTGTTGTGTACGTATCTGAACGGAACAAAGGCAGATCCTGTTCTTACAATATGGGTTTCTCCTTGAACAACCGTTGTCCAAACGCCCGAAAGCTCCAACTGCAACAAACCATTGTTTGGAACGTCTGTAATTCTGATTCTGTTAGGCGTTCTTTGTTCCGGATTATCACCTGACCGTGCAATTCTGACAATAGAAAGCAATGAATTTTGCCTGTCTGTAGTAAAATCAGTATCGGGCAGGTGTTCATTATCAAGTTCGCTTGACATTGCACCTTCGTTCAATGTTAATATACCGCCGTTTTCAAGCGAAATCGGTCTGTTAGCGTCTGCTTCAACGATAATGACATGCACCCTGCCGACTACGTTGTGAGAAACAGGTACATTGATCTCTCCGCCGGGTATGTTGCCGCGACACAGATTTCCGTCATTTGCCGTATAAGTGACTATTCCTTCCCAAGGATTAGCTCCTGCGCTTACAACAAATCGGTTGTTAGAAATACCGAATATAACACCTGTATTGTCGCCGTATATATTTTCGACAATAGTGGGAGTGACAGCCGGATCAAGCAATACATTCTGTCCGTCGTAGTCGAAGTCACGGAATGTTCTTGTTCTTATCTGTCTGTCATGTTCGACTTCGGTACCGGCTTCTCTTTCATCGTTAATTAAAATCCACGGACTTGTACTACCGCCGTCCATTGTTATGTCGAATTCTCTTAAGCGCTGTCCGACATACAATACAAGCGTGTCAATGACAGGTTGTCTGTCAGGAAGCATGGCATCGTCGTTTCCTGTGTTTTGGTCGAGAGCCTTGTAGTTCAACAACGGAGCATTGTCGTTTTTACCATACACGCGTACTGCTGCTGCCATTTGAACAGGGTTTATTCTGTGTGCGGAATTAACTCTTGACCCACGCGCCAATACTTCTAATCCCTCTCCCGTTGTCGGATGACCAAGAAGAGTTAAGTCCAAATCCGTGCATTCATCGCCATTGATTCTTGTCGGATCTTTAATTACAATGTTGTTGAGTGTAATATCCTTATACCCCATTGTACCAAGTTCAGCAACATGGTTAACTATAATTCTCTTCGTATTACCCGCGTCAAGTCGAACAGTAATAGAATCGTCGCCGCTTGCTCTCCGGATAGTAAATGTTGTAGAAAGCGTTCCGTTTACATTAAAGCCTGCCACTTGCAAATCGGTTACCATTCCGCCCCAGTCGTCGTTGTCCCTGTCTCCTGCGTCTATCACGGTTACCAAAATATCTGTTTTTTCGTTTCCTCTATTCGCAAGACGCGTTATGTCTTCCGCTTGCACTTTATCAGCCACATTCGGCGCGCTGTTGTTCCGAGGCGTAACATTTACAGTTACGGTTGCAGGAGCGCTTATTACAGGAGCGTCGGCAATCGTAAATGCCGCCGGAAGAACAGCAACAAAGTCAAAAGTTCTTTGTCCTATGAATGCCGGCAAGTTGTTGTTTTCTTCACGACCGGGAACGTGTTCGTATCTGAATGTTCCCGTAAAGAAAGTACCTGCGTTTGGTCCTGTCCGCAAATCGCCTGCGACAATAAGTCTTTCAGCTTCGCCGACAGGTGTTGCGAATACACTCGCAACAGCAGGGTCCGGAAGTCGTGTGAATATTACTCTGTCTGCAGAAATTCCGCTGGCAGTACTTACCGGAACACTCCAAAGCAAGTTTGTGTTTGCCGCGCTTGAATAAACTGTATTCCCGGCTGCTCTTCCTGAAAGTAAGGGTGTATTTCCACCCTCAGGAACGGTCAATGTCGGATTACCGCCGGCAATAGCCCAGTTTTGGTCAGCCGGATTCGCTCTGAAAGTAACATAAATTCTACCTGTATTAGTAGTAAACGCTTGATTAGGTTCAAATCTTCTGACAAACGGTAAAGCGTCAAACGCATCAATGCTGTCGGTAACACTGTAATAGAAATAACCGCTATGCACTGCCGAGCCGACAGGTACGTGTATCGCCAAATTGTTACCGGACCGGCTTACGCGAACAGTAGCGCCCGGAATTACCGCACCCGCCTCATTGCGAAGATTAACAGGGGTAGGATTCGTCGCTAAAACAGATGCTTCAACCAAAGCTAAGTTATCCGCCCATCTGTGATGAGCTGCTAATCCGACTCGCGAAAGGTTGAGGTTGAAGCCGTCTGTCCACATATCAAGGTCGTAATCGCTTTCACGAAGATCTATGATTCCAACACCCGTAACCGGCACGTTCACCTGACGCCCTGCATCAGGAAGATCAAGCCTACCTCTGTCGCCAATCGGATTCAGCGTAAGCGTTGAGCCGATATTTATAGTAACTCTGTTGGGCATAGCCACCGGAGCGTTATCATTAATCGGAGTGATGTTAACTGTAATCGCGGTTTCAACCCATTTGTCTTCACTGTCTGTAACTCTCACGGTTATTACGTCGGTAAACGGCGTTTCTACTTCAACGCCCAAACCTGCCGCTGTTCCGTGAGCGTATTGTAATGTGACAGTTCTGCTATCAGTCGTGTTGCCGTCAAGTATTGCTTTCCCGTCAATTAAAGAAACTCCGGAAGCATTACTTACAACCAAACTTGCAATTCCGATTGCAGGATTTCCCGCATTGACAATTTCAACAGTAAGTTGTTCTTCCGGCGTACCGGGTCTGCCCAATTTTACTGCTTCGGGAAGATCATTTTTCGCAAAGTCCAAATCTTCAATAGTAAGAATGGAAGTTCCTATTTGGTTTTCTTCAATTGCAATTACAGCCCCGGCAATTGTTGGCGTATTGCTGTTTTGAGCCATTACGTTAAACGTAATTGTTCTTCTCGCTTCGTCTCCGGGCTCTCCGGCTTGAGGAGTTGCCACGTCGTTCAAGAATCTTTTTCCGCCGACAAATACATAATTATTGGCTCCGGCAGGTGTTGCAAACTCATCTCTTACAGCATAAGTAAACACATATATACCCGCTCCGCCAAACCCGTTATTTTCATTCGGCGTGAATGTAAAGGTCTGAGCGAATGGAGTGCTCGTATTTAGCGGAGTAACAAAGAAATCGGTAGTTGACTCACCATTAAACGTATATCCGTGTGGTACAAACGAATATGTGTTTACCACATTTTGAGTAACAGCTCCGCCGGCGTCTCTGTCGTGTTGAGTCGGGTCAATAAAACTCCAGATGTTAACACTCTCCAAACGTCCTCCGGCAGGTATCAGTGTTCCATTTTGATTAAGGCTATAAACTTGATTGCTACCGAGCGCCGCAATGTCGTTTATCGGAGTAATTATCACAGGTACACGAATTTCTCTGGAATTGTCTGCCCTAACGCTGTTATCCGTAACTCTTACAATTACTGTGTCGGTAAACGGCGTTTCTACATCAACGCCCAAACCTGCCGCTGTTCCGTGAGCGTAAGCCAATATAACAGTTCCGTTGTTGTTAAGTCGGAATTTTCCGTCAGTGTCGGCGCCAATCAAAACAGCACTTCCGGTTGTAATTCTATCTGTTGCAACTGTATTTGCCAAACTCACAATTTCAACCGTAAGTTGCTCTTTCTCCTCTAATGCGATAGTTTCCGGAAGAAGATTCTTGTAAAAGTCACCGTCGCTTATTGTAAGAGTAGTACGTCCACGCCCCGATATATTAGTTTGCCCACCATCTTCGTTTTCGTTAAGCGCAATACTCGTTGCCGAAATGTCCGGTCGGTGGATATTTGTTGCTCTGACGTTAATGGTAACATTCGCAGGCTCACCTTCCTGTGGCTGAGAACGGGCAATCAGAACATCTTCACTGTCACTGTATTTTCCATCGACAAACCATTCCCATTTTAGATGAGTGAAAGCATCAGGGTTATCAGGCGGTGACGCCGGCGGTGTTGGGTCAGGGAAGAAATCGTCGATAATGGTGTATGGAAATTTATATACGCCATAGTTGTCATTGCCACTATTTGTAAAAGTGAACCGGGTTTGCAATCTCTGTCCCTCCCCGGCAATGTTCCAAGTAAGCGTTCCGCCGAATTTGCTTCCATCAAAAAGCTGAAGCGGCTCAATATTAGGAGATTTAATACTGTAATGATTTCCTAAGTGCCAATGACCGACCGGATTATCTCCGTTAATACCGGGACTATCGTGAACCCAATCGCCTACCAGCACTTCAAGCAAATCTTCTGTAATTGCCTCGCCTGCCTGTCCGTAAAATATAAGATCACTCGCACTCGCAAGGTTTATGTTTACGGGCATTATGAATACGTCAATGAACGTTTCTATAGGGGCGTGCGGCTCACTGTTTAATGGATTTATTGATGTAATAGTAAATCTTATTCTGTCGGTTCTCTCTGTCTGTAAAGCCCAGTCGATGCCGGCAAGCGAATAAGTTATAGTGGTAGCATTACTACCCACAACAGTCGCGCCCAAGGAAGTCGTCGTTTGTTCTTGAGACAAAGAAACAGCCCAGTTATGAGTTCTTCCGCTCGGATCGTTGGGGTTTATGATGTATTTAGTCAAATCAATTACACGTCCCGGGTTTACTATATTGTTGACGCTTTCACCAAGCAGTTGAATGTTAACTGGTTCGTTGTCTGCATTTCTGCTTCCGTCCCAAGAACGGTTACCATCTTGAAAAATCGAGAAAGAACGCGTTACATTGTTCAATCTCGGAGGAAGAATTGCTTGAGGGACCAAATCAACATTAACAAAAATCCATACAAGATGTTCTCCTGCGTCATACACTTCTTCTGCATCCTTTGCACCGTGATGTTTTCCGATATAAGGCGACACGTTATAGATTGCCGTATCCTTAACAAGAATCCAGAAATTATCTTGTGTTATCGGCTCATAAGTATCCAAATTGGCGGTTGCCGTACTATGGTCGTACACGAAAAGCGAGCGATCGTCAATATTTATCTCATTTTCCGGAATAATTACTCTAACCGTTGCGCCGGCACCGTCTTTACTGTTTAGTAACAGAAGTTCTTCTTCTACCTCGTCTAGTTTGAGCTGCTCGACTTCGGTTCTACTGAGATTGCCCTGCGCAAAACCTAAAATTCGCATTCTGTTTGAAGCTTCCGGTCTATCTAAGTCAATAGAATGGAAGTCTCTCAAATCAAACTCTCTTTCACCACCCTGAGGAATGCCGGTTATCTCTATATTGTTTGGTCTGTTTAGTACATTAGGACGCCAATGGAATACCAGCGGGTTGTTGTTGTAAGGCAACAAACGGAGAGTAACCGTTGCTCTTGGGCTACGAACATCTCCATCTTCATCAATAATCTCAACTTCAAAAGTACCTACTTGCGGAAGCGCAAGAGGCGTAGGATCATCCGTCCAATTCGGATAAAGCGCGTCAAAAGAAATTCTGGAGTCGTTAAAATTACGGAGTGTTTTAATTGTGTTGCCGTCACCTTTCTCAAACATTTGTGTAGGCCAATTTACAGGAAGATTAAAAGCAAAATCCCAACCTGCCCGAAGACCTCCTGCTGCCGGCGAACCATCTTTGTCGTTGTTTACAACTTCAAGCGTTGCAATAGTCTGCCCTACAAGTGATTCGATTGCAACAGCAGTGACATCTTCTATTCTGTACGCATAGTCATCTTCGGTGATTTTCAAAGTAATACTTCTGGGCGTACTCATCCCCCATCTATCCGCATTACTACCCTGCTCTGAAGCCGGTTCTAAATTGTTAATTGAAATAAGAAATTCTTTTTCACCGAAATAGTACCCATCGTCAATTATACCAAAATCAAACAAATCAAATGTTTGTATTCCTGACTGATTTTCAATCCGGCCGTCGGGAGTTCCTGTTGTACCCCCTCTGAATGTCATTGTTCGGGTTATAGTTACATTTCCATTTTGGTCAAGACCTGCCGTTCCGCTCGTAACCCAAGCATGCCAACCTTGTCTAAGCGCATATTCGTGCCTGTGAACGTTGGTAATATTTGCAAGAACAGTAACATTAATATAATCGGCACCTATTAGATCTTGGTCTCTGACAATGCCGATTATTCCATTTCTCGAAGTAATTGTGTATGTTAAGTTGAATCCACGCGTAGCACTTTGTCTATAACCGGTACTGACGCCGCCAACTACTCTACCGCCGGGAATACTATCCAATCTTATCCCTATCCTTTCCACGCTGTGGTTGCCGACGGTAACACCGGTGCCGCCCTCTCTAATCGTACGAGTGTAGTTGCTATCAACATGAATAGGATTGCCTCCAACAGTTAAATTCGTCGAACTCGAAAAAAAGATTTGCCCGGGAACGTAGTCCGTTATATGCCCGTCATAATTCATTAATTCCAAATAGTCCGTAAATACTTGCCCGTAAAGACCAAACTGTAGCATTTCCCCGGAAACCTGACCTGTTCCGAGCGGAACACTGCTTCCTCCTCTGTATCCAACAACTACTCTTCCCCTTGGGTTGATAACAGAGCCAGCCATACCGCCGTTAACCCCCAACAGAGCCGTTTTTTCGTTACCGGTCATAACAAAAACTATTTGTCCCAACGCAGGGTTTTGTTGGTCTAAAAGAAACACGTAGAGGTTAGATAAACCCGAAAGTCCGCTAACAATTCTGTTGACACCGGCAACGGCATTACTCGCGGTTGCAGGACTATTAGTCCAAGCCCCGGTAGTAGTATTCATGGTACTTCCCGGGTTTGGCGCAAACACGCCACCCAAACTTGTAAGACCGGCGGCGGCGTTTGGCGCATGCGCATTAGCGTTTATATGCCCCAATGTTACATTACCTCCTACATAAATAACCGTTCTCATTGCGCTTTGACCGCCCCCGCCTATTTGCGGCACAACAAAAAGGAAACAACCTGTGTTTATGTTAATATCACCCTCAATAAAATAAGTTCCGGCTTCCATATATACAGCACTGGCAATACCGGTTGTAGTAATGTTTATATTGGAATAAGACCCCGGCCTAAATGGGTTGGCTGCTGTAGTGCCTACAGCACCGGTTGTTGTACTGCGAGTCATAGCACCGGGAGCTACAGCAGGGTTAGATCTTCTGTTTGCGTACCAAATTGTCTGCGACTGTGTACTACCCGGATTATCAAAAGCTCTTACGTCCGGAAAGCGCGGCAATCTTCTTAATGCTTCGGGAATATTTACCGTATTATGCGTATAAACATCGCCTGCGAGGTCACCTGTAGCCTGCCTTCTCGCTTCAGGGGTTGGAATAGCCGTAGAAGCAGAACCATACCACAAAAGCGGAGCGGTTCCGGCTGCGATCACCTGAATATTTGCATTAGGAGTTTGAATATTTTGTAAATAAGTTCCGCCATAAGTTCTGTTTAGAGGATCGGTATGATTATCAACATTTCGGAAGTCAACACGTTGCGACGTTCTAAATACGTTTGCCGCTCCAATTCTTCCCGATGTCGGACTTCTAAAATGTCTATTTGATCGTCCGTCTCCTGCAACATAAAAATCTGTACGAGCGTAGAAAATATGCTGATTTAACAATGGGTCAATGAAAGGTCTGTCAAAATCACCACCCAAAGTGTCGATTTTAATAAAGTTGTCGCCCGGATTAGGCGATCCCTGATTTCCTATGCCTAATTGTGTCGCATGCAACGGACGCCAAGTGCCAACCCATTGCCCAAAACTCGACGACACCATCGCCAAAACCATCAACACCACCATCTTCCCCCAAAAGCCGCCGCAGCGCCCCCGTCCTCTAAAATTGCTTGCCACCATAGTGCAAATCCCCTTTTATTTAAATTTTTTTAATTTCCACTTTTCTTTTCCCGCTTTCTCATAAAGCGATTGTCGTTTCGTTTGTTGTTATGCTTTTTCTCTCAGAAGGAATTTCTTTTTTGCTTCTTCCAAAGAAACACCTTTTTCCCAAAGAGCGAGAATTTTTTGCATGCCTTCTTGCCTTGCCGCATCTTCAAACGACCAAATGTCGCGCTGCATTTTAAGACGAGCCTCGTAGCGTATTCGTTGCTCTCTATCGGCGCTCAATATTTTTAATTCTTTGAACGCGGCGTTTATAACCGGATTTCTTTTTGCGACTTTCACAAAGTCCTCCTCTTCTTCCGAATTGATAAATTCAAGCCAATCGGAAAGGTTTTCGTCGTTCTCTCTTTCTATTCTGGACAAATCCAAAATATGTATTTCTTGCAAGTCATTAAACCGAAAGTGCTCGTCTTCTTCCAGCATAGAAAATACGTTATGGCACTTCTCGGATTCGGATATAAGCGTTTCTTCCACAACTATTATCGAAATTACAGGCTTTATGCTCGAATATTTGCCGCCGCTGCCTATTTGGTCGGTAAGCATTTTAGCCGAATAATACGAAATCCGCGAAGAAAGTTCCGGAACATTGCGAGCTTGCATTTCAATATCAATCACTTCGCCGTCGGACAACCTTGCTTTTACATCTAAAAGGCTCAGTTTGTCGTTTTCACTTTGCGGCTTGTTTATCGGGTCGAGTAATTGAACACTGACGATTTCCTTTTTCAATACAACGCAGAGAAACTCCATTAAAACCTTTGCGTTTCTCTCATCGCCGAAAAGAGCCTTGAAGATAATATCTTTCTTCGGCGGAAGTATTTTCGGTAAACCGTCGCTTTCAAAACTATTTTCTTTTAAATGTTTCAAAACCCGAAACCCCTTTTTATTTAATTTTTTTAATTTCCCACTTTCCTACCCTTTTCGGAGACAACAAAACCGACGCAAAAGCGCCTGGGTCTTGAGATTTAATGGAGTTCTTGCTTGTGCGTTAGTTTTTGCTCGCAACAGAAAGCCCATTTTCCCCGTGCGCTAAATATAATAAAGCGGCAAGCCTCCGCGCAAGGGGGTGAGTGAATTTTGTTGAAGAATTGTGTTTTTTGTGTGTTTTTGAGCGGTAAATTGTTTTAAGCGTAGGCGAATTTTTCCTTTGCCTCTTCGAGGGAATGTCCACTGCTCAGGAAAGATATTATTTGTTGCATTCCTTGTTGCATTCCTTGTTGCATTCCGCGCCGTTCCCAATCTTGCGCCATACCGGATCTTTCCGCAAAAACGGCAAAACTTTTTCTGTATTTCTTTTCCATTGTTGTCATAAATTCCTCCTTTTCCAATAATTCGTGGTTAGCCGCAATTAACCCGTCTAATACTTCTTCAAGCTGCTCGCGGTTTCTGTCGGCGTTGTCGTATAAATCGAAACACTCTTCCAAATTCTTGATCGTAAGATTGTCCCTTAATTTTTCGAGCCATTCTACGTCTTTGGCAACTAACCGCGAAGTTATAATCAGTTGCATTTTCGGCAGTGGTGTTTCGTCGCCGCTTTCGGGTATAATATAATATATTCCCTCGTCTTGTGACGGCACAATGTTAAATTTTTTTCTTTTTTCTAAATATGCAATCAATTTTCTCGGGTATCTTACCGAAACAAGCGAAATTGCCGTATCCTCTACATCAATATCGTTTTGCGACATATAGAAGAAAGAATAACCGATAACTTTTTTGAAAGATTGCACGCTCAAAGTGTCTTTCGGGCTCTTAAATTCTATGATGTTGTGCCTGTTAAAGAATTTTCCGACAGTGTTTTCAATAACGCAATCCTCAAGCAATTTTATTATTACGACATCAATTATCGGCGGGTCTTTGAATAAGTCATACTCGCGTATAATTTTCAAATCGCGTTCGTAATCGGCAAGCAAATATCTCATTATCTTGACAAACCACAATGTCCAATTGTTGCGCAGTTCTTTTTCTTCTTCACTTTCTTCTTTCACGTCAGGTTTCTTTCTTTTTTGTGGTTTATATGTCTTCAATTTGTTTCAATGCCTGATACCTTTTTTTGTTTTTATTAAATTTTTCCTTTTTCCCTACCCTTTTCGGAGACAACAAAACCGACGCAAAAGCGCCTTGGGTCTTGAGATTTAATGGAGTTCTTGCTTGTGTGTTAGTTTTTGCTCGCAACAGAAAGCCCATTTTCCCCGTGCGTTAAATATAATAAAGCGGCAAGCCGCCGCGCAAGGGGGTGAGTGAATTTTG
>Ga0123353_10006120_pt1 | contig 15972 bp, 9 predicted proteins | sample TergutLab28metaG_3_FD_92763 | JGI IMG/M metagenome (GOLD analysis project Ga0123353, IMG submission 92763) | Labiotermes labralis P3 segment gut microbial communities from Petit-Saut dam, French Guiana - Lab288 P3 | ecosystem: Host-associated > Arthropoda: Insects > Digestive system > Gut ... | reverse complement strand
TTTGTTATAAGAATTTATCACGATGCACGTTCACCTGAACGTCAGAAAAGGTTAGTTGTAGTCCTTAGCCTGACAAGCCATTTAATTTTAATACGAACACGTATCATCCGTACAAACAATTAAAACCTCCGCTGTGGTTTCTTGCCATTGTTTTGTCGAAAATTTTCTACTCCTATCCACCTGTCCTACTTGATACATCAGTCATAAACGATGCTGAAGTTCATGAATTACGAAGTTCATTATGTGCTTTTCTCCCTCATCCTTTTACTTCTGTTCCTTATTTTCAAAAATCGATATTTTCAGAACAAAGCATTTATGTCACGGGTTTCTACTCCGTGACCCGTCAGCTTGTATTATGCTACTTGCGGTCGCTTTGTAATTTACGTACATTCTATAAAATTCACACACTAATTTACGCAGTTAGGTTTACCACTTGTTGCTGCTTGTTCACGTCGGCCCGCGAAACAACCCGCAATAACCGGTATGGCTCTTAGCCATACAACGATAGGACAACCGTGGTCTATTTTCCTTTTCCTACGACAAATGATGGAAGTCTCGAATTTATACAAAAGGAAAGGTGAAATTATATATTTGAATATCTTATTATTACTTATCTCTGCAGAACAAGGAAATACATGTGATCCTATCAATACTTTCAGTCTAAATAGGAATTTTAATTTCAAATCATCAGAACTGACATATGTTCTTAAAAAATTCCGTTATTTTTACAGCACATTCCTGCAAAAGGCACTTCAGTTATCGATAATTTCATTAAATTTTTAATTTAATTCTCAGCTTGGCAGTCAAAGGCAACTGATTTTTGTGACCGGACATTATATACACACACACACACACACGCACACACATGTACAGAAGGACAGAGAGAGCAAGGGACGGAAAGGGATATGGTTAGTGACTGACAGCGCACTCATTTGATACTTTCACAACTATCACAAACAAAAGGGATGGAAAATGAATATTTCTAACCTTTGGGTATTCCGTTTTATATTTATGGTTGTGCTTTGATCAGCTTGTGTGATAAATACGAAGCTTGAAATATCAACATTATCACGTAAAATAATTTTGTAACAAATGGCTTGTAGAAAGATTCAAATTTGTATGTTTGACTTTGTAATAAATTGTGTCTAGTAATATATATTTTGCTTGAAAAGGGAAGCGTCAATAAACAGGAAGTGTAAAGAGTGAAAGATTACCTTATTAATATATAAACATATGTAAGATACATAGGATATACGTGGAATGGGAATGTGATAAATGATACATTAAAATTTACACCAAACAGAGGTTAGAAGTTTCAAAACAAACACCTTTTGTATGACCAGCATTTTTACAACAACTTATGTTTAAGGAAAGAGGCAAAATGTTTTTATTGAGGCTTTTATTCCTGCTTGGAAACTCAGAGACATGTTCGAAAAGGGAACAACATTTCAGGAATTTATAACAAAATTATCAAGTAAGAAATGGAATAAATTTTGCATAAAATTACCTCAGAATTTTTAGTAAGTGGAAAGGCATATAATGATTTCTGAAGAAGTTAATTTATATACTCAATATATATCATTGGCAAGATAAATTAATCTTATCTTATTATATTTTTGGATTACAGATTTGGTTCATGTAAACTTAACATTAGAAAATTAGGAAAATATTAAGAAACAAAATGTGAAGCAAAATGCCTAAAATCATGTAAAAATATGCCTTACAAATATATCGACATATGTTAATGAAACAAGAATTGCATTTATGTCTTTGTTAACACGCAAAGTGAAGGTGTTAATAAGTTAGCAGTTGTCTAGTTTAAAATTAAATCACGGAACAGTTGACATTATATAACCCGGACATTTTAATTAAAGATATTTCAATGAATAACAAAGGCACAGACGACCAAACATCATGCACACATCACAGCACGGTATGAAACATATCGAAGCACACCACACACGAAGTAGACCCTGTATCATCATACTTGAAATAGATGTTTTATGCAAAAATGGTATAGTGCGCTATAACGAGAAACCGTGGACTCTTACCTACATCGTCACCCTACGTCAATTTGGAAACCAACAAACTTTGTAATTCTAATGTTTCAGTATCATAAAATTTTACTGATATAATACCGAGATTGCTGTGTTGTTGGCTGCAAACCTTTGCAACCGGATTCCCTGAAGATGATGAACCACCGCTGAGACAAGTAGGAATTTTATATGTCATGTGTGACTGTTGGTCGTTTTATGTGCATTTTTCTTTATTATTAATTACTTGACAAATATCTATGAACACCATGATATCACTTTAGATACAGAAATATTTTTTATTCGAAAAGAGTATATGGTCTTTAATAACACTAGCCCAGGCTGTTTTAGTCTCCATAAAATATTTCCCATATGACTGTAGAAGCAGAGGGAAGGAAACAGCAATTCATTCGTGGAAAATAGCCTGTAGCACATAATAAATAAATTCGTTACTTATTAATATCTATGTAATATTACATGAGCTAGAAATTTGAGGGTAAGGAAGAGCGTATTCACAGATTGGTGTACAACTGCCAGAAGGTTCCTAGAAGCTTGACATCGCAAAATGCACTGAAGCGCAAGAAGGCTATCCCAGAAATGGTCGTAACAATTCCTCAAAATCAAATTTAAAATTTCAAACTACCCTCAACTGTTGACAGCCTATGCGCCATAAGACCTAACTTTAAAAACCCTTCCGTCTTACCACAGACCGAATTTTTGACTCTGTACTGTTCCATAAGCAGCATTAACTTATTGGGCTTCATAATGGTTGGGAGCTTCGTTTTGTATGAAGATATATACCATTGACATAAATTTCAGTCTTCAAAATTTTTATTATTAATAATAATAACAACTTTTCTCTACTCTACGTGTATTATTAATGCAATTGATTAATTTAGTTCCTCAGAGCAGTGTTGCTTATCATTAAATGATTCTGGATTGCTAATTCTTGCCGACTGTTAAAAGAGTTACTGATGTTTTGAAGGTAATACCGTCGTTAACAACGTCAAAATCTTTGACCTCTTGGAATGTCTTATCACTCCAGAAGACTTTAACCCTAGCCTGATTTCCCGCCTCATGATTGTTGTCTAAACGTATTTCTTGCTCCTAAGGTTTACAGTTTTCCTAATTGTGATGAATAAAAAAATCAGAGTAATTTATATTGAGTTGCACAAGGTTAATGCGCCATGTTTATCATAATATTTGTTTGTCAAAGTTGGTAGAAAGATGAAAAGTGTGTAGGTCGATTTCATCACAAACTTTAATCCGCTTATATTTGTTTATAAAATATTTGATTAACACAAAATTAAAAATCGTTGCTCATATTTTATTTCCTTGTCCTTCGGAAAATAATAGTCTGTTTTAGTGCTATGTAGGTCTTTTGAATTTTGAGTAACTTTAAAAGAAACTGTGTATACAGTGAAATCAGACGGAATTATCTGTATGGCAATTGGCACACTGTCGGGGATTTACCCTGTGATATATCAGACAATTTTATTTTAATCACACTTTTCGAAATTTCTCGCAGTTTTGTTCTTAATGTGCTGATATCGACAGTACTTCTCTCTTACTCTCTCTTTCTCGTTAAACGGTGTTACAAGCAAATATTTTTTTATGACAATTCCTAAAGGGTCCTCCAGTTGGGCAGATTTCCTCCTTTCCTTGTCTATCTTACTTTTACTGCAATTATAGCTGCTAAGGTCACACTAATTGTGTAAATTTCGCGTTTTATTAATAACATTTCGTACAGTTTAAGTACAAATATTATGTAATCTATATATCCCAACTCAGTTATGGCTATTTTCGATAATACTGTGGAGTCTGCAGAGTTAGTGGAATTTCTAAGGATGTCCACGTTACTAGAAACGTTGAGACACACTGCTGTAAGCTGCAGTTGATCCTTTAACACTATCTTTGTTTTCAGCTGGTATAATGCCCAGTTGTACTGAATACAGGGTCATTTTCACACCTCTAGTTACGATTTCCTTATATTCACTCTTCTATCAATGAAATCTCACATATTACAATCCCTCAGTTGTGGTATTAAATCAAATGTTCACTTAATATGCATGCAAATAACTTAGAATATTTCATGAAAGAAGGAATAATAACAGAAGCGATGCTACTACACATACATATTTCATGTGCAACACTTATTTATGTAATAGTGACCGAAGCATAAGTACATTACGTTTGGACTGCTGTCTGGCGACAGGTTGTTGTCCGTAATCATTGACGCCTATCTGCAGCTACACAATAAACTGATAAAATTGGATAAAATAAAATATCAAATTTTAAATTTTAAGCTTACGATCGTAGACTTCAAAGTATGAAATATGGAATTAACTATTACATCCTTTATTAAGAAGTTTCAAATTCGTAATTCTAATAGCGCAACAGAAGGAAAGTTGCCTCTACTAAAAATCTTCGTACAGTTTGAGGAGGTAATACCAACAAATGCCCAAGTAATAAAATGTACACTTACCTATTTAATTGTTCATTAATGGACAGATACTAATACATTTAAGATCTTCGGACCGCTTTCAGTTGTGTTAAGCGTGCATTGTTGCGACACATTGTTAACTAATTCCATTAAGTTCTAGCTCCCACTGTGCCTTTCAGTTCATGCACCTCGCCAACCCTGTCCCGTCAACAGGTGGTCCAACACGCTACTAAAGGTGGGGCTCCCACAATCTATTCGCGGTTTACCACATGAAACTCTCAACAATGATATTTATTCTTATAATAAAACCAACTAGATGCACTAATTCTTCAAATTTAATTTTGGAATAAAACTCTACATGTTTCGGACAGTTCCTCTATCCATCGTCAGGTGTTTTTCACTGTACACACAGCAATGGTATATATCATACAGGTTTGCTGACAGCTTGCGAGCAGGATCAGGACGGAACTGCAGTTCCATTGCTGTGTGTACAATGAAAAACGCCTGATGATAGATAGAGGAACTGTCCGAAATATGTGGAGTTTTATTCCAAAAATAAATTTGAGAATTTTTTGCATTTAATTGATTTTATTATAAGAATTTATCACGATGCACCGTCACCTGAACATCAAAGGTTATTTATATTTAGATGAATGTCCTTGGTCAGGCAAGGCGTGTGAGCTGATATTGTAAACAGTGAGAACGACATGTAGTTAAATATTCATATCCTTTGCATTCGCACATTGAACTAGCTAAGTTAAATGTACGCAGTGGCCTCACGTACTTCAGCTTTAACAGTTGCAAACAAACAGTTCAGCTGAATCTAGTTCAACCCTTTAAAGACGAAGCGCAGACCGCTTTATTTAAAGACTCAGTTCGTACCGCGCAGTAAACATTTTTCATCACGATTATAAAAACCAATCAGTTTATGGTGTAAGTGGCACAATTCGCTGTTTGTTCTCAGATAAATACGAAACATATAAACAGAGTGTAGTCAGAGCGTACAATCGTTGAATTTTAAACCTGATGTTGCATCACGTAACCAGTAGGTTTTAAAAGGTTAAATACAAGCTAATAACACTCCACCTACCGTGCTACGTGTTCTTGCGATGCTGTATTTTCGATTTTACTTGTTTCTTTGCCTTATTATCAAAAATATACGTTTATGGCACCAATCCTAGTGGCCGCGCGGTCTAAGGCGTGAGACTTGTTGGGATTGAGGGTTCGAATCCCGCAGGCGACATAGTTGTCTGTCTCGTTTGAGTGTTTTGTGTTGTCAGGTAGAGGTCTCTGTGAAGAGCTGATCACTCGTCGCAAGGAGACCTACCGAGTGTGTCTGAGTGTGATCGTGAAGCCTCGCTAATGAGGACGCTCTGGACCATTAGGGCCCGTTGCGACATGAAGAAAAATTTTAGAGCAAGTGTAACTACTCAGCAATATACATACTAAAGTGCCTGCTTACCGAGCAAGTTATCTCTTGTGGTAGTGCTTCTTACATGAAGGGTCCGGTTGAAATCTCGACCAGAATAAGAACTTCCCTAAGTTATTTATGCGCTCCACTAACATTAATTGTGGGCCGCATAGCGCAGTCCGTATAGCTAATGACTACGGGCTGGACGGTCCGGGATCGAATCCCTCAGTCTACAACGAGCAGGCAAGCATAAAGGTTGTCGGTGTTTGTTGTAGTGTTTACATTGCGGAGTGCAGTGAAATTAGTAGCTGAGTCCGTGAAGTGTTTACGAGTGCGGTGTAGTGATTCACCAAGCAAGTTTGTAAGATCGATCATGACAGAACGATAACATACAATGGTATGTATTTTTGACCCTACCAGTCCGCGTATTTCAGCTTATGAAATACACGAATAGATTCATGAACAGCTACAGATATCAGAAAATCACTACCTATGTTACAGACTGATGGGACAGAAAGACACCTATTTCTGAAGTTCGTAGATGACATATATATACAGAACATTCTACAGTATGAATGGGAGTGCTGAATACAGACATGTGACAGGGTAAATATCCATAGTGCATCTAGATGTGGCCGAAATGGCAATGCGGCCTATTCGTTTAGCCAACTTGCCCCCAGAAATAACTGAAAGAAACATTCGAACCGCTTTCGCATCATATGGGGCAATTGTCTCGATCCAGGATGAAATGTGGTCTAAGGCGTGCCGCTACAAGGTAGCTAACAGGGTTAAAATAATCATGATGAAGCTGGCCAAACACCTTCCGTCCCAAATGAATATTGCAGGGCACAGAGCATTACCGTCTTATGACGGCCAGCAAGTTACATGTTACGAGTGTGGGGACAGTGGATATATAAAATAGGCATGCCCCAAAAGGCGTGGAGGAGGTATGGTAACATCAGATTTGACCCCTACCACATAAGCCCATGTCGTCGATAAAGGCGCACAAAACCGACACGGCAATGATGACAATCGAAATGAGGTGCCCCCCAGGGAGAACCGCGTGACCAGGCATCGGGACGTTCCCCTTATATCGACGACCTGAAGACCACAAACTCCCCGCTAGATATTGGTGGGGAACAGCAGGACCCCAGTCACCAACGAAAATATGAGCTGACGCCTTCCGACGTTACAACCTGTACTGTCCCCCAAGAAGTGATAATCGTGGACGCGGAAATGACTGCATTTGACGATAGACCAACCAGACAGACTATGCGACCCCTGCATGCAAACATGCAAGGAGAAGGTTCAAGGGAATGGGGGGAACGGTGCTCCCCCCATTGATGGAGAAACACAAATGGCTCTCTTCCAATTAGGCCCAAAGCGAAAAAAAAACTGAAGACGGACGGGGATTCGCCTATATCAAGAGAAAGGACGTGTAGTAAAACGTGCCACAAAACCGTACAGAATCAATACATTCTGCAGTCTCTGTGCCCCCTATCCTCCTTATCCAAATTATGTTCCAAATACTCAAGATAGCAACATTGAACATTAATGCGATATCATCCAACACGCGTCTACAAATGGTCGAGGACTTCCTATGGCGACAAAATTAAACTTCGCTTTACTGCATGAAGTGTCGCACACAACACTGAACACGATTCGTAGATACACTGTCCATATGACTGTAGGTACGGAGAGGCGTGGGACTGCAGTTCTGGCCAAGAATGGTCTAGCCCTCTCAAACATCCGGCGCTTCCCATTTGGAGGAGGAATGTCTGCAAAAGTCCGGGACATGTTGATAGTAAATATTTATTCCCACTCTGGTGCAGAAAAGAGGCAGGAAAGGGAAGCCTTTTATAACACCGAAGTCGTACACCTGATACCTTCTTCCAGCATGGCGATGATACTCGCTGGTGATTTCAATTGTGTCCTAACAAACGACGACTTCACAAGACGGCGGAACTACAGCAGAGGGCTTGCGAGACTCATACAGTGACTGGGCCTCATAGACGTGTGGGAGGCGACTCCGAAAAGAACTGCATACACACATTGCACTGCTACTGGCGCTTCCAGGATTGACAGAATTTACATTACTCATGACCTAAGGAGGAGGCAACAGGGTGCGGAGAAGGTGGTCGCTGTCTTCACGGACCATTTTGCAGTAATCCTGTGCTTGACCATGGATGTAACATGCTCCATTCGTGGGAAAGGGTATTGGCGAATGAATGTATCGTTTGAGTGAACCATCCTTCCAACAAACAATGAAGGAGAACTGGAAAAAATTGCGGACACATATGAAATATTATCCAAACTGAGTAATGTGGTGGTGCCGATACGTGAAGAGAATGATACGCCAACTGTTGGGCCGTGAAGGAGCCGACCGCCGCCGCGACCGTCTAGAAATGGATAATTTATATTATAGCGCGATTTACAGTGTACTACAAAATACCACATTCCAGATACTTCAAGCAGTCGCACTGAAAAAACTAAAGGCCAAAATAATAAAATTCAACAGTAAACATCACTTGGGAATGTTTATAGACCCTCCACAACCTACTGAAAATCCGGAAACGGCAAGCGCAACGTACGGTCCACCAGGTGTATGATACGGATGACTCCCTGAAGACGTCACCAACCGACATACTGCGAGTCTATACATACTACATGAGACGAACTTTTGACCATATAGAAATAAACGAAGAGAGAATGAGGTACATGATGAACTGCGGCTTAAAGACAATACCATCGCCTGCGACACACAGCACTGGAGGAATCCATAACAATGGAGGAACTTTTACAAGCGGTAAAGCAGGGAAAACCGAAGAAGGCTCCTGGTCAAGACGGAATATGCCTAGAATTCTTCAAGAAAACATGGGAAGTGACAAAATACGACCTACTCGAAGTAATGAAAAAATGTACAGAGAGGGGATAATTTCAGACCAACAGAATCGTGGAATACCAGGCTGCCTGCCGAAAAAGCCAGACCCTACAAGAACAGAAGACTACAGACCTCTGACACTAATGAATACAGACTATAAACCGTTCGCCAGAATCATTGCCAACCGCCTGCGGCCGTGGCTGGCCGGAATATTGCAGCCAAGCCAGCACTGTGGACTTCCAGGAAACACGGTATTTGGTGCCGTGGCGACGGTACGAGACGCCGTAGTTTACGTAGAGGCGACCGGAATTCCTTTGTGTGTACTGACCATTGACTTTAAAGAAGCCTTCGATAAAATCTCTCACTCGTACTTACACGCGTTACTAAGACAACACGGCTTCAGTGATCGCTTTCAGCAGAGAATTCGGAACATTATATGAAAATGCAACAGCATCAGTACAGATAAACGGACACAGGTCCAGTCCGATACCGATCCGAAGCTCCGTCCGTCAGGGGTGCCCCGTAAGCATGCAGCTGTTTGCAATGTGCCTGAACCCCTTACACTGCACACTTGAGAACAACCTTGCTGGCATACAGATTGGGCGGCGTCGCATCAAAACAACCGCTGTAGCCTACGCGGATTATGTGACGATTTTTGTAACGTCAAAAACAGATATTCCTGAAATACAAGAGGCACTGCATTGTTTCGAAGAGGCGTCAGGGGCGAAAGTAAACATCGGAAAATCAAGGGCACTAGCGATCGGTTCATGGGACACATCAGTACGGATTATAGACATCCCATATCACAGTGAGACAAACATTCTGGGCTTCCACTAACGAGTAAGGTGCAGGACTCTGCCCACAAGAGCTGGACTATAACCACGGCACGAATATGCGCACAGGATCAGGATGCCTACTAGAGGGATTTGAGTTTAGACAAAAGGATACAATATGTACATGATTACCTGATGGCAAGGGTATGGTACTTCGCGCAAATATATCCCCCACCATATGAGTGCGTGAGACAGCTGAACACCACGATCTCATGGTACGTTTGGACAGGGGAAATATTCCGCGTACACTTATGCACCCTGCAAAGGAGAAAATGTGAGGGAGGATGGGACCTTATACACATAACCATCAAGAGTTGTGCATTCTTTCTCTACCGTTTGCGTCAGAAAGGGTTACGATCAGGAATACTAACGGCTGAATGGTTGCTTTAATGGGGCCTGATGTCACAGAGCAAGAACCCGCCTTACAGAGACCGGATACCCGCGACGATTGCGTATTTAAAACGCTATGCAGTGAACGTAGCGTACGTACAGGGAGTACAGAATCGCAGTCAACTTACAAGAGACGGTTGTACGACACTATGCACTATATGTGTCGCGCGGCAACAGAACGCAAAGAGTTCACGGCCACAAACAGCCTGGCCTACAGTATGGAAAAATCTGAGGGAAACACCTGTTCTTGGGGCCACTAAAGCGGCATGGTGTAAGGTAGTTCACGATATCCTTCCCACAAATGAAAGACTTCAGGATACGCATGACACCCACAGATATGTGCAGAAAATGCGATAAGACGGACACACTTAGTCACCGTCTTATTGAGGGTGGGGAAGGGGAACAAATATGGACATGGACAAACGGCGTCTAGCTTGGACACTACGGACAATCCCGGAGCGGATATCCAGCGATTGGCTCCTGCGTCCTCATTTCATACAGCGGCCCTCAAGACTGTGAAGTGCAGTGTTGTGGGTGTTGGCCAATCTAGTCACATTCGGAACCCAGCAGCAACGGGAACTGACGTTACAAGACTTCATCGACTTCATGAAGCGGTCAAAGTGGAAGCTGTATCAGTCGCATAAAAGGGACGCGAGTGTGGGAAACTACCTCTCTGTCATAGACAAGTGAATGTGACGACCCCATTAAGAGCATGTAATAGGACCGGGTGGAGGACACGACATGCAGAGGCCCACGTCCCGAAGCCACGGGCAACGATTAGGATATGGGAATGTCGGACAGCAACATCACAGATGGAACCAGGAAGAATGGAGCTCCAAGAGGCTACATAGTGATCTAACGAGCACACAACAGAAAACGACAGCCAGTAGATATCACTAAACAATTCCTTGTTTCCATTGTACCACGGGTGTATAGTACCATATAACACTGAATAAAGTTGTAACGAACGAAAGAAAATACCGGTGGGGACGAAATTTTGCGCCCGTCCAGACCGGCCCTGGGGCCCACCCATCCTCGTGTAAAATGGGTACCGGATTTTTCCCGAGGGTAAAGTGCGGCCGGGGTGTGTTGCTGACCACTCACCCTCTTCTAGTGCCGCGGTCATGGAAGAGTAGAGCTATTACCTCTACCCACCGTCTGGACCAAACCGGGCCTGTAACAGGATCACTTTACCCTTACCTTTTACTATCATTAATTGACATTTCAAGGACAGTGTATCAAATTAAGCCGTAACTACTTCCTTCCATATCGTTATACAGTTCAGTTACAATTAATCGCATTGACAACAACAAATCATACCTGAATAAAGCAATAGAAAATTGAAAATTGTTCAGTTACTTCCTCGTGAGTAAGATATTACGCTGTAAGTGTTGTAGTTTTTTTTTTTTTGCGAATCTTACACAAGCTTATTTTTCCAACTTGTCTTCCGAAATTGATCTCTTCCTGTACTAACGTACTTGAACATTCAGCTCGGCAAATAAGCTACGAGATATTTCATGCGGCTTGCAGAAACTCAGAATACCCTTAGGCGTACTTGGAACTAAATACTGCAGAAACTAGGACATCAACTGTTTTCTTGGCTTCAAAACTTTTTGTCTTGTTGTTTTCCAGAAATTAACATAAACATTTTTTTCAGTAAGTTTTCTTCATGACTCCGAAGTTTAATCTCGAGTTTCTTTACGCTTCACTGCATTTGCAACTCCAGAGAGGTGTGTGCATTACTGGAAAACTGGATCATATTTTATGGTTATAGAGGTGTTTAAACTGGACTAATTTTCGTTCCTGAAACTAGAATTTTAAGTGAAACACTGGACACATTGTTTCAGCGTGTTTTGCTTTCACGCCTTCCATAAGCTTTATTTTGATACACTTCAGCCTGCGATGGTACGTCCTTCGCCTGTCTAGCACGCAACAAACAGGCAATTATCCTGGTTTTGAGAGAAAGGAGGACCATATTGTCCATCTCACTCAACCCAACACTTGTGTAAGAACACCCAGAAATTGATCGAAGAAGCTCTAGGCTTCTCAAGATGTTTACAACTTCTTATTTTGTGGGTGGTAGACCTGTTTAACCCTATGATATATCTAACAATATATACAACTTTGTTTATAAGTATTTATTGCAGTACAAAGTACATATACATTTGGCTGTTTCGACTGTTAATTAGGTAACTATTAATTAGAAACGCAACTGGATGTCAAACCTTAAAATCTACGTCACACTTTTTGTACCGTCCTACCCGGCTTTACACACGTAATAACTTTCGGAAATAAAAAGAATTTCTAAGCATATAATTCCGAAATTTTAAATCAATATTGAAGGTCGATATGAAATATGCTACCCAAGTAGAGATGTAACGAATGTTGAAATCGTTGCGTTTATGCTTATTTCAGCATTGTGTATTGGTACCATGTTTGAATATTAAAATTCTTTTTCTTTGTCTTGTGTACATAAACATGATATATCTCGAACGAAGAGCGCCCATCGAAAAATGACTGGCAAATTATTATTATTATAAGTGTTGAAAATAAGCCGACGTCGCCTAAAGGACTAAAGATTAATGCATTGGCAGTGTTCTGGAGAGGCTGAGTAAAACTAGGAGAACCCGTCAGCGTAGCCTTAGAAGATATAGTCAACCAGCACCTTCGAATATAAGAAAGGGTTGCGGCTACTTTAGACTGCTGGTGACGAATTTATTATCGTTTGAGTGCTTTCTCGGTTGAGAATTTGCAGTCTTAGTTCAGCAAAGACATGCAGTCTTAGTAATGGCTTTGGCATGTCCTTCACGCCAACCTAAATTTTAGCGCCCATGACTAAGTTTGACTGTTAATTCATACGTATCAGTTTGTTCATCAATTAAGGATAACTTTCTTATTTTCATTAGACAATAATATTCCACGAACTGAGTCTAGCTAAGTTTCAGCAGAGAGATAAAGACCAGCTTCAGAACTGTTGTGGTAACTTCATATTGACTGATAGTTTAAGTCGACCGTCTCATAACCCATGACAATGAACGTGCAATGTACGTACGTGGAATGGTGAGACGGAGTGGCGCCGGGAAACTCACATGTCTTTCTTCGGGACCGAACAGAGAGTCTCCACATAAGGAGTTTACTTATAGCAATGTGTTCAATTAGGCTGTCCGTTTACAAATTTTTCTACACTTTTTTTAATGCTTTTCTGTGAGATTTATCAAATCTCATAGACAGGAAAAGATAACGTCCGAAGAAATCTTGAACTGCGATGTTTATGGCGAGTGGTAGACTGTAAGAAATGTTTGCATGGTAAAGAATTTAATTTCTTCTTAAGAAACTATTAGGTATGAAATCTTCCACTGCCTAGTTTTATGCGTATTTTGTACCGCGTTGACATTGGCATTTGTTATTAATTTTTGGAAAGTAATATAATTTAATGGTGTGTGTGAGTGAGTGAGTGAGTGTGTGTGTGTGTGAGTATGTGAGTGAGTGAGTGAGTGTGTGTGTGAGTGTGTGAGTAAGTGAGTGAGTGTGTGAGTGAGTGTGTGAGTGAGTGAGTGAGTGTGTGTGAGTGTGTGTGTGTGAGTGAGTAAGTGTGTGTGTGAGTGAGTGAGTGAGTGTGTGTGAATGTGAGTATGTGAGTGAATGAGTGTGTGTGTGAGTATGTGAGTATGTGAGTGAGTGAGAGTGTGTGAGTGAGTGTGTGTGTGAGTGAGTGAGTGAGTGAGTGCATGTGTGTGAGTGTGTGAGTGAGTGAGTGAGTGAGTGTATGTGTTTATGTGTGTGTGTGTGCTCGCCCGCACGCGTGTGTGTGAGTGAGTGTGTGTATGTGTGTGTGTCTATGTGTGTATGTGTATGTGTATGTTACAGAAAGAACAAGCATCTCTTCAAATTTACATTGTTGCAAGTCTTCTTCCTCCAGTACTTCCCCTCGTTTAACATTTTGCTTCCTTATTATTTCTAATTCCTTTTTCACTTCGTGTGGATTTTAAGGCAGCAGTTTTCAATTGCAATAAGCCTGAATTTCCTGTCATTTGCGTTGCGTGTTTGTTATCATCTTCGAACATGTTTTAACCGTTTACGTCACAATTTATCTAATATAATACTAAGAAATTCTGCATTCTACCTCACGACGAACTCGTGTGTGGAATAAATTATAAACCGCCATAGTTATGTTAACTTGATATGTCACTTTCACTCCCTCTGTAGGCTGCGCTTGTACACGTACATTTCAATTTCAATATGAACTCCAAAACGATATTTAAGAATACCAAAAGACGGTAAACAGCCAGCCAAATGTTTTACAGTAAGAATCACGGAAATGATAACTTATACGTGACATAATTTCAGTTATATTTCAAGACGTTTATTAAACAAGAATATTTGGAACAAAGTGCAGAACTTTACTCTGACTTTCTATTGCGGTAAATACGAGATCCTTACTGCATCAGATATTGTGTTACAGTCCTCCAAAAAAAGCGATTTGTGTAATGTTTTGTGCATTCAAATGTTTTACGTTAAGCATTACACTCGGTATATCCGGTAAGATCTAGATATTATTACGATTAGAAATTGTAAATGTTACACAGAAGACTGGGTACGGGGAAACCATTTAAAGTAAAACTTATAATTGCAGGAATTTTGCATTTCTTACTCTCGTGTAGTCCTATTTCAGACAGTAAATATGCTTTTATGATGTAAATTCTTACCGATGATTAGACTTCACATTGGGAGGGGCAGCCAGAGAGTAATGCCTCCGATTATCCATTTAAAAATATCCTTAATTTACAATTTGTTTAAATTGGAGTATTACACACTACTATCAGTCACAGTATTTAACACTGTATTTATGTGATCCATATAAATCTGAAAATAAAGAGTGACTATTTTCTTAAAGAACCTCTAACGTTTGGTCTAGCAGAGAGAAATTTTCTGCGAATAAAAAATAAATTTTTGTGGGAAAATAAATCAATATTAAATTTCAAAGGATTCGTGGGCTGCACAAACAGTAACACATGTTCTAAAAGAGGGTGCCAATAGTAAGAAAAATAAATAATTATTAAAAATATTAACATAAGATATATAAAAATTCGCTGGACTAAAGAACATGGAACATGTAGTTGTCCAAACAATACACGGGTATGTCAGCTGTATATGGACTGATAAACAAGAGTAATTCAATTTTGCGTCTAACACTTTAGTCGAAATGTAACAGCAACTTAGACAAATGTTTAAATACGTTAAATACGTTTCTAATGTGGCCGGCTATGTCTGGGGTGGTTTATAGCAGCGACACTTTATTGTGCTTCAGTATATGCTAACATAATGTATTTTGTCGGAAACGTATTCCTGAGATGAATTTCCTGAGGTTCAGTTCGGGCCCCGTGTAGTGGTTCCCTGTCACCACGGCATGGCGCGTCCTTCAGGTTGCGGATAGAGGAACGGCCTCCTTTATGGAGGGTAGCTGCGAATAAATTGAATAAGCAGTCGTGGACAGCCGAAAAGGGGTGGTTCTCCAGCTTGGGGGTTGGGCGAGGTGCTAACAACCCCTCCCTGTAAAACATTAATGTTAAGAATTACTTGCAGGCATGAAGCTTCCTCTGGAGATAAAAAAATCCGGAGGTAAACTACTCCCCCACTCGGTTCTCCGTGGGGGAGTGTTTCTAGGGGAAGCATCGCGCAAAATATACAGGGAAATGAAATTAGGCACGTGGAACGTTAGGAGTTTTTATAGGGCAGGGTCCCTTAAAGCAGCAGCGAGGAAATTAGCGAGATATAAATTAGATGTAGTGGGGGTGCAGGAGGTCAGGTGGGACAAAGAGGGCACAGTAAGGGCAGGGGATTATAATTTTTTCTACGGTAAAGGAAACGAGAATCATCAACTGGGAACAGGTTTTTTTGTGCACCGTAGATTAGTATCAGCAGTGAAGAGAATAGAGTTTGTTAGCGATAGGTTGTCGTATATAGTGCTGAGAGGTCGCTGG
>Ga0123353_10006119_pt1 | contig 15974 bp, 12 predicted proteins | sample TergutLab28metaG_3_FD_92763 | JGI IMG/M metagenome (GOLD analysis project Ga0123353, IMG submission 92763) | Labiotermes labralis P3 segment gut microbial communities from Petit-Saut dam, French Guiana - Lab288 P3 | ecosystem: Host-associated > Arthropoda: Insects > Digestive system > Gut ... | reverse complement strand
GTCGCCGAAGTGGACGCGCCCGCCGCGGATTCGGCTGAATTGGGCAAGCAGCCGACGCCCCCCGCGTTCGAGATCATCCCGCTCTCCTTCGCGCTGCCGAAGAACCTCTCCGTTGCGGACGTCGAGCAGGACGAGGCCCAAACCATCTATTATCTGGACGACCAATGGCAGGACGACATCGTGCTGGTCCTGGCCGAAACGGACACCCTGACCAAGCCCGACGGCGCGGCGGCCATCTCCATCAACGGCCAAACGGCCTGGGGGCTCTCGGAAGACGGCTATCAAAAACTGATCTTCCTCACCGACGGCCTGCTCTTCGAACTCACCTGCCGCTATGATATCAATACCTTAATCGCGCTGGGCAAAAGCATTCTGTAGGGAGGGGGCGGGCGTTCGCAGTGACCGCGTAGGGGCGGTTGATCCACCCCGCCAAGCCTGCGGGCTTAGCGGGGACCCCGGGTCAGCCCGCCCGCCGCACCCGCCGCTGTCATTCTGGCCCGCCGCTGTCATTCCGGCCCTCCGCTGCCATTCTGCCTCCCCCCCGCTGTCATTCTGAGCGCAGCGAAGAATCTTATTTTTGCTCAGGATAAACTCCGCGAAGAATCCATTGATATAAGGTAGGAACTGTTATGTATTATGTCTATATCCTAACCAACTGGAACAATAAGGTGATGTACGTCGGCATTACAAACAACCTTGAACGCAGGCTATACGAGCATAAGAGCAAACTTGCAGATGGATTTACAAATAAGTATAATGTAAGCAAGCTGGTTTATTACGACAGCACGACCGACGTGAAAGCAGCCATTGCGAGGGAAAAGCAAATAAAGGGTTGGATTAGAAAACGGAAAGATGAGTTGGTAGAGGAGATGAACCCCAGTTGGGAAGATTTATCTGCCAAGTGGGAAGTGTCATTCTGATAGAGCGGAGCGACCTAACCGTGCCATTCTGATGGAGCTACCCACTCTGTCGTGTCATTCTGAGGGAGCAGAGCGACCAAAGAATCTTGAAAAAAACATTTGATTTAGCAATTTCAAGATTCTTCGCCTATGGCCCTTCGGCGGGTAAGATCCTTCGGCGGAACGCCTCAGGATGACACCGCGGTGTCACCTCAGGGCGATTCTTCGGAACCGGCTCAGAATGACACGGAAAAGAATTTTCAAGAACCTTGTAATGTTTCCTTTGTTTGGGAGGTTATCCCTTATGTAAACCCCATACGTCATTGCGGGCGTCGGGGCCCCCGCCAAATCCGCAGATTTGGTGGGGTGGCAGACCCGCAATCTCGAAGGGAAACCCCACCCAAACAAGAATGAAGGAGCGTGACCCCCATGAAACAAAAAAGACTTTCCACCCTTTTAGTCCTGGCGATGCTGATCCTCGCCCTGCTGACCGGCGCCTGCATGAGAGCAGAAGCGCCTGCCCCTTACGCCCCGCCGTACGATGGCGCGCTGGCAGAGCCAGAGTATGACATCTGGGATGTTGACGTGCCGGAGATCGACGACCCCGACGACTGGTGGGACTATGATCCCGCGCCCTCGACAACCGGAGAGCCCGGCTCTGCCCCCAAATCAGCCGGCAAGTACTCGGACGACGGCGACTATGTCTATGCCCCCAACAACGAAAAATACATCGACATCGACGAAAACACCCGCAAATCCACCGCCCGCGACCCCATGCTCACCTTCTCCTTAAAGGTCGACTCCGCCTCCTACGCGAACGTTGCCCGCTACATCGAAAGCGGCAAACTGCCGCCCAAGAACGCGGTCCGCACCGAGGAACTGATCAACTACTTCAACTACGACGAGGTCCTCAAGCTCGAAAGCGGCAGCCCCTTCGCGCTCTATACCGAGCTCGGCCCGTCTCCCTTTGACCCGAACAAATACATGGCCTTTGTGCGCGTCAAGGCCCGCGAGCTGGACAAAAGCCAACTCCCGCCCAGCAACCTGACCTTTTTGATCGACGTCTCCGGCTCCATGAGCCCGCATGACCGCCTGCCCCTGCTCAAAGACGCCTTCGCCCTGCTGGTTGACTCGCTCGACGCGAGCGACCGCGTCTCCATCGTCACCTATGCCAGCGGCACAACCATCGTATTAGACGGCGCGAAGGGCTCAGAAAAGAACAAGATCTTGGGCGCCATCTACGGTCTTGACGCCGGCGGCTCCACAGCGGGCGAGGCGGGCATCCAAACCGCCTACCGCCTGGCCGAGCGCAACTTCCTGCAAGGCGGCAACAACCGCATTATCCTGGCCACGGACGGCGACTTCAACGTCGGCACTTCCAACACCAAGGAACTCGAACGTCTGGTCGCCAACAAAAAGGAATCGGGCATCTACCTCAGTGTGCTGGGCGTCGGCACGGGCAACCTGCGCGAGGACATCATGGAAACCCTCGCCAAGCACGGCAGCGGCAACTATGCCTACCTCAACTCCCTTGCCACCGCCGAAAAGGTCCTGGTCGACGAACTGGCCTCCAACCTCTTTGTCATCGCCGAGGACGTCAAGGCCCAGGTCGAGTTCAACCCCGCCAATGTCAAGAGCTATCGTCTGATCGGCTACGAGAACCGCGCGCTTGACAACCGTGATTTCGCCAATGATAATAAAGACGCGGGCGAGATCGGCGTCGGCACGGACATCATCGTATTGTTCGAGATCGAGCTGGCCGACGAGATCATGGGCTCCGGCCTCAAGTATTCCTCCGGCGCGGTCGAACCCAACCGCAAGGCCGCCTATGGCAACGAGCTCTTCGAGGTCCGCCTGCGCTACAAAAAACCGGGCGAATCTAACAGCCGCCTGACGACCCTGCCGGTCACCTTCGACCGTATCCTCAAGCGCAACACGGCCGACTTCAACTTCGCCTGCTCCGTGGCCGCCTTCGGCGATATGCTGCGCGGCTCGGCCTACGCCCGCGACATCACGGTCAACGACCTCTTGGCCCTCTGCGAGGACAGCCTGGGCCTCGATCTCAAGGGCTACCGCTACAGCTATCTGGAATTACTGGGCCGGCTGAAGAAAATTTATAATTAAACTATCCCAAACTGTCATCCTGAGCAAAGCGAAGGATCTAAACGGCAACATTCAAGATTCTTCGCTGCGCTCAGAATGACAAACGGATGACAACCCAACCGTAGGGGCGGGGTCAGCCCGCCCGCCGACCCAACGTACCACCCCCACCGTCATTGCGGGCTTGACCCGCAATCTCAACAGAAAGGAATCAACCACCATGAAAACCAAAATCCTGATCCTCACCCTCTCCGCGATCCTCCTTATGGGCCTGCTGCTTGGCTGCGCCAAGCCAATGGCGGACGCCCCAATGGCCCGCTATAACCTCGCCGAAGAAGCGGAAGCATCCTACGACAGCAGCGCGCTCTATACCACGATCAACAAAGCATACGCCGACGACGCCATGCCCGACATGGCCGAACCCATCGCTGCGCCCGAGTCCGGCGGCGGCACGCAGGAGGCCGTGCCCATCTCGGGCCAAACCTCGCGTATGCTGATCCGCACCTCTTTTGTGGACATCGAAACCAAGGAGTTCGAGGCCTTCATGGCCGCGTTGGACGCGCAGATCGCGCAGGCCGGCGGTTATGTGGAGGAATCCAGCCTGCGCGGCACGGGCCTATCCCAGTGGAATCTCCGGTATGCCACCATCCGTATCCGCGTGCCGAGCGCGAACCTGGACGCCCTCGAGGCCGCCGTCACGGGCATGGGCAACGTGACCTCGCAGACCAGCCGCACCGAGGACGTGACCTTAACCTACGTGGACATCGAAAGCCGGATCGAGGCGCTCAAGATCGAGCAGGCCAGCCTGCTCAAGCTGTTGGAGGAAGACGGCGCGACGCTGGACCAGCTGTTCGCGGTGCAGTCCCGTTTAACCGACGTGCGCGCGGAGCTCAGCTCCTATGAGAGCCGCCGCCGCGTCCTGCAGGACCAGGTGAGCTACAGCACCATCACGCTCACGATCCGCGAGGTCGAGATCGAGACCGTCGTCAAGACGGAGACCGGCGGCCAGCAAACCTCCCGCCTGTTCTCCGAAAGCCTCAAGGGCGTGGGCGAATTCTTCAAGAACATGGGCATCTTCATCGCGGGCTACTCGCCGATCATCGTGGTCGTTTTGATCGTCCTCGGCCTGTCCATCTTCCTGCCCCTCTTCTTCACCTCCCGCACCCGCAAACGCCGCGCCAAATAATGCGCAATGCGTAATGCGTAATGCGTAACCAAACGTCATTGTGGACTTCCAACGTCATTGCGGACTTGATCCGCAATCTCCCGCAACCCCCGGGCGGTCACTCTTGTGCCCGCCCGATTTTTATGCTATTATTATCATATTGAAAAAACCACAGGAGGACGCTTTCATGAATCCGGCAAAAACGAAACCTTTTGAGCGGGCCCTGGCTATCATACTGGCCCTCACTTTGTCGCTGGCCATGACGGCGGTGACAGGACGAAACTCGCTGGCGGCGGTTGTGGCAGACCCCTGCCCCGACTGCGATTACTGCACGGAGCAAAGCTACGACATTCTGGACTGCGTGGACTTCTGCGGCGCTTACTGCACGCAGTCGCACAGCGTCTGCGGCGGCACGGGCAGGGTTGCCTGCTCGGGCTGCGAGGGCTCGGGCGAGGCGCTGGATACCTGCCCGACCTGCAACGGCGCGGGTTCGTTCACTTTTCCCTCCTGCCCGCTGGCAGCCATGCACGCCATTCTTTCGTTGGTGGGAGGCTGTCCGCTATGCCCGATTCTGGGAACGCTGCGCGTGGACTGCTCCGGCTGCGCGGGTATCAGTGATCCGGATTGCATGGCCTGTCTCGGTACGGACGAGATACCCTGCCCCGCGCTTTTTGCCCATTCCATCTTTTTTACGCTTGGAGGGACGCCCTGTCCAATGTGTAATAACACAAACGTTGTGCCATGCACCGAATGCGGTGGCAAAGTCTCCGTACCCTGCCCGTCCTGTGACGGCGCGTTGGAAGAGGATTGCCAAGGCTGTGAGACCACCGGTTATGTTTTCCTGCCGCGCTACGGCGTATCGCTTGACGTGGTGGGCGGCGCATATGATTTCGGCACGACCCACTACAACCACGCGACGCCGGCGCCCCTGACCGTGACAGTATCGAACACCGGCAATCGGGCCACGGGCACACTGACGATCGCCCTTTTTGGCGAGGACGCCGATAGTTTTGTCCTTTCTCAAACAAGCGCAGCGAGCATAGCGGTCGGCGGCGCGGCCACCTTCACCGTCGTGCCGAAAGCGGGAATCAAAATAGGGTCACACACAGCCTCCGTAAGCATGAACGGTTCATACGACCTTTTGAAAGTCTTTCACGTGAGTTTCACGGTCTCCCCGCGCGGCGACGCGAACGAGGACAGTATAGTCTCAGCAAGCGACGCGGCAGCCATCCTGCGCTACCTCGTTGAGTTGCAGTTCCTCTCCGCGCAAGGTCTCAAAAACGCCAAAGTGACGGCGGGCACGAATCCTGTCTCGGCCGCCGACGCGGCCAGGATCCTGCGCTGGCTGGTCCAGCTGGAAACGGTACTGTAATTAAAAATAAAGAAAGAGGGGCAACTACGATGAAAAAGACAACTTGTTTCCTGCTGGCACTGTTTTTGGCCCTGTCGTTTTCCGCCTGCGTCTCCAAGCAATCCCGCTACGATGAGGCAAAACTCAAGATGGACGCGGGCGAGTATGAACTGGCGCGGGAAGAGTTTCTGAGCCTGGAGGATTTTGAGGACAGCGCGGCCCAGGCCCGTGCCTGCAAGGAGGAGCTGTCCTTTATCGAGGCGCAGGGACTGGCCGAGGCCGAGGACTGGGAGGCCGCGCGCGTTATCCTGGAAGGGCTCATGGACCGCGAGGATGCCGAGGCGCTATTGGCCGCCGTGCGTGATGAAATCAGCTATTTAGAGGGGCTGGCGCTTGCGGCGGAAGAAAAGTTTGAAGAGGCCGCCGAGGTCTTCCGCGCGCTCAAGAATTTCAAGGATTCCAGAAAACTTCTGACCGAAAACACACGCGCCGCAAAACAAGAGAAAGACTATCAGGCCGCGGTCGCCCTGCTCGATGCGGAGGACTATGTCAAAGCCTATGAGGCGCTGGAAGAGTTAGACAACTATAAAGATGTAAAAACGCTGCTGCGGACAAGCAAAGAAAAGTGCTATGACCTGGCAGTGTCCCAGCTGGAAAACGGGGAGAATTACAAGGCTTTCACCCTCTTTAAGGCGCTCGACGACTACAAGGATTGCAAGCTGAAAATAAAGGACTGTATCTTGCCCATGCCCAAGACGGGTATCATGGAGAAGAACATCAGCGGCAGCGCGCAACTGCGTATCACCTGCACGGATCCGGACGCTTATGTCTTCCTGCGTCTCTATGCCACGGACGGCTCCCTCGCGCAATCCGCTTTCGTCAAGGGAAAGGGCAAGGTGACAATGGGCGTGCCCGGCGGGACCTATACGCTGCATATCGCACGCGCCCAAAAATTCACGTTCAGGTGGGGCGATTTGCTCGGCGATCTTGATCTGGGTTTCCTGAAAGATTTCGACATCGAACCCGACTGGTTCGGGCCGGAGGATATGTTCGGCGAAAACGCGTACTACGGGCAAGTCAAGGCCGACGGAAACCCCGACGGCAGCTTTACCCTAAAGAACAATTACTACCTGCCCTTCTCCATTTACCCTGTGGATTGAGCAGCCAAAACCCCAAACTGCCCACTGTCCACTGCCTACTGTCCACTGTATCGGGCGGGCCTTGTGCCCGTCCGATTTTTATGCTAACATAGTACGCATGAATTACGACCAACACTTTGTCCGCAATTTTTCCATCATCGCGCATATCGACCACGGCAAGTCCACATTGGCCGACCGCATGATGGAACACAACCAAACCGTATCCGAACGCGACATGGCCGCGCAGCTTTTAGACTCCATGGACATCGAGCGCGAGCGCGGCATCACGATCAAGGCCTCCGCCGTGCGCATGAACTATAAGCACACGGACGGCCAAACCTACATTCTCAACCTGATCGACACGCCGGGCCACGTGGACTTCACCTACGAGGTCAGCCGCGCGCTGGCCGCCTGCGAGGGCGCGGTCCTGGTCGTGGACGCCACGCAGGGTATCGAGGCGCAGACGCTGGCGAACGTCTATCTCGCGGTGGACGGCGGGCTGGAGATCATGCCCGTCATCAACAAGATCGACCTGGCCAGCGCGGACCCCGAACGCGTCGCGCAGGAGATCGAGGACGTGATCGGCCTGCCCGCCGACGAGGCGCCGCGTATCTCCGCCAAAAGCGGGATCGGCACCGAGCAGGTTTTGCAGCAAATCGTGGACCTGATCCCGCCGCCAAAAGGCGACGAAAACGCGCCGCTCAAGGCGCTGATCTTTGATTGCTACTACGACAACTACAAGGGCGCGCTGTCCTATGTGCGCGTGTTCGACGGCAGCGTAAAACAGGGCGACCGTATCGCCTCCATGGCCACGGGCAACGTCTTTGAGGTGACGGAGGTGGGTTACTTCACGCCATCCCTGCGCGCCTGCGACTGCCTGCGCGCGGGCGAGGTCGGTTACATCGCCGCCTCGATCAAAAGCGTGGCCGAGACCAAGGTGGGTGACACCTTGACCGCCGCCGACAACCCCGCCGCCGAGGCGCTGCCCGGCTACAAAAAAGTCAACTCCATGGTCTACTGCGGCATCTATCCCGCCGACGGCGCGCACTATGACGACCTGCGCGACGCGCTGGACAAGCTCAAGCTCAACGACGCCTCATTGAGCTACGAGAAAGAGGTCTCCGTCGCCCTGGGCTACGGGTTCCGCTGCGGCTTTTTGGGGCTGCTGCACATGGAGATCATCACGGAGCGTTTAGAGCGTGAGTTTGACCTGGACCTCGTCACGACCGCGCCCTCCGTCGTCTATCATGTCAATCTGACCAATGGCGAGAAACTGGAGATCGACAACCCCGCCAACCTGCCGTCCGTGGCCGAGATCGCGTTCATGGAGGAACCCATCGTCAAGTCCTCCATCATGACGCCCACGGCCTATGTCGGCCCCATCATGGAGCTCTGCACCGAAAAGCGCGGCGTGTTTTTGGATATGGTCTATCAGGACAAGGAGCGCGTCACCCTGCATTACACCCTGCCGCTAAACGAGATCATCTATGACTTTTTCGATCAATTGAAGTCCCGCAGCCGCGGTTACGCCTCGTTCGACTATGAGCTGGAAGGCTATAAAAAGAGCGATCTCGTGCGGCTGGATTTCCTGCTCAACGGTGACATCTGCGACGCGCTGTCCACCATCGTGCACCGCGACCGCGCCTATCCCAAGGGCCGTGCCGTGGCGGAAAAACTCAAGGACGTGATCCCGCGCCAGCAGTTCGAGATCCCTGTGCAGGCGGCGATCGGCAGCAAGGTCATCGCGCGTGAAACCGTCCGCGCGGTCCGCAAAGACGTGCTCGCCAAATGCTATGGCGGCGACATCACGCGCAAGAAAAAGCTTTTGGAAAAACAAAAGGAAGGCAAAAAACGTATGCGCCAGGTCGGCTCCGTGTCCGTGCCCAGCGACGCGTTTATGAGCGTTTTGCGGATCAACGGATAGTGAGGCGTTAGGAATGAGGAGCGAGGAATTATGAACGCGATCTACATACATATCCCATATTGTATCCGAAAGTGTGACTATTGCGACTTTTGTTCCGTGCCGCTCAATGACAGCGCGGTGCGTTACGCTGATTTGGTGCGCAAGGAAATTGCCTTATCCAACCGTAGGGGCGGTGGTGCACCCAACAAATCCCTTGGATTTGTCGGGGCCCGCGTCAGCCCGCCCGCTGTAAACTCCATCTTCTTTGGCGGCGGCACACCCACGATCCTGCCCGCAGAACAGCTTATCGGCATATTGGACGAAATACGGTCAAACTTCACCGTCTCGCCCGACGCCGAAATATCCGTCGAATGCAACCCCAAAACCGCGAACGCCGCCGCATTGGCCGCGCTATACAAAGCCGGCTTTAACCGCCTGTCCATCGGCCTGCAAAGCACGAACGACGCATTGCTCGCCAATGTCGGCCGTGTCCACACCTGCGCCGACTTTCTGCAAACGCTCACCGAGACGCGCGCGGCGGGCTTTACCAACATCAATGTCGACGTCATGCATGGCCTGCCGGGCCAAACGCAGGAACAATACCTCGACACCCTGTGCCGCGTCTGCGATCTGAACGTGCCGCATATCTCCGCCTACGCGCTGATCCTGGAAAAGGGCACGCCCCTCTACCGCAAAGTCGAAATAGAACAAATCCTCACCCTGCCGGATGAGGACGCGGTGGCCGATATGCAGGATGCGGGCATAGCCTACCTGGCCCAGCGCGGCTACGCGCGCTATGAAATCTCCAACTTTGCCAAAGCCGGCCATGCCTGCCGCCACAACCTGGTCTACTGGAACAACGAACCCTATCTCGGCTTTGGCGTGGCCGCGCATTCCTCGCTGCCGGGGGAGGGCCGGATCTGGCTGCGCACAGCCAACGCCGAGTCTATCTCAACCTACGAGAAAAAACTGCGCAAAAACAAACTGCCCACGGCAGAAACCATCAAGCTCAATCTCTCCGAGCAAATGTTTGAAACTGTAATGCTGGGTCTGCGCAAGGTCGAGGGCGTGGACCGCAGGGCCTTTGAAAATCGCTTTGGTCTGCCTGTAGACGATGTCTATGCCGAGGCGGCCCACCTGGACTGCTGGACCGACAGCGCCACGCACTTACAACTCAACGCCCACGGCCTGGATATGCTCAATACGGTTTTGGTCAGTTTCCGTTAGCGACGATCTAATATCCAAGCCCGGAAGGCAACTATCTAATTTCACCTCAATTTCACATTCTGCCCCCGTATACGCCTTGACAAAACCTGCTATAGATGGTATTCTTACAGTGGGATTAGCACTCGAGTGCTAAGAGTGCTAATTCCGGCCACAGGGATAGGAAAGGAGGATACCGTCATGGCCATGGACAACCGTAAACTGCGCATTCTGCGTGCCATCATCGACGAATACATCCTCTCCGCCGTTCCGGTTGGCTCAAAGTCTCTCAGCCGCAACACGGACTTTGCCCTCTCCTCCGCCACGATCCGCAACGAAATGGCGGGCCTGGAGGGTCTGGGATATCTCGAGCAGCCCCACACCTCCGCGGGCCGCGTGCCCTCGGACAAGGCCTACCGGCTTTATGTGGACAGTATGCTGCAGCGCGCCAAACTCACTGAGCGCGAGCTGGCAGTCCTGCAACGCTACTGCGGCGTGCGTGTGAGCAGTGTGGAGGAAGTAATGCGCGAAACGGCGCGGTCGCTCTCCGAGATCACGAACTACACCGCCATCGTGCTCATGCCCGAGATGTCCGAAAGCCGCTTACGCCACCTGCAACTCGTGCCATTGGCGCAGGGCAGCGCGCTGGCCGTGGCCGTGACGGACGCGGGCGTCGCGCGCGAGGCAGTCATCCGGATCCCGCCCGATATGAGCGTGGAGGAATTGGAACAGATCTCCCGCATGATCACGCAGCGCTACTACAACCGCACCATCTCCACCGTGGCCGAGCGCCTGGTCGTGGAGATCGGCGAGATCTTACGCGAGCGCAAGAGCTTTCTGCAATCGCTCACGGGCACGATCGACCGCAGCGCGGCCTCCGGCACCCATCTTGTGGAACTGTCCGGCGCGACGAATATCCTGCACTATCCCGAGTACCGTGACGTGCAAAAGGCCAAGAGTTTTTTGGCCGCCGTGGAGAACAAGGACACGCTGTACGACCTGCTCAAACAGGCCAGCGGCATGGAGTTCACGATCACGATCGGCAGCGAAAACAAGGCCGAGACCCTGCGCGACTGCAGCGTGGTGACCGCCAGCTACAAACTGGGCGACCTGGCGCTGGGCACCTTCGGCATCATCGGCCCCACGCGTATGCAGTACGGCAAGGTGCTGACCATTTTGGAATACATGAGGGCCAGCCTCGGCGAAGTGCTGACCGGCCTGCAGGATAAGGAGTAACGTAACATTGACCAAGAAAAAAGTAGGGGACGGCGCCCCCGACGTCCCGTCTGACAACGAAATCGTAGGGGACGGCGCCCCCGACGTCCCGTCTGAACCCGCAACCTACACATGGACCCAAGAGGAACACGACACGATCCAGGCGGGTATCGCCAAGCTCATTGAGGAAAAGGCCGAGCTGACCGACCTTCTGCAACGCAACCAAGCGGAGTTTGACAACTTCCGGCGGCGCAACGCTCAGATCCGATTGGATAGCCTGGAAGACGGCAAGCGCGACTGCATGGCGGCCCTGCTGCCCGTGCTGGACGACTTTGAACGGGTCATGGCCAGCGCCGAGGGCGTGGACGACGCCTGGCTCACGGGCGTGGCTATGGTGGAGAAAAAACTCTTTTTCAGCCTCGAAAAACTAGGCCTGACCTCCATTCCCGACGACGGCGCCTTCGACCCGACCGTACACCAGGCTGTGCAAACGCAGGCCATCGACGGCAAGCCGCCCGGTCAAGTGGTCGCGGTCCTGCAAAAGGGCTACCGCGTGGGCGACCGCGTCCTCCGGCCGACCATGGTGGTCGTCTCGGAGTAACCAACGCGTAGGGGCGATTATCAATCGCCCGCCGGAGTAGGCAATAAGCAAGGTTGCATATAATAAGAAAGAAATCAAACAGAACAGGAGATATAAAATTATGGGTAAAATTATTGGAATCGATTTGGGAACCACAAATTCCTGCGTAGCGGCGTTGGAGGGCGGCGAACCGACCGTCATCCCCAACTCCGAAGGCGGCAGAACCACCCCCTCCGTGGTCGCGTTCAAGGACGGCGAGCGGCTGGTGGGCACGATCGCCAAGAACCAGGCGATCACCAACGCCGACAACACCGTCTCGTCCATCAAGCGCGAGATGGGCACGGGCTTTAAGGTCAAGATCGAAGGAAAGGAATACACCCCGCCCGAGATCTCGGCCATGATCTTACAAAAGCTCAAGCAGGAGGCGGAAAGCTACCTCGGCGAGAAGATCACGCAAGCGGTCATCACCGTGCCGGCCTACTTCACCGACAGCCAGCGCCAGGCGACCAAGGACGCGGGCCGTATCGCGGGCCTCGAGGTCCTGCGCATCATCAATGAGCCGACAGCGGCGGCGTTAGCCTACGGCCTCGATAAGGACGTCAATCAAAAGATCCTGGTCTATGACCTGGGCGGCGGTACCTTCGACGTCTCGATCCTCGACATCGGCGACGGCGTGTTCGACGTTATGGCCACGGCGGGCAACAACCGCCTGGGCGGCGACGACTTTGACAAACGGCTCATGGACTACATCGCGGCCGAGTTCAAACGCACCAGCGGCATTGACCTGATGCAGGACAAAATGGCCACCCAGCGCCTCAAAGAGGCGGCCGAAAAAGCCAAGATCGAGCTCTCCGGCGTGGCGCAGGCGAACGTCAACCTGCCCTTCATCACCATGGACAGCTCCGGCCCCAAGCACCTGGACGTCACGGTCACGCGCGCCAAGTTCAACGAACTGACGAGCGACCTGGTCGACAAGACCCGCGTCTGCCTGCAAAAGGCTATGCAGGACGCCGGCCTCTCCAACGCGCAGATCGACAAGGTCATTCTGGTCGGCGGCTCCACCCGCATTCCCGCAGTGCAGGAGATGGTCAAAAACATCACGGGCAAGGACCCCTTCAAGGGCATCAACCCCGACGAGTGCGTGGCCGTCGGCGCGGCGATCCAGGCGGGCGTGCTGGGCGGCGAGGTCAAGGACATTCTGCTGCTCGACGTCACACCGCTTTCGCTGGGTATCGAGACCGTGGGCGGCGTGTTCACCCGCCTGATCGACCGCAACACGACGATCCCCACCAAGAAGAGCCAGATCTTCTCGACCGCCGCGGACGGGCAGACCAGCGTGGAAGTCCACGTCCTGCAGGGTGAGCGCGAAATGGCGCAGTACAATAAGACGCTGGGCCGGTTCCAGCTGGCGGGCATCGCGCCCGCGCCGCGCGGTATGCCGCAGATCGAAGTCATCTTCGACATCGACGCGAACGGTATCGTGCACGTCTCGGCTAAGGACCTGGGCACGGGCAACCAGCAGCAGGTGACGATCACCGCCTCCTCCAACCTCTCCGAGGATGAGATCAAGCGCGCGGTCGACGACGCGGAGCGTTTCGCGGCGGAGGACAAGGAGCGCAAGGAAGAGGTCGAAACCCGCAACCACGCGGACCAGCTGGTCTACACGACCGAAAAGACCGTCAAGGAAATGGACGATAAGATCCCGTCTGAGGACAAGGCGAAACTTGAGGCTGAGCTTGCAAGCGTGAAAAAAACCCTCGAAGGCACGGACACCGCCGCCATCAAAGCCGCCACCGAAAAGCTGACCGAGTTAAGCTATGAGGTCTTCGGCAAGGTCTACCAACAGGCCGCCGCCGAGCAGCAGGCCCAGGCCACCCCGAACGCCGAACCCACCGACGACAACGTCGTCGACGCCGACTACGAAGTAGTCGACGAGTAACTAAAGTAAACCGCGAAAAACGCGAAAGACGGTCCTTCCGTCATTGCGGGCTTGACCCGCAATCTCATTCGCGTTTTTCGCGGTTCACCCAACCGTAGGGCGGGGGGGCATCCACCCAAACAAGTTTGCGAACTTGTCGGGGCCCCCGGCGCTCCCGCCGCGTAGGGGCGAACTGTGTTCGCCCGCCTGTCCAACGTACCGTAGGGGCGGGGTCAGCCCGCCCGAAAGGAAACTGCCTATGTTCAAAAAACAAGCCCAATCAGCAACGGTTCGAAAACGACCTTTGTTTTTTGCGCTCATCATGCTTGTGGCAACATCCTTGCTAACAGCTTGCACTAGCCTGCCACAAAAGGAATTATCCGACGCCGAGCTCAACTGTTGGAACGGAACATACAAAAACGACCGTGTGGTCATTCAACTGTACAGAACCGCCTATGCGCAAGCAGGAATTGTTATAGAGCAAATTGGTATCAGAACCGAGTTGCCAGGTATTTATTTCAGGATCGGTTCCACAGAGAAACTTTCTTATCGCGGCAAAACTCTCTTCCATGGCAAGGTCTCCATCACGATTCACAAAACAGAGGAGGGCATTCAGATAAAGGCTTCCTCCGGCAACGCGGAGAGCATATTCAATGAGATTAACGGGGATTATGTGAAAGAATCTTTCTCCGCTTTGGGCTGGGACGGCGTATATGAGCGTGAGGGTAACTACATTGTGTTGGCGGAAATCCATGAGGGCATAATGCAAATGCGCACTTATTTTACGCTTTCCTCTAATGGTTTTCCGCATATCTATAACGGCGACGGACCCGTTATGGATTATTCCGAAACAGAAATATCTTATAATAATCTAAAATTCGGCGACGCTACAAGCGAAGCAAATAGTATGTCTATCATCAAGATGACCGACGGCATACAAGTAGAGATACTTTCCACCAACTCCGACAGCGCCGTTGACACACTGAGCGGCAACTATATAAAACTGGATTAGGGAAAACAAAAAAGGGGAACTCTTTTGAGCAAACAAGACTACTATCAAATACTGGGCGTGGAAAAGACCGCCTCGGACGACGACCTAAAGAGCGCGTTTCGCAAGAAGGCCAAGACCTGCCATCCGGACTTACATCCGGACGACAAGGCCAAGGAGGCCCAGTTCAAGGACTTGAACGAGGCCTACGAGGTGCTCTCCGACGCGGACAAGCGCGCCAAATACGACCAGTTCGGGCACGCGGCCTTTGACCAGACCGCGGGCGGCGGCAACCCCTTCACCGGCGGCGGGTTCGGCGGGTTCCACGACTTCACGGACATCTTCGGCTCCATCTTCGGCGGCGGGTTCGGCGGCGCGCAGCCCAGCCGCAACGCGCCCATGGCGGGCGAGGACCTGCGCTACAACCTGACGATCAGTTTCGAGGACGCCGCTTTCGGCGTGGCCCGCGAGATCAACGTCACCCGCGAGGAGATCTGCGAGACCTGCGCGGGCTCAGGTGCAAAACCCGACACCAAGCCCACGCGCTGCACGACCTGCAACGGCACGGGCCAGGTCCACCGCCAGCAGAACACGATTTTGGGCTCCTTCTCCTCGTCCCGCCCCTGCCAAACCTGCGGCGGCACGGGCAAGATCATCTCCGATCCCTGCGAAACCTGCAAGGGCGCGGGGCGCGTGCGCAAAAGTGCCCGTATCGCCGTCAACATCCCCGCAGGTATCGACGACGGCCAGACGCTCAACCTGCGCGGCGAGGGCGAGGCGGGCTACAAGGGCGGCCCGCGCGGCAATCTTTATGTCACGATCCGCGTGCGCCCGCACAAGATCTTCGCGCGGCGCGGTTTTGACCTGCTGCTCGACCTGCGCATTCCCTATACCGTGGCGGCGTTGGGCGGCGAGATCGTCGTGCCCACGCTCAAGGAACAAGTCAAATACACCGTACCCGCCGGCACGCAAAACAACACCACCTTCCGCCTGCGCGACCAGGGTGTCCAGCGCCTGAACGCCTCCGGCAAGGGTGATCTCTTTGTCACCGTCACCGTCGATGTGCCGACCAAACTCACGCCCGAACAGCGTGGTCTGCTGGAACAATACGCCGCGCTCTCAAACGAAACGATCCAAACCAAGGCCGGCGGCAAAAAAGGTTTCTTCAAAAAGTAATAAAGCGCAACCCTCAGCAAGCAATAAAGCGCAACCCTCAGCAAGTAATAAAGCGCAACCCGCGGCGTCATTGCGAGGAGAGCGAAGGCAACGTGTGCAGGAATGAATCTCGACGAAGCAATCCAGATAACGCAGGAATGATCTACGAATGTATTTTATGGGACTCGGTGACTGGATTGCTTCGTCGAATTACTTTCGTTTTTCGTGGTTTCCCGCTCCTCGCAATGACGATAGTATGATTCCCAACGTCATTGGAACCCCTGATTAAATCGTTCGCCGGGTAGATTGGCTATCAGAATGGTCCCAACCTAGGAGCTTTTGGCAGGCTGGCTATTCC
>Ga0123353_10006118_pt1 | contig 15974 bp, 20 predicted proteins | sample TergutLab28metaG_3_FD_92763 | JGI IMG/M metagenome (GOLD analysis project Ga0123353, IMG submission 92763) | Labiotermes labralis P3 segment gut microbial communities from Petit-Saut dam, French Guiana - Lab288 P3 | ecosystem: Host-associated > Arthropoda: Insects > Digestive system > Gut ... | reverse complement strand
TTTAACAAAAACAAATGCAAATATGAAAGAAACTGGAATGCCATTATTAGCTATATTTTTAGTATTAACTGTTTTAATAGGTTCATGTATTAAGAAAAGTAAACACTTTTTCATGAAGAGAAAATAAAAATCTCTTCTATTTTTTTATTATTTTTTATTTAGTTAATTTTAATATTTTATTTTTTTCTTCAGTATAGTTATTTTTTCATAACATATTACTAATAGTAATATACTTTTCATAAAATATTATTAACATAATATAAACACTTTTAATTTTACATTTACAAGTATCACAATAAAATAGTACAACATTTGGACAATACCAAAATAATAAAAACCTTTATATAATATAATGTTCAATCTTTGTACATACATATTAAAAATATGGTGATTATCGTGTTTGATATTTTTGGAAAATGTCCTCAAGTAAAAGTAATTAGTTTTTTTATTTCTTCTCCTTTTGAAGAATATACTAAAACACAAATTGCAATTGGTGCTGATATTTCAAGAACCACTCTTAATATATTCATAGAAACTTTTTTAGATTTAAAAATATTATTGAAAAAGAATAATGGAAAATATGAATTAAATAAAGAATCAGAATTAGTGAAGTTGATTGCTAAATTACAATTTAAACTGTCATATATAGAATCTAAAAAGCAATTAAAAATATTAGAAGAAGAAAATTTAAAAGAAGACAATTTTACAGATAAAGAAATTGATGAGATTTTAGATAAAATACCTGATTATATAGGATTAAATGATGAAGATACTAAAGATTTAATACTTGAAGAGAGAAAAGAGTTAAAAAGATTAAGAAATATTGAAAAAGAATTTAAACTCATGATTGATAATTTAAAAGAAAATAATAGGGATTCAGAAAGTAAACTTTTGGCTTTTGAAAAATTAATAAAAAATCCAAGAGTAGCGAAATAATTATTTTATTCAAAACTAATTATTTTCTATACTTCCCAAAATAAATAATCATAACACACATATAGCTGAAATCACTATTTATAACTTCTTTTAAACTAGTTGTGACAATCTTTTCTTCTGGATAGCTAAGTTTTTCACAAATAGTTACTTTTCTATCTCCACTTACTCCATTATTGAGTAAAAATTTTGCCATATCTTTTACACTTTTTGAAGGTAAAGCTATGGTAGCTTGTCCATTGTCGACAAAATCTAAAATATCTTCTATATTTTCCCTACCATGGAATGTCATTATATTAGCTTCGTCCCATGAAATTTTGTTTTTAGCTGCAGCTAACTGTAGAGAGCTAATTCCTGGAATAACTTCAATATTTTTCTCATTAAAGTTTTTATTTTTAGCTATTCGAAGAATAGATTTTAAAACTCCAGAAAACCCAGGATCTCCTGTTGAAAGAACACAAACTTTTTTTCCATCTATAACTAAATCTACTGCAAGATTTAATTTTTCTTCAAGGTCTTTAACATTTAAACCAATAGCTTCATTTATTTCATCAAAAATATCAATAGCTCTCCAGCTTCCAATAGTGATATCTACATTTTTAACAGTATCTATAGCTTTTTGAGTAAGATACTCTTTAGAACCTGGACCAATCCCAATAATGAATAATTTTGACATTTTTTTAATTCCTTTTATTCTTACTATTCTGACAAAATCTTATTTTGATATAGATTTATCTCATTATTGATATTAATATTTATTTATTATTATCATGAATATATTTTTTATTATAGATATTATGAAATTGAATATATCAATATACTTAAATATATCAATAGGTTTAAAACATGTCTCTGATTTATTAATTAAGATATATCTATAATTTATCCAATTAATATGAAATATAAATTAAATATATAATTAAGACTGTTGTAAAAAAATATTTGAGATTATAATTTTTTATTATATAGTACTTTTTGTCTAGAAACAAATAAAAAATTTTAAATATTAAAAAACATTATTTTTTATTATATTATAACATCATATTATAATTATATAGTGAGGTAGTGTGATATATTTATAAAGTTAAAAAAATATAATATATTATATAAAATAAATTTAGTTGTTTTATAAAAAAGCCTTTGGTGTTTTTTATTATTGATTATAGTCTTGAAGAAGCATTGAACATATTATCTAATTTAAATCCTGAAAATGTCAGTGAAGATTCTTTTAGAGACACTAAACATGTTGTTGATTCAAATAATAAGCGACATAAAAATTTGAATATGATTTATGATTTACTCTTTGATGGAGATATTGTTGCTTTATTGAAAAGTAATTATAATCTTTTTAAAATTATTTATGAACATCCTACATTAAATAGCAAAGATTTATGTGTTGTTGTTAGTATAACTGATGATAAAGGAGTTAAACTTATTACTACATTAAATCAACCTAAAGAGAGAAGAGTGAGAACTTATGAAAGATAATGAAATATTGGTTGAACATTCTTATGATCCTGATGCTGATGCTTTATTTATTAGTAAAGTAGCTGATTATGAGTATGATGAGTCTGTTGAATTGACAAATGATGTTTATTTAGATTTTGACATGAATGGTGAGGCATCTGCAGTCGAAGTTTTAAATGCTTCTAAAGTTTTCAATGTTTCAAAGTTCAGTCTTAAAAATATTGGTCCTATTTCTATGAAAATCGGAGTCAATGAGAAATTAATTTGTCTTGAGTTGTCCATAGGTGTTTTAGTTCATAATAAAGAGTTATTGAAATCTTTAAATCATTCAGCTGTTAATGATATTAATGCTCCTATAATGAATACCGAGTTAGCTACAGCTTAATCTTTTGTTTTTATAGGTTATCTTTTTTATTATATTTATATTACTTTTTGTTTTGTTTAAACATATTTGAAATAAGCTATCCCCCAGTCTCTTATTTATATACTCAAAAAAAAAATAAAATAATAATGGTATGACTTTCATAAAATTTGGTGAAAGTAGAAAAAATAGTATTACTAATTATTTCAAAATTGTGCCATTATAATGATTTTTATAGGAATGTTTTTATGCTTCAAATTGCAGTTACAGGAAAACCAAATGTAGGAAAATCATCATTTTTTAATTCAGCTACAAGTTCTACAGTTGAAATGGCTGATTATCCATTTACAACAATAGATGCTAATAAAGCTATAGCTAACGTTGTAAAGCCATGTCCATGTGTTGAACTTGAACTTACTTGTAATCCAAGAAATTCTGAATGTATTGATGGTGAACGATATATTCATGTTGAATTGATTGATGTAGCAGGACTTGTTCCAGGAGCTCATGAAGGTAGAGGTCTTGGAAATAAATTTTTAGATGATTTAAGACAAGCTAAAGTTTTCATACATGTTATTGATGCATCAGGTTCTACTGATGAAGAAGGACGTCCAGTTGATCCAGGCAGCCACAATCCATTTGAAGATATTGAATTTCTTGAACATGAAATTGTTATGTGGATGTATGGGATTTTAAACAAAAATTGGAGTCGATTACTTCGAAAAATAGATGCTGAAAAGTTAGATGTAGCTAAAGTTATTTATGAACAAATGTCTGGAACTGGTGTAAGTCTTGAAGATGTTATTGAAGCAAAAAGAGGAGTTAATCCTGATTATCAAAAGTGGGAAAAGGAAGATTTAATTGAACTTGTTAGTAATCTTAGAAAAATAGCTAAACCAATGTTAATTGTAGCTAATAAAGCTGACCTTCCATCATCAGAAGAAAATATAAAAAAAATTAAAGAAAAATATCCTAATGTTATTCCAACATCTGCTGATAGTGAACTAGCACTAGTTAATGCAGCTAAAGCAGGACTTATTAAATATAATTCTGGAGACTCTGATTTTGAAATAATTGATAAGGATAAGTTAAATAAAAATCAGTTAAATGCTTTAAATTATATTAAAGAAAATGTACTTGATAAATATGGAAACACCGGTGTTCAAAAAGCTTTAAATACAGCTGTATTTGAGCTTCTTAATATGATTGTTGTTTATCCAGTTGAAGACGAGCATAAATTCACAGATAATAATGGAAATATCCTTCCAGATCCAATACTTATTAAAATAGGATCTAATCCAAGAAATTTAGCCTATATTGTCCACACGGATATTGGGGATAAATTTATGCATGCTATAAATGCAAGAAAGAATATGCGTGTAGCTAGTGATTATGAATTATTAGATGGAGATATTATTAGTATTATTACTAGCTAATTCGAGTTTTTATAATAATTATTTTCATCTAAGTTAGGTTCTTTTAGGGATTTCATAATTTTATTTATTTGTAAACTCTATACCAAAACGATTAGGACACACTTTACGACATAAAAAACATTCAAATACCCATTTACGATTTATTATTTTGAGCATTGTTTTACCACATTCTTTTTTCCCGAATAAAGCAGGATTATCCAATGATTTTGATGGACACATTTCAACACATTTGTTACAGTTATCACAAACTGTATATTGGGGTTTTTTATCTGGACTTAGGTCGGCATCAGTAAGAACAGCACTGAACCAAAGAAGACTACCATATTCTGGATTTATAAGTAAATAATTTTTGCCAATGATACCAAGACCTGCTAATTCAGCAGCATGTTTTAAGGATATAGTTCCATATTGCTCACCATTCACCCATTTACCACCGAATCCTTTTATAGCTCGCGTTTTGTATCCATTGTCCTTGATTTGTTTTGCAACATTTTTTGCTATGCCGTTCATTTTTTCTACCATAGCTTTTCGACTTTCAGTATATTTAGCTGAAGTTTCGAGAGCTTCTTGTGGAGATGGAGACCCAAAAACAACTACAGAAAGGCACCCTTTCAATGCATCTGTAGGCTTAAAACCTTTTGGTGCAAGTTTGAAATCTTTACTAGTAGCTATACCCACTACACTTGCTCCTGCATCTAATCCATATTTTTTTGCTATTGCACTACTTAATTCCTTTGTCATTTTATCTATACACTATATTTTGTATTTATTTTCCTCATTTTTCAGCTAGTTCAACTACTCTTTTCGCACTTTCAATAAGATTTTTAGTAACACTTTTTTTGAAAATGGCTTTGAAAAAGAATGCTAATGTCCCAGATATTTCAACAGCAAACCTTATTTTTAGAACATCATTGTCTTTAACAATTTCATGTATATAATCTACTGTACTCAGTGGCATTTTTGCCTGTAAGATAAAGGATTTATTTACAACAACATCTTTCAATGGCATTGACACTATTGGCTTTTTGAGGTTTTTTATGGTTACCAATGCATCATCTTCAAAATTTCCATCAATGGTTGAATACTCGATACCATCAATCCACTCTTTCCAATTTTCGACATCAGTAAATATTTGCCATATTTTGGCTTCTGATGCATTACATTCCATAGAAAATTCATTTATTAACATACTAGGTCTTCCTAATTATTTCAAATTTTTAATTGAAACTATATTTATTATATTATAATATCTTATATCTATTCATTATATGTTATATCTATTCATATTTCTTATTTTACAATACAAACATAGTTTATCCAAGAGCTTATGAAAACTAATATTCGATATATCTTGATAAATTCATATTTTTTTTATAAATTATTTATTATAATAATGATAAGTCAACTTTTCAAAAAGTAAAATTTATTTTTTAAATAGTAAAATTTATTTATTAAAAAGTAAAGTTTATTTTTCAAATAGTAAAGTTTATATATCAAATAGTAAAGTTTATATATCATAAAGTAAATAGTACTTTACATCAAGAGGTGATATTTATGAAAACTTGGATAAAAGCTTTTTTGATGTTTTTAATATTTGTTTTAGCATCAATAGTTTGGCTTATTGGAATTATTTTTGCAGATTTTAAATTTTTCATTTTAGGTGGGGCAATTCTAGGTTTCTTAGGAATATATATCTATAAAAATCGTGAAGATTTAAAAACTGTAAGAACTGATAATGGTGATGTAGTAGAAGATGAAAGAAACGAATTTATAAGTGAAAAAGCAGGGAATACAACTTATGAAATTATAATATTTTCAATGGTTTCAATGGGAGTAGCTATTTTAACACTTAGAGATATTTATCCTCAACACGATATAATAGCTTATACTTTACTTTTAGTAGCGATTATTAGCTTTATTACTAATAAAATAGCTAAGTTTTATTATAAAAAGAAATATAATTGATAATAATTAATTTGAGGCAATCTCATGAAAAATAGACTTAAAGTGTTTAGAGCCATGAAAGACATAACTCAAAAGGATTTAGCTAAAGAACTTTCTGTTACAAGACAATCAATAGTTTCAATTGAAAATGGAAAATATGATCCATCTTTGAAATTAGCTTTTAAAATAGCTATATACTTTGATGTTAGAATTGAGGATATTTTTGATTATGATGGATGATTAGATTTTAGAGTTTAGAATATTTTTGATTATGAAAAATAAAGAATTATTTTTAAAGGAGATATTATGAATATGAAAATCAATAAATATGTTTTAGTAATTGCTATATTAAATTTTATAGCAATAATTTTAATGACCTTAAGACTTCCAGATATAGTTCCACTTCATATAGGTTTCACAGGGGCTGTGAATTTATTTGGTTCTAAATGGTTTATTCCAGCAATTGGGATGATTCCAATTTTATTTGTGATTTTATATAATTTTTGGGATGAACGTCATGACAAATTAATAGGAAATGAAAATATTAAAGATCAATTACTTCCAATTTTAACTTTTTTCTTTATGGTTATTCCTTGGATTCTTGTGGTTATGGCATTAGCTGATTCTACAGCTTTAAATAGCTTAGTTGCTATTTTTATTTCTGGATTATTAGCAGTCATATTTATTATATTAAGTTATTTTATTAGGTCTATTGAACCAAATAGGTTTGTAGGTATTAGAACTCCACGAACCTTAAAAAATGAGACAGTTTGGAGAAAAACTAATAAATTAGGCTCTTATCTTTTTTTAATAGGGGGATTGATTGTATTAGCTTCTTCAATAATTGCTTTAATTACAAATAATACTTATTATCTTATGATTTCTTGGATAATTACTATTCCTTTAATAGTCATTGTTCCAGTTTTTTATTCTTATTATATATAATAAGATTAATAATTAAGGAATATTATTATATATTTTAGCTATATTTTTTATATATTTTGTTCTTTTTTTCTTTATTTTCATATATTTTATTTATTTTCTATTTATTTTTATATATTTTATAATTATAATAATATAATAGTATAATAATAGTATAATAATATAATAGTATAATAATAGTATAATAATATAATAGTATAATAACATAATAATATAATTAGTTTAAGTAGTATACTATTAGTTAGAGGTATTTCAAGAGGATATATTACAATTTTACCCATATATTTTCTTATTATTTGAATCGATTATCTGTTGGAACTTTTTTGAAGCTCTTTTATAATTCACAATATCTACTCTGTAAGGCAAATCTGATTCTGAAAATTCATATTCTAAATTTGAAGTTCTATCTAATCCTAATTTATTTTTACAAATGAAAGCAAGATCTAAGTCTGAAAAAGGGTTATGATTTCCAGTCAATCTTGAACCAAAAACCAACACTTCACAATCTTGGGCATATTTATCTAAAATATTTAAGATTACTCGCATTTCTTTTTTCTGTATATGAATCATCTTCTTTCTCCAAAGAATTTTTTCAATCCCTTACCTTTATTCTTGTTTCTCCAAAGAATTTTTCAACCCTATGTATTTATCCTTGTTTCTCTATTGTGTTTTCTATTTTTTCATCATATTCTATACGTTTTTCCAAAGCAGAAATTAAGTCTTTTACATAAGTTTTAAACTCTTTTGCAGTTGCATATACTTCTTTTGCAGTATCTTCATCATAAGTGTGGGATGTTTTATTTCTTGCATTATGGAATTCTACCCATTTGTGAAAATCATATATTAATCCTTTTTCCCCTGCAATTCTAAATAAATCTTTTCTTGTTAAGATTTCCACATCACTATCTTCCATTTCTATATATCTTTTCATCATTTTCCATGAAAGTTCATAAGTAATTTCAAAATGATGTATAAGTGCATTACTGACAATTTCTTTTTCATATAATTTATCTGATGAATATGTTTCTATGTTTAATGCATAATCTAATGCTTTTGAATATGCAGTATATGCTTTTTTTAATGTGGAAATATCTAATTTATTCATAATATCCTCTTTATTGAGTTATTTTTTAATTCTAAATTATATTAAAGTGATTAAGGATAAGTTGTGATTAAAGATAAGATAATGTTTTTAAATTATAAATATGTTATTATTGCTATCAATTATTATTATATCAATTATTATTAATATTAATTGTTATTATAAATTATTATAATTATATCAAGTATTATTATTATAAATTATTATTATAATTATTCATTAAATATATCTTCGAACATTAGCACAATATTCTTCATATTCTGATTTATAATGACTTTTAAGAAATTCTTCTTCTCTTAAAATTTGGTGATGTATCATTATTGTTAGAAAAATTAGAAATATAATTGTAATAATTGTTGGATATGATAAAAAAACACCAAAGAAAAAAATAACAAAAGCTAAATAAATAGGGTTTCTGCTAAGAGCAAATGTACTAGTAGTTATTAGTTCATCTTTTGTATCCTCATCAATACCAACTCTAAAAGAATCACCAAACACCTTTAATGTAATTGCAAACCAGATTAAAGTTATTGTACATAAGATTATAGCTAAATAATTAACAATATCAATATTCCAAAAAGTGAGTTTAAGAATTTCAGGAAGTGGTAAATTGAAAATAGGTGCTAAAATAGCATAAAAGAAACATAAAATAATTGGAACAAGAATAAAATCACTTTTATCAGTTTCACCAAAGACAATTGCATTTATTCCTTTCTTCTTAAGTATTGCAGATCTGATAAGTACCATTGTTATTAAAATAGCTAATTCTATTATAAGGATATATTTCACAATGTCCATCTCCTTTATTTTTATATTTGATATAAGTTTGTATAATTAATGAAATGCTAAATGAGATAATATAAATTTATATTTGATATAAGTTTGTATAATTAATGAAATGCTAAATGAGATAATATAAATGACATTAAAAATCCCATAGCCATTAAAAAACCAGTCCATTCATGCATCTCACTATAAGCTTCTGGTAACATAGTATCAGCTATCATAGCTAAAAGTGAACCTGCAGCTACTCCTAAAGCTCCTGCTAAGATGTGTTGGTCTGTATGGGAAAATACAATATAACTTGACATTGCAGAAACAGCTGTTAAGATTATTACAAAAACCCAAATTCCTAAAATCTCTTTTCCACTCCACCCACCTAATTTCATATACAAAGAAGCTGAAGCACCTTCAAATGAATTTGCAATTAAAACAGCAAGTAATAAGGATATACTAATAGGTCCTCCAATGAAAAAAGTTAATCCAATAGCTACTGATTCTGGAATTCCATCTAACAATGCCCCTACCAATGTAGTCAAACTTTGAACTTGATATTTGTTAAAATATTTAGTATATCTATGTTTATGGATGTTAAAATTACTAATATCATTATCAGTATTTATATTATTAATATCATTATCAGTGTTTGTATTGTTAATATTATCATCAGTGTTTGTATTGTTTTGCTCACTGTAGCTATTTTCATTTATATTTTCATTTATATTTTTATTTTTATTCTTATTTTTATCTTTAAGAAGGTTTTTTTCATGCTGTTCAATACTATGTCTATGAATAATAGCATCCATTAGAGTAAATATAACAACACCACTTATAAATCCCACTACTGTTGGATACATACCACCATATGAATATGCTTCAAAGAGAAGCTCAAAACACACAGCTGAAATTAATATTCCTGAACTAAAAGCAGTTATAATACCTAGTACTCTTTTGGATATATTGTATTTGTATCCAAAAAAGCCCCCTAAAAGTAGTGCTAAACTACCAAAAGCCCCTAACAATCCTGCTATAATGTAACCTGGAATTATCATAAAAGAATATTTAATATTTATTAGCTAATTTAATTAAATCATAATGTTTTTATTAGCTATTTGATTTTAATAATTTTTACTTATTATCTTTGGTGTTATTTTATTTTTATAGCTTATTTTAGTTCTTATTTCATTTTTATTTATTATTTTAGTTTTTATTATATATTTATTTATTATATTAAATTTTATATTATTTTTATAACTTATTTTAGTTTTTATTATATATTTATTATATCAAATTTTATTTCATTTTCATTTATTATATTAAATTCTATAATATTTTTATAAATAATATAAATATAATGAGGAGTATAGCTATTTCTCGCTATTCATTCTTTATTATTTTTTAGCCCATAAAACTCCAAAAGAATAAGCTTTGAAAAGACAATCAACATGGGAAAATCCAGCGTCTTCTAACCATTTTAGTTGCATACTTGCAGGGACTTTTGAATCAAGATGGAGTCGTTCTATTGCTCTTTTTTTTGCTTCTTCATCAAGACCAGAATTTGAAACTATTTCTATTTCTTTTTTGTGATATTTATTGTTTAAATATTTTGTTTCACCAGCTATCATTTCAGCATTTACAAATATTCCACCTGGTTTTATCCATGCACCAATTTTATGATATATTTCTTCTTTCTCATCAAGTGATAAATGGTGAATAGCTAATGATGAAATTATTGCTTCATATTGTTTTCCATCTTCTGGCTCAAAATCCATTATATTTTTAAGGTGGAAATTAAGGTTACTATGAACACTGAACCTTTCTTTAGCTATATTTAACATTTCTTCAGATATATCAACCAAATCCATATTTGCATTAGGATATTTTTCAAGGAACATCTCAGTAAATAATCCTGTTCCAGTTCCTATTTCTAAAACATCTGGAATTGGATCTTCTAATTCAATACTATCTATAGCTATTCCATAAAAATCATCAAAAACAGGAATTAATTTTTTTCTTTCAGAATCATATTCTTTAGCTATTTTGTTAAATTTGTTGATTACATCTTCCATTTAAATCTCCTCTTTTTAATTTTTTATTTAATATTTTATATGGATATTTAATTTTATTTAGTTATTTATGTAGATATTTGATTTTATTTAGTTATTTATGTAGATATTTGATTTTATTTAGTTATTTATGTAGATATTTGATTTTATTTAGTTCTTTATATGAGTATTTAATTTTATTTAGTTCTTTATATGAGTATTTAATTTTATTTAGTTCTTTATATGAGTATTTAATTTTATTTAGTTCTTTATGTAGGTATTTAATTTTATTTAGTTCTTTATATGAGTATTTAATTTTATTTAGTTCTTTATGTTGATATTTAATTCAGTTTGTTCGTTTATAGATATGTTTAATTATTTTTTTAATGAATATTAAACATATTATTATATTATAATTATTAACTTTATTTAGATATTGAATAGATTTATTTAGATATTGAGTAAATTAAAACTTCATAAATTTCATTATTTTTTATTATACTTTTTTTCTCTAAATTACTATTAAAACCAGCTTTTTTTAAAACTCTTTGAGAAGCTATATTTGGCACGAAAGGAGTTGCATAAATACAATTTATATCAAAGGTTTCAAATCCATAATTAACCATTTCTTTAATAGCTGATGTCATAATACCATTATTCCAATATTTTTCAGCTAACCAATATCCTAATTCGCCTTGTTTATCACATATATTAATTGCTAAAGATGGGGTTTCTTTTTTGGATGTAGCTATTATTTTTGCTTGTGGAGTTACAGTTATTGCACCAGCAGCTTCTTTATTAACTTCAATAACAAATGTATTAGTTGGATTTTCATTTGAAATAAAGTTTATAAAAAGTTCAGCATCTTTTTTTGAATAAGGATAGGGAAATTCATTAGTAAGAAATTTAGCTATATTTTTGTTGTTAGCATATTTAACTATACTATTAACGTCTGTTTTTTTGAATTTTCTTAACTTATAGCTAATTTTTGAATTCATTGAATATTTTCCTTTTTTACCTTTAATTGTTTTAGTTTGTATCAGAATTTTTCATATACTTTTAATTGTTTTAGTTTGTATCAGAATTTATAAAAGATACTTTTAGTTGTTTTAGTTTGTATCAGAATTTATAAAAGATACTTTTAATTGTTTTAGGTTTGTATCAGAATTTTTCATATACTTTTAATTGTTTTAGTTTGTATCAGAATTTTTCATATACTTTTAATTGTTTTAGTTTCTACCAGAATTTTTCATATATATTTGGAAGAAGGGTTTTTAAACTCTCTTCATCATTTTTGTTCCAATCAGCATTGATATCTTCATCAAAGGATATTTCAGCTACAATATCTTGTACTTCTTTTGAATCTAATTTAAAGTCTTTTTTTTCTTCAAAATAAATATCTATAGCATTATTTGTTTTTATTTTTTTAATAAATGCTTCTTGTGATAGTTCTAATATTTCTTCATTTTCATAATAGTCATCTTCATAAGGCATATCTAAATCAACTATAGAATCAGGATTTTGAAGTACATTAAGATAAGGTTCTTTTCCTCTTGAAATCAACCATCCTATAAATTTTTCAAAACATTCTTTTTCACAACCATCAGCCATAATATGGGCAGCTGCATGTATTTTTTTTCTATTAGCTTCTTCTGCATAAATTTCATAGATTTTTTGGAATTTTAATATCTCTTCTTGAGGATATTCAGATAATTTATTTATTAATATTTCCATTTGCTTGTCAGTTTCCCAATTTGCTTCTTGGTAGGATTTTTGAATTAATTCCCAAAATTCATTTTTGTTCATCATGGTTTTCCTCCTATTATGATAATTAATATAATTTTAATAAATGATATAACTAGTCATAAAATATAACTAGTCATAAATTTATGAATATTAATTATATTCAGCTAATTTTAATACAATGATTGAAATATTCTTGTTATTATTTTATTTTTTAAAATATTTAATATTTTTTATAAAAATATTTAATAATTTTATATTATATTTTCTAAAATTGTTTTTATATATTTTTTATTAAATTTTTTATATATTTTTTATTAAATTTTTTATATATTTTTTATTAAATTTTTTTATAGAAATATTAGAAAAAATAATAGGATATTATATAATAAAATTGATAATAAATAAAAATTATATAGTAAAATTAATGATAATATAAAAAATAAGTTTTTATATAAAAATATAAAGAATAAAAGTAAAATAATAGCTAAATAGCTTTATTTTAAAAATAATTATAATTTATTGAATAATTGATTTATTTTTTACCAACAAGAATATAACTAAGAGGGAATTTGTCTAAAAATTTTATTGAATCATTATTAGCCATTTCTAAATTATATTCCTCAAATTCTCCTATTTTTATATTATTTTTTAATAAAACAGTTATAATATCAGATATTTTATGCATAAACCAATAACATTCCTTTGATTTATATTTAACTCCACCAACATAATCTAAACCATCTTCATAGTTATAAGGACCTTTATTAAAGTATGGTGTCATATCATCAAAGTTTTGTTTTTCAGTATCGAATCCATTTTCAAAAAAATATGCAAATGGATGCATCTCAAAAATTAATAATTTTCCATTTTTTTTTAAGAGTCTCTCTACAACAGAAAAATAATCATTTAAATCAGGAAACCATTGAAGTGATCCTTCAGAAATATAAATAAAATCAAAGTAATTATTATATTTATTATCAATTTCTAAAATATCGCATCTTTCAAATTTTACATTTAATTTTGATATTTCTTTAAGTTCTTCTGCTTCTTTTATTGCAATATCAGAAATATCAAATCCTACTCCTTCTTTTGCACCTAATTGCATAAGTGATAATAATTCTCTTCCATTGTTACAAGGTAGCTGTGAAATAGTTTTATTATTTAGGTCAATATTTTTTATTTTCTTGATTAATACTTCATCACAATCTCGATTCAATGTTGTAAAATTAGGGTTTTCAAAACCAAGTTGTAGAGAATTGTTTCTTGCTTTTTGATGATATTTTAAAGCTTGATTCCAGGCAACTCTGTTGTTTTCAATCCAGTCAACTTTGTTGTTTTCAGAAATGGTTTTTTTGTGCATAGTATCAAATTCAATAGCTAGCTTCTTAATCAAGATATTTTATAATAATTAATTTTGTTTCAATGCTTCTTCTAATGTTTTGAATTTACAGTTTATATCTTTTGGTTGAAGAGCCACTGATAAAATTACAATATTTTTGTTTTGATAAGGTTTATAATATTCTTTTTCTAAAATTTGATTTTCTCCCTCATTTAACATTGAATCTAAGGACTTTGTTTCACTAAACTTAAACTCTATTATTAAAACAAAGTCTTTTGTTTTAAGTAAAGCATCTAACCTACCTTTAAGAGTCATAACTTCAGTTTCAATATCAAAACCCAAAAGTTGCATCCAAGAAATTAAAAGAACTTTATAATAAGCTTCAATATTATCTTTAAGGTATCCATAATTAATATTTGATATTTTTCCAAGTAAAATCTCAAAGTATTTTTGAAGACCTTCACCATCTTGAGTATAAATACACTCTATCATATCATTAGTCAATGGTTCAATACTTTCAGGAACATTATTTGTGTATGTAGCTAAAATATAGCTAAACAGTGATTCTTCTACTTCTTTATTAGGAATTCCTGTGGTAAACCGTGATGCTCTAATATCTTTACTTTCTTCTTTTTTTATTGTAAGATATCCAGTTTGTAATAATACTGTAGCAAAGCTAATATTATCTAATTCAAAATTTGGAAATGAACCTACAAACTCTGATTTTTTATTAGCTAAAATATTTAAATCAACATCAGTAGTTTTTAAAATATCAATCAATAGTGTAGGAGTTCCTGAATCAGCCCAATAGTTAGCTAATTTTCCAGTACTAAAAAAATTGAGTATTGAAAAAGGATTATATAAAAAATTTTTCCCATCCCAAGAATAACCATTATAGCAAGTTTTAAGAGAATTTAACAAGTAATCTTCACTTATCTTTTCAGACTCAGAAACTTTTAATATATGATCCTTAAAATAAAACTGTAAATCTTCTTGTGAGTAACCACAAATTTCAGAGTATTTTGGATGAATAGTAATATCCTCTAACTGATTCAATTCAGAAAAAATACTTGTTTTAGCAAATTTACTAATTCCAGCAATGAAAAGAAATCTTAAATCATTATCAAGACCTTTTAAAGCTTGATAGAAACTTTTTAACACATCACGATTCTTTTTAGCTAATTCAATATCATCAAAATGATTGTTAATGGCTTTATCATACTCATCAATTAAAACCACTACTCTTTTTCCTGTTGTTTTATGAATTTGTTCAATTAATTCTGAAAATTTAGATGTTAAAGTTTTACTAATAAGTTCAATAGAAAAATCCTTAGCTCTCATATTTATAAAATCATCTAAGGCACTTTTCAAAATTTCAGGACTCTCATGTCCAAGTTTTGTGAAATCTAATCTAAGAACTGGATAACTATCCCATTTTCCTTTATCATGTATATAAAGACCTTTAAATAATTCTTTATTTCCTTTAAAAAACTCTTCTAAAGTACTAAGAAGTAATGATTTTCCAAACCTTCTAGGTCGTGATAAAAAATATGCTTTTCCAGTTGTAGCTAGTTTATGTATATATTTGGTTTTATCTACATAAACATAGCCTTTTTCACGCATTTCACTAAATGTCTGCATTCCAATTGGCAGTTTTTTCATATTAACTCAACCTTATTAATCATTAATAAGTATGTTGTTGTTTGTTTATAAAAATTTCTATATAATCTTAATTTTTCACAATATCTTTATTTTTCTTATTTAATCTTTGTAGTGTTATATTTTTATTATTTAATAGTTTATAAGTTAATATTTTTATTATTTAATAGTTTATAAGTTAATATTTTTATTATTTAATAGTTTATAAGTTAATATTTTT
>Ga0123353_10006117_pt1 | contig 15975 bp, 15 predicted proteins | sample TergutLab28metaG_3_FD_92763 | JGI IMG/M metagenome (GOLD analysis project Ga0123353, IMG submission 92763) | Labiotermes labralis P3 segment gut microbial communities from Petit-Saut dam, French Guiana - Lab288 P3 | ecosystem: Host-associated > Arthropoda: Insects > Digestive system > Gut ... | reverse complement strand
TTTCATAACTTCCTCCATGAATGAATACTTCTGGAAAAAGTATAACAATTTCACACGATGGACGGAAGACCAATAACGAAAATAACGACACAGCACTTTTCGGCGAAAACCTAGGTAGGTTGCCGACCGCCGGGCGGCAACGTGCGGTACTCCGCACCTAAAACTCGGATTATGCACCCTCAGCAGCAAGGTCTCACCCTCTCTACTGTGCCCTTGTACCCTTCTAAAATAAGGAGATATGGGTGTGTTGTTTTTAGGGAACACCGTGCTACTAAGGGTACAGGTTTTTTCGCGACATTGTACCACAGAACAACGTGCATATCAAACGGAACGCAGATAAAGGTATAAGGGAGCAAGTTGAGGACACTCGGCTATTACTAAAGGGAAGGAAATAGCGACTTTGAAAGTGACATATAACTCCTTCGTGCCTCCGTGTGAAAGAAACCATGTTGTTCGAATTGCCCAATTGACCACTACCTCGTGAACAGGTGGGAATAATCCTGCCGCTGCGCTGAACATTATCAACGGCTATTTTTCGCTGGTAGTCGGAACAACCCAGACCTTCAGTTCGCTTTCGATACCGTGTCCAAGGTAAATCTTGACCGTATAAAGCGCGGTCTCTTTGATAGAACCGGCAAGACGAACCTGGTCAGCCGTTAACACGATACCTTCGTTTCGCAATGCTTTAACGATTTCTTCCGGTCCAACCGAACCGTATAGATGACCGTCTTCGCTGGCGTTGGCAGAAATGGAAACGTGTTTGCTGCGGATTTCTTCAGCAAGCGACTGCAAACTGGCAAGACGCTTTTTCTGAATTGCTGCTAACTTCGCCTTGTGCTTTTCGACCATACGTTTATGATGGTCGGACGCAATCGCCGCAAGTCCCTGCGGAATAAGATAATTGTTTGCATATCCCGGCTTGACTTCAACGATGTCGCCCTGCTTTCCCAGCGGGTCAATCGTCTGAATTAGAAGGAGTTCAACACCGCCGCCTTTACCAATAGGCAGGTGCTTTGCCTTACGAAAATGTTTGCGGGCATGTTTATTGCGGATAATTTCTGTCATTGGAATACCCTGTAATTCTATCTATCTGTCTATGTTGTTAAATTCTGTTATAAAATTAAAACGGTACATCATCTTCCGGCGGCATATCGTAATAGTCCTGTTGCGGGGACTGCTGCTGATAACCGCTTTTTCCGCCTTGCGTTCTGTACGTGCCGCTTTCGCCGGAAGAACGTCCGCTGCCGCCAATCAACTGCAATTTCTCACCGATGACTTTCAATTTTGTGCGCTTCTGACCGTCGGTTTCCCAAGAGTCCAATTTGAGCCGGCCTTCAACGAGCAGCGGCGAACTCTTGGAAAGAAATTCGCAGGCGATTTCCGCTGTTCTGCCCCAGAGGGTTACGTCCACGTATGTAACTTCCTCAACCCATTCACCGTTCGGCGTTTTTCGGCGGTCATTGACAGCAATCGAAACGTCTGTAACGGCAGTTCCATTCGGAATATGCCGCAGTTCGGGGTCGCGGGTTAAATTCCCCATTAAAATAACTTTATTGAAACTCGCCATTTCCGGCACCTCGTGTTAAAGTCCAAGTCCTTTTGTTAAAATTCGTTTTTAGCAATTTCTTCGGGAGATTCCTCGTCTTCAAAAACATCTTCGGTGATAATTTGTTCAACCGGCAAATGTTCGGTACTGGAAAATTGACCGGTGCGGGCATGTTCGACTATAACATCGACGAGCCGCGGGTCAAGTTTCACCAGCAGAAAGCGGACAATATTGTTGTTGAGCCGCAATTGCCGAGACAGTTCCTTGACTTTGAGTGAATCAGCCGCAAAATAGACGAGCCAATACGTTCCGCGGCGATGTCCTTCAATCGGATACGCCAACTTGCGCTCTTCCCAGATTCTGCTCAAGAGGACTTCGCCGTCCGCTTGTTCCACAGTGGTTGTAATTTGATTCGAGACCTCTTCAGGTGCTTTGTTAAAAGCGTCGGGGTCAAAAATAAACAACCCTTCATAAACGTTTCTAGCCATAGTTTCGGGTTCTGGACCGGATTTCGCCGGGTTTATTTAGGTTAAGTAAAAAAGTAAAAAACGGTTATTCTGTTTTGGTTTTCGATTTGTTAAATCGGTTCATTGCTTCGGTAATTCCAAAAGCGAGGAAACATTCAACGGCATCTGCCGCTTCTTTGAGGATAAACGACAATTCCGTCTGTTCCTTTTCGGTAAAATTCATTAAAACGTAGTCCGCTGCGTCCATTCTGCCGGGCGGGGAACCAATTCCGACTCGCAACCGCGAAAACTTTTCCGTTCCTAACTTCCGAATTATATCGGCAAGTCCTTTTTGTCCGCCGCCGCTTCCTTCGCTCCGCAAACGAAGCTGTCCAAACGGCAAATTCAAATCATCGCTGACTACCAGCAAGTCCTCGAACTGTATTTTGTAAAAGCGGAGTGCTTCGGAAACGCTCGTTCCGCTTTCGTTCATATATGTTGTCGGACAAAGCAGGATAACTTGATTCCCCTGTTTGTCCCGAATGTCTAACAAGTCGCCGTGAAACTTCGCTTTCGGTCGGTTTCCTGCTGCGTATCTAACGGCAAGTTCGGAAAGCACCAAGTACCCTATATTGTGCCGGGTGCGCCGGTATTTCTCTCCCGGATTTCCGAGTCCTGCTATTAGTTTCATAACGTTGTACCGGCGACGCAGTCGTCGGCTCTCTTACTACTCGGGTTCCTCCTCTGTCTTTTTCCGTCCGATAACTTCGGGTTCCGCACCGCCGGTGACGGTTTCTTCCTCTTCTTTTTCTTCAACCGGCGCAACACAGCCGACCACAAAAAGCGAAGCGTCTGTCAGGGACTTCGCACCGGACGGCAATGTAAGGTCGCCGACGTGAATCGAACAATCGAATCCAAGGTTGTTGATGTTGACTTCGATTTCTTCCGGTACATTGGCGGCTTCGCATTCCAATTCTATCTGATGCAAAGCATGCTTTATAACGCCGCCTTCTTTGGTACCGGGTGCTTCACCGCGAAGTTTAAGCGGAATAGTAACGGTAATTTTTTCGTGAGCGGTTACCCTTGTAAAATCGACATGAAGAATCTCGTTTCCCCACGTATTATATTTTATTTCTTTAATTAACGCTTGTTCATACACTCCGCCTTTTAGTTCAACGAAACGATTGCCGTGCCGGATTGCGGCTTCTATTTCTCCGACCGGTACGGACAACATCTGCGGTTCTTTTTGATGTCCATAAAGAATGGCTGGGATTAAACCGCTATTACGCAAGCGGCGATTGCGGCGTTTGCCGACAGTATCACGGATTTCAACCGACAAAGAAAGTGCTTTTGCCATCGATGAATTTTCTGATTATTGGTTCTAACTTTTCAAACTACCTATCATATAACGGACTTTCAGCCGCTTTACTCAATTAGCAAGCAACATTATCACCGATTTTAGAATTTTTTCAAGCCCCCCGTGTGAAATTATCAATATTTCCTCGGTCTGATTTTGCTCTGAACCCGATACGGTAATCCTTGTATCCGCAGAAAACCCGTTGCGTCGCTTTGATTATATGCGCCGCCGCCTTCCATCGTTGCAATGCCTTCATCATAAAGCGAACCTTCACTGCTGCGGTTCTGTACCGAGATATTGCCCTTGTATAATTTCAGAACGACTTCGCCGCTCACCGGTTTTTGCGCTTCCTTAATGAAAGCAAACAATGCGTCCATTTTCGGAGTGTACCAGAAACCGTAATACACCATTTCGGCAACTTCCGGCGATAACCGGTCGCGCAAGTGCATCAAATCGCGGTCAAACGTCAACTGTTCAACATAACGGTGAGCATCGTAAAGAATCGTCATGCCCGGCGACTCATAAACGCCGCGGCTCTTCATTCCGACAAAACGGTTCTCGACCATGTCTATCAAACCGATGCCGTTGCGACCTCCGACGACGTTCAACTTCTTGACAATGCCGACAGCGTTATCTTTTTCTCCGTTGACAGCAACCGGAATACCGCTTTGAAAAGTGATTGAAACTGTCTCGGACTTGTCCGGTGCCTGCTGCGGTGTGACGCACATTCCGAATTCAACGGATTCAATTCCGTTCACATCGAGTTTTTCGAGAATACCCGCTTCATAACTGATATGCAGACAATTTTCATCGCTGCTGTACGGCTTCTTTAACGTTGCTTTAACGGGGATATTGTTCTTTTCGCAGTACTCTATCATTTCACTGCGTCCGGGAAAGGTCTTGCGGAAAGTTGCGTCCCGCCACGGAGCAATAACTTCGATGTTCGGCTCAAGTGCTTCGGCAGCAAGTTGGAAGCGGCACTGGTCGTTGCCTTTTCCGGTTGCTCCGTGAGCGAAAGCGTTTGCTCCGACTTCCCGGGCGACCTGCAAACATACTTTTGCGATAATCGGTCTTGCGATGGAAGTACCGAGCAGATATATGCCTTCATATTTCGCCTGAAACTGCAAGATGGGAAACGCAAAATCGCGGCATAGTTCATTTTGAACATCAACGATGCGGGCGGTTTCCGCACCGATTTTTTCTGCTTTGTCGAGGATCGCCTGCCGGTCTTCGCAGGGCTGTCCTAAATCGACATAAACGGCGTGAACGCTGTATCCTTGTTCACCGAGCCAGCCGAGTAAAACTGAAGTATCCAAACCGCCGGAATACGCTAAAACGCAACTTTTGCTCATATTTGAAATGTATTAAAAAATTGTTCTGAAAAACGAAATAATAAAATAAAATTTACTTCTGTACCTTTGCCCACGAATCCCGAAGCGAAGCAATACGGTTGAAAACTGGACTCTCCCCCGTTGTACTCACATCGAGACAGAAATATCCGACGCGCTCAAACTGATAACGTTCTTCCGGCACCGCATCTTTCAATGCCGGTTCCAGTTTAGCGTTGGAGATAATTTTCAGCGAGTCGGGATTCAAGTATTCCTTGTAATCCGTCGGGTCTTGCGGACTGTCAGGATTTTCCCGCGTAAATAACCGGTCATAAAGTCGGATTTCTGCATCAACAGCCTGCGCCGTATCGACCCAATGTATCGTTCCCTGAACTTTGCGTCCGTCCGCCGATTGTCCGCCCCGCGTTGCCGGGTCGTATTCGCAATGCACCTCAATCACATTGCCAGCAGCGTCTTTGACACAGCCCGTGCATTTCACATAATAAGCATAACGGAGCCGGACTTCCTGTCCCGGTGTCAGCCGGAAATACTTCTTCGGAGCATTTTCCATGAAGTCGTCCGCTTCGATGTAAAGCACTTTGCTGAACGGGACTTTGCGGATTCCGTCAGCCGGATTTTCGGGATTATTGACCGCATCGAGTTCTTCGGCCTGTGTGTCAGGATAATTATCAATAACTAGTTTAATCGGATTTAGCACTGCCATGCGGCGCAATGCCCGCTTGTTCAAGTCCTCTCGAATTGCGTTTTCGAGTTTAACCACGTCAATGGTCGAATTGAATTTCGCAACGCCGATTTCCTTGCAAAACGCCCGAATCGATTCCGGTGTGTAGCCGCGCCGCCGAATTCCGCAGATAGTCGGCATCCGGGGGTCATCCCAGCCGCTGATTTCCGTACCTTTCGGCAGCGGACTGTCGTTCTTTCCTTTGACAAGTTCGAGCTGTTTCCGTTTGCTCATCACGGTATAAGTCAGATTTAGTCGGGCGAATTCATATTGATGCGGTCTCCAAATATCGTCAAGATGGTCGAGAAACCAATCGTAAAGCAGACGGTGATGTTCAAACTCCAGCGTGCAAACCGAATGAGTGATGCGCTCAATGGAATCCTCCAGTCCGTGCGCCCAATCATACATCGGGTAGATGCACCACTTGTCGCCTTGGCGGTGATGCGGCGTTTTCAATATCCGGTACATTACCGGGTCGCGCATATTGAAATTCGGTGATGCCAAGTCAATTTTCGCCCGCAGCGTTCTTTCGCCGTCATTGAATTTTCCGGTGCGCATTTGCCGAAACAGTTCGAGGTTTTGCTCCGGCGTGAAGTTGCGGCACTTGCTCGGAATCATCGGCTTATCAGGTGTGCCGCGGTTGTCCCGCATTTCGTCCAGCGTTTGGTCGCAGACGTATGCAAGTCCTTTTCCTGTAAGTTCTTCCGCCCAGAGATACATTTGCTCGAAGTAATCGGAAGCGTATCGGATTTTATCCGTCATATCTTCGCCGGTGAGCCATTGTACGTCTTCGATTATCGACTCAACGTATTCCGTTTCCTCTTTGGACGGATTGGTATCGTCAAATCGGAGTGTGAAACGCCCGTTGTATTTCTTTGCCAAACCGTAGTTTAGGCAAATCGATTTGGCATGTCCGATGTGGAGATAGCCGTTGGGTTCCGGCGGAAAGCGGGTAGCGATTTCCAACGGCGGGTTATCACCCGCCGCTCGTATGTCGGCTTCGATGATTTCTTCGATGAAATTGAGATGCCCCGTATTAGAATGTTCAGTGTTTTGCGGTTCGTTTGGCATTATGCTTCGGTCAAGAAACCCCGGCAGAGAATTGACAGGGAAAGAGTCAGCCGCCGGTGTTTCCGACTGCTTTGCCCATAAAATACCAAAATACAGAAAAAATACCGAACCCCGGACTTGAACCGGGACTCCCTTGCGGGAAAAGGATTTTGAATCCTTCGCGTCTGCCATTCCGCCAGTCCGGCTATCAACCTTTGTGAATTTTACCTTATATTGAAAAAAAAGCAATACCCCTGTGGAGAAAAAGCAATAGTCCGCCGCTTAGAGCGACTGGGCTAAACTCTTGCTAAATCCGAAACGCAAGTTATCATGGCACCGTTTTAATAACCGTTTGAAACCCTTTTATCGCTCAACAATGGAATTCTCAAATAAAGTCGTTATCGTTACCGGTGCCGCCGGTGCTATCGGAAAAGAAATCGCTCGCCGCATCATCGAAGAAGGCGGAAAAGCATTCATCACCGACATCGCTCAAGATAAACTCGATGCCGTTGTCAGCGAACTAGGACCAAATGCGGCTTCCCTCGCTGCCGACTGCTCCAACGCAGAACAAGTAAAATTAGTCGTCCAAACCTGTTTGAAAATCTTCGGACAAAACATCGATGTTCTCATCAACGTTGCAGGCGTTACCGGCAAAGGCGGAAAAATCGAAGATATAACCGAAGAAACCTGGGACTTCGTCTATGCCGTCAACGTCAAAGGAACCTTCTTCTTCATCAAAGAAGTTATTCCAGTAATGAAAGCGCAAGGACACGGTTCCATTGTCAACTTTTCGAGCAAGTCCGGCAAGACCGGCTCGGCATTGATGACCGCTTACAGTTCCGCAAAAGGCGCAATCATAACCCTAACACAGGCATTATCTTATGAAGTTGCCAAGCAGAATATCCGCGTCAACTGCGTCTGTCCGGGCATTACCGAAGCAACCGGCGTTTGGGACAACGTGTCGGCTGACTACGTCAACAACTTGAAAATGCCGTTTGAGGAAATTGTCAAAACCTTCACGGCAAAAGTTCCAATGGGGCGTTTAGCACACATCGAAGATATTGTCAACGTAACTTGTTTCCTTGCATCGGATAGAGCGGCTTACATGACCGGTCAGGCAATCAACATTACCGGCGGGCGTGAAATGCACTAAACATTCCTCTAACTATTACATAACTATGACGAAACTAAATGAGTATCTTGACCATGCCGTGCTTGTACCGAAGATGACGCAGCAGGAAGCAGCAGAATGGATTCAATCCGGCATCGCTTACAAAGTAAAGACGGTATGTGTCCGCCCTTGCGACATCGACCTTGCAGTGAAACTCTGCAAGGAAACCAAGACCGGCGTTTCCTGTGTGCTGGGTTTTCCGCACGGCTGTATTTGTACCGAGTCGAAGGCTGCCGAAGCGGAACTGTATTGCAGGAAAGGCGTTGCGGAAATTGATATGGTCGCTAACTACGGCTGGATACGCAGCGGACTTTGGGACGAAGTCCGTGCCGACATCAAAGCGGTTGTTGATACGGCGCATAAACACGGTGTCGGCGTGAAAGTGATTTTTGAAACGAGTCAACTAACGCTTGAAGAAGTTGCGAAGACAACGGAACTGTCGATAGAAGCCGGTGCGGATTTCGTGAAGACCTCGACCGGTTTCAACGGCGAAGGCGCAACGGAAGAAGTGGTGGATTGCATGCTGAAGGCGGCTGCGGGACGGATTAATGTGAAGCCCTCCGGCGGTATCCGTGATGCGCAGCGGGCGCAGTTGTTTGTCGATAAAGGTGCCGCTCGGCTTGGTGTCAACGGTTCAAGCACCCCGGCAATTTGTTGCGGACAAACCACTGATGCTCAAGGGGAATATTAACATGGACTTACATCTCAAAAACAAAGTTGCTTTGGTAACCGGTGCCGCCAGCGGTCTCGGCAAGTCGATTGCCCTTCTGCTTGCCGAAGAAGGCGCAAAGGTCGCCATCAATTATCGCAGTCGAAAAGAATCAGCGGATGCACTCGCCGTACGAATCCGTGAAAAATACGGCGTTGATGCCATTGCGGTCTATGCAGACGTTGCCGATGAAACCGGTGTGCGGACAATGTTCGACGAAACCGAAAAACAACTCGGAACAGTCGAGATTGCCGTTAATAACGCCGCCTATTGTGCGAATCCCGAATGTGCTGACTTGACGCTGGACGAGTTCCAAAAATGCGTGGACATCAACCTGCGGGGAATGTTTCTCGTTTGTCGGGAAACCGTCCGCCGCTTGCGTTTGCGGAAATCGGCGGGAAATATCGTCAACATTTCTTCGCAAGCCGCTGTGCGCGGTTCACAAACCGGGAAAACGGTTTATGACATGACTAAAGCCGGAATACTCGGTTTCACGCGGTCGCTGGCAATAGAAACGGCGAAGGACGGCATCCTCGTCAATGCGGTTCTGCCCGGTATTATGCACACCGATATTATCGCCGCTGCTTACGAAGCCGAGCCGGAAAGATTCAATCGCCGTGCGCCGCTCGGACGCATCGGACGGACTGAAGAAATTGCTCATGTCGCAGTGTTTCTATGTTCCGACAGAGTTAGTTATATGACGGGCGCAACTGTCGATGTCAGCGGCGGTTTGGCAATGCATTGATGATTTTGAACCGGAGTACCGGCTAAATAATTTACCAAAAATCCGCTTTAACGGGAGATTTTTCTTGAAAAAGTGCCGCTTTTGAGTTACAGTATTATGAATACTGCCGATACGTAAATATCAGTTCAAGTATAGGTTCAAAAAGCAGGGGAAATACACATGTCAACATCCGCTCAAAATGTCATTAATCGGTTAGACCAACTTCGTCAGAAATGGTGGATTTTCACGCTCCTCGCTTCTGCTGTCTGGGCAGCGTCCTGCTCCTTGGCTCTGTTCCTGTTGTTTGCCGTTGCTGATGCAATTTTCCGGCTGCCGCAGTCGTTTCTCATTGCCGGTTTCAGCATTTGGGGAATCACAACTGTCACGCTCGTCGCTCTGGTTATCCGCCGCGTTGTGAAGAGTCAACGCTCTCTCGAAGGTACTGCACGCTGTCTCGAATCCGAACTGCCGGAACTGGAAAGCAATCTCATCAATCTCATCCAACTGGCAAACGACAAAGACAATGAAGATAAAGCGTTTTGCCGCGCAGCAGTCGACCAAGCCGCAAAGAACGTTCAAAACGTTCCTCTCGAAAATGCTGTCAAAAAAGAGACCCGCTTTCGCAGATTTTTGTATGCTCTGCAAACCCCGCAGGATTTACTCGAAGCCGCTGCGTGTCTGGTTTTCTTGGGCATCCTCGCTCTTCTCGGCAGTACCGTTTTTCCGAATTGGAGTTCCGCTGCTGGTCGGTTGACAAAACCATGGGACTTCGTTCCTTCCGTCGGCGATGTGAAAATCGCCGTTTCTCCCGGCAATACCGATGTTTTAGCCGGTACTCCGCTCGACATCTTTGCCGAAACAGACGAACCGGCACCAACTTCGCCGGAGCAGAAGCCGCTGGCGGCAACGCTGTTCGTCTTTGTCGATGGAGCAGAAAAAGAAGAATTACTGGTAATGCTGCCGGTTTCCGAAGACGAAAAACTGACACCGAAAGTTGACGGTGCCGAAGACGAAAAACCGCTTGCAGAAGGACGCATCCGTAAAAAATATAAGGCAACGATTCCTGTTGTTGCTAAACCGTCAATATACCGCATCGAAGTCGGCAGTTCGCAAAGTCCGAAATTCAAAATCGGTGTTCTTGAAAAGCCCGCCGTTTCCGATGTCGATGTCGTATATCATTATCCCGCCTATATGAAGAAGCCGAGTAATACGATTACATTGAAAACGCCGGATTTAGCCGCTCCGCAATATACAACGGCAGAGTTAAGAGTTAGAACGACTTCTCCGATTTCTTCTGCCCGGCTGGATTGGGACGGCGGCGGTGCTGTCGGAACGCTGAACGGTGAAACCGGATTCACCGCAAAAATGGAAATGACAAAAACGACTTCCTACCGTATCCGTTTGCAGAAAGACGGTTTTGAAGACCCCATGCCGAGAATGAACAGCGTGCGGGTAAATCCTGATAATCCGCCGTCAGTTGAGTTGATACGTCCGACCGCCAATGTGACGGCAAGTGTCGGACAAACATTGCCGATTGCCGTTAAGTTGAGCGATGACTTCGGAGTATCCGCCGCTTGGATTGAAGCGAAAATCAAAGACGACATTGCAGACGGCGAAAACACTGACGACGCAAACAAAACGAAGCAGAACGAAAGCGGCATTGAAAAAGTATTCCGCTGGGCTATTGATGCCAATGATTCACCACAGCAACTCGAACTGGAACATATTCTGCCGCTGACTGAAAAGATTGTGAAGACGGGGCAAACCTTGATGGTGCGTGTCGTTGTTCAGGACAATCGGCAATACTCCAATTCTTCTTGGGGCATTGACTTGAAGCCGCAGGAGACGGCAAGTCCGTGGCGGCTGGTTCAGACCATTGACAAAAGCGATGCGGCAAAAGAATCGCAGCAGAATTTGACCGTTCTACGGGATTCACTTCGCAAGTTAATGGAAAAGCAAATCCGCAATCAAGTCCGCACCGGTCTTATTCCTACGAAAACAAAACTGGAAGACCAGATTGTCCTAGCGAATGAAATGCGGACTAATCAGATTGAAATTCAAAAAGAAGGTATCCGAATTGTTAAAACGATTCCGTCCGACAGCCGGACAGAGGACTTGATGATAAAGCGGGACATGAACAAGTTGGCTTTCGGACAAATGACCAAAGCGGTGGAAATGTCGGATGCTCTGATAACCTTGACAACACCGGATGCTTTCACAGAACCGGCAAAACAGTTAGGGGACTTGCAGGCGCAGATTTCCGATGCGTTGCGGAATATGCTCGGACTTGCCCGCGCTTCCGAAGCGAAAGCACTCGAGGAAATGGGTGACCGCAACCAAGATGACTTGCCGGATGATGTCAGAAAGAAAATGGAGGCGTTGAAGAAAGCGGCTGACGAAGCGTTGGAAGCACAGCGGAAAGTCGTTGAGGCGGCAAAGAATCTTAACAAGGAAAACGTCGAGGACTTCTCCGAAGAAGAGGAACAGTTAGTCAAACAAGCGGCAGCGGCAGAAGACGCTTGGGAAAAATTCATTAACGAAGTTAATACCGATTTGAGCAAATTGCCGTTTCAGGATTTTGCGAATCCGTCTCTGTTGCAGGAAATGGTCGAAATCCAAACCGAATTAGCAAAGCGGAAAGAAGACGAAGGTAATAACGATACCGATAAGTGCGCTGATATTGCTGTTCCGCTAGAACAACTCGGAACCGAAATGGCGGAGGAAATAACGTCCAACATGGAAAAGTGGCTGCCGGACACCAAAGACCGCGAAAGATGGTCGCAGGAAGAGACGGTTAACGATGACGAAAAGGAAGCCCCGATGGCGGAATTGCCGATGGAATTGGAAGACCTCATCGGCGAACTGCTGGAAGAAGAAGAGGACTTGTTTGACGAAATGGAGGATGTGTCGTCCAGCATGATTGACTCGCTTGACAAAGGCGCGGGCTGGGACGCATTGGACGGTCCTATTTCCAATAACTCAGCAAAAGGGGCAACGGGCAACCGATTGCCGAACACTAATGAAATAGCGGGGCGTTCCGGCGAAGGTCGGCAGGGAAAGTCCGGCGGCGAATTTGTCGGCGAAGAAGCAGTCGGAAAGGGCGGACGCAATACTCCGACGCGGTTGACTCCTGACCCGTATCAGAAGGGGCAGATTAAAGACCATAGCCGTGACGCGGCAGGCGGAGCAACCGGCGGCGGTAAAGAAGCAGGTGAAACCGGCGAAGGGCTTGAAGGACCGCAAGCGCGCAACCGCGGCGACAGAGAGCGCAACAGATTGCCCGGAAAGCAAGCCGATTTGCGCAACCGAGCGGAAGGAATTGACTTGAATCACATGAAGGTAATGGGATACCATAACACCGACCTTGAAAAGATGAAGGAAGCGATGGCGCAGGTTGAAATGGACTTACGCGGCGGACGGTATCAAAATGCACAGCGGCAGCGGAAGGTCTTGCTGGATTCTGCCGAAGATGCAAAAAAGAATGTCGGCGGTGCATTCATGATAAAGGAAGACCAAACTTTGAATTTGCCGACGAATGTTCAGGAAGATTTGGTTTCCGGCACAAACGACCCGTCACCGGCGGGCTGGGAAAATGTCAACAAGGAGTATTTCCGCAAGTTATCGGAAGGAGCGGAGGCGCAAGCAAATTAAGTCCTTTGATTTAACCGTAAAGAAAATGATAGAACTCGGCGTAAATATAGACCACATTGCGACAGTCCGGCAGGCAAGAATGACGGTTGAACCTGACCCCGTTTGGGCGGCAGTTGAAGCGGAACTTGGCGGCGCGGACGGTATTACCGTTCATCTTCGGGAAGACCGCAGACACATTCAAGACCGCGATGTCGAAATACTTCGGCTAACCGTCAGATGCAAGTTAAACCTCGAAATGGCTTGCGAGAATGAAATCGTCAAAATCGCTTGTAAAGTGAAGCCCGACCAAGCAACGCTGGTACCGGAAAAACGGCAGGAAATTACCACCGAAGGCGGTTTGGACGTTTACGGTCAGAGGAAACAAATTGCCGAAATCGTCAAAAGATTGCAGGAAAGCGGAATTGCCGTCTCGCTGTTTCTCGACCCCGATTTGAAACAGATTGAGGCGGGTATAAAAACCGGCTGCGAAGCAATCGAAATTCATACCGGCACATATTGCAATGTCGGGGAACGCAACTGCGCCGCCGAACTTCAGCGGATTGTTGCAGCGGGCAAGTTGATAATCGATTCCGGTCTGCGTCTTCATGCCGGACATGGACTGACTTACCATAATGTTTTACCGATTGCCGCGATTGACGGCATGCGGGAATTGAACATTGGTCATTCGATAATTGCCCGCGCTTTGATGACTGGTATGCGCAGTGCCGTTGCAGAGATGAAATCGCTGCTGCGGTAAGGTCAGCGGGGACTATCTATTGTGCCACTATGGTGCGTTATACAACTCCAGTTCCCACAGTCGGGCAGTATTATCCGATGCTTTCGTGATATACAGCCGAAACTTCGATGCCGTCACCGGCTTGAACTTCGCACCAACAAAAGTGCCGAGATTATGCGCAATCTTGGAATCCGGTATGTTGACCCATTCGCCGTCCTTTTCGTATTGCAGAATACAATCGTGAATCGGTGCTTTGCGTCCAGCCCATCCGGTTGCGAAGTGCATCGCATTAACCGTTACCAGTTTCCTGAATTCCAATTGCAGCCAGTGTTCTCTTCCGCTTCCGCTAACCCAGCGGCGGGAATCATGCTGCGTGTCAACAACCCCGTCATTCGCAAACTTTGCCGGATATTGTCCCGAATCATGTTCGCTGGACGCACTCGCTTTCGCCTGCCGCGCAAGATTCTCGCCGGCAGTTCTCGTCCACGGCAACGGAAATTCATACGCAGGCGGCGGAGGTGCAACACCTTTATTCATCAAATCCTTCAATTCCGAAAGATGCGTAGTATAAACATCACGCGGCAAAGCATTGTGTTTAACACAGACCGCTGCCGCCATTGCAACGACTTCGCCCATCATACCGCCGGTCAACATTACCCGCGTCGGTCCCATAGCAACGTGAGTCACGCTGATGTTTCGCCCTGCCATAAACATGTTGTTGATGTTGCGGGAATAAAAAACGCGGTAAGGTATCGCCTGCGGATTGTATCTGTCATGAGTACAGTAAGTTCGAAACTCTTCGCCCGGAAAGTATTTCAAACTGTATTCATTCGCATAATGCAAATCGATGGGCCACGTGCAGGTAACACTCGCGTCGGGATAGGGTTTGTTTTCACGGAAATCCTGTTCCTGCAAAATGTAGTCGCCCATTAACCGGCGGGATTCCCGCTTGCCCGCTATGTAAGGAACTTCCGCTAACTTCTTATTTTGTATCAGCGGAGTCCATCGGTCGTCTTCGTTGTTCTTCAAGTAAGACCAATGTCCGTAAATCGCCATAAAGCCGTGGTCGCGGATTCGTTCAATCTCGGCAACTTGGTCGCGCCGCATGCCGGTTTCCCAGTTCCAGTTCGTGACTATCTCCGGCAGTATTGATTCCTTCGTGAATTGAAACGCCCAAGGCAGAACCGGAAACGTCGTCGGCGTTTTTGAATTCTCCGTTCTCCAGAGAAGCGTTGAACCCATTATCTGGTTATCCGCAGCGTCGGGTGCCATTGATTCACCGGTCTCCGATTTTGCTTCGCGTCCTACCCGAAAGTCCGCACCGGCTAGATAACCGAGGTTGCCGTCGCCGGTGCAGTCCGCAAACAACTTGCCTTCAAAGCGCAGTTCCTTGCCGTTAACAACATCTTTTCCGATGACCGCCTTAACTTTCTTGCCGTCCATTTCGACTTTCGTCATTCGGGTATAAGGGAAAAGATGCAGATTCTTTTCACCTTTGACGATTCCCATTTCCCGCTGCTTGTAGGTCTTGCCGTGTACTTCGTATTCAAACGGGTCTGAACTTTTCAGTTGATAGACGAGGTTTCCGAGATTCGGATACGGCGGCATACAAATCTTTCCTGCAAGTCCGACTCGTATTTCCGGCGAAGCATTTCCGCCGATGTATGGTCGGTCTTGAATCAGTGCAACGTTCAAACCCAGCCGGGCTGCGCCGACCGCTGCACAGATTCCGGGATAGCCAGCACCGACAACAACAAGGTCGTAAGGACTGCGGGAAGCATTCGGCGGAACGTCAGGCAGTGCCAACGCTTTACGGCGTATCTTTTCGATTTCTGCAATGCTTTCCGGCGGTGTATAATCGGCATCTGAGGAAAACATGATTGCGTCAACACGTCCGTCCCAGCCGGTTAAGTCATGAAGGGCAAGTACATAATCGAGTTTGTTTTCTTCGACATCGACGGTACCGCCTTTTTGCCAATGCCATTCATTGCCTTCGGTGCCGTATTTATCTTCGAGTACTGTGCCGTCAAGTTTCAACTGAAATTGACCGGGGGCGTATTTCGGATTCCAAGGAGCGACCCAGTTTCGGGTTCGGACGAACACACGGTATTTTCCCGCTTGAGGAAAACGAATTTTCACGGTTGCGTCCTGAACGGGTTCACCGATGCCGTGCGCCATCAAGACGGGCGAACCCATTTGGTCCATATATTGCTGGTCGAGAACCCAGCCGCCGTAATCGCTAAAGGATTCTGCTTCGATGAATAAATGTTTTTCTGCTTGAGCGGACAAGAACGAAACAAAGAAAAAGAGCAATGCCGCTGCAAAGACGATGTGCAACAACGTTTTCATGTGAAACCTCTTTTAGTGAAGATAAAGGCGGTCTTAGAGACCGCCGCTAAACCTTATCAGGCAATTCGCGTCGTTTCTCCCAGCACCAGCGACGCGTCGGAACTATCATAGTTCGGTGCTAAAGCCGTTACCCGGAAATGATACCGCGTATTCGCTAATAAACCAACAATCGTTTTCGTAGCGGCGG
>Ga0123353_10006114_pt1 | contig 15977 bp, 10 predicted proteins | sample TergutLab28metaG_3_FD_92763 | JGI IMG/M metagenome (GOLD analysis project Ga0123353, IMG submission 92763) | Labiotermes labralis P3 segment gut microbial communities from Petit-Saut dam, French Guiana - Lab288 P3 | ecosystem: Host-associated > Arthropoda: Insects > Digestive system > Gut ... | reverse complement strand
CGCAGGAGGTGACTCCCCGCGCCCCTCGGGGCGCGGGTCACGGGTGAGGGGTCAGCCCTGCTGCTGCTTGCGGGACTTGTCGGTCAGGATCACCAGACCGGCGATGACGCCGAAGAGCACCAGCGGAAGGGCGACGAAGAGGCCCAGGGTCTGGGCGACGTTCAGGCCGGAGCCCGGGTCGTCGCCGTCGTCGTGGGCCAGCGCGAACGCCGGGGTCGACATCAGCAGCATCAGCGCAGTCCCGGAGGTGATCACACCGGCGCGCAGGGCCTTCTTGTTGAGCTTCTTGTCCACACCGCCAATGTAGTGAACTCCTCCGCGCCTCGCGCGCCCGGGGGTCCCTTTGCGCGTACGGCGCGGATCTTCGCCGGTCGGACGCACCGTGGGAGGCCGCGGTACGCCTCGCACCGTGGGAGGCCGCACCGCGGGAGGCCGCGGTACGCCCGTCCGGCAGCGCTAGGGGTGCCGGGCGTCCGTGGCCGAGCCGGCCAGGGCCCGCCGCACCTCCTCGGCCAGCCCGTGCAGCCGGGACGACGCGGCCAGTTGCTCCAGCGTCAGCGGGTTGCCGCCCGGGTCGGCGATCGGCAGCCGCCAGTTGGGGTACTCGTCCGACGTCCCGGGCAGGTTCTGCGGGCGCCGGTCGCCGACCCCGTCCGGCAGCCACACGCCGACCATCCGGGCCGGTGTACGGGCCAGGAACCGGTGGACGGCCTTGACCACGGCCTCCTCCTCGGCCGCCCCCTCCGGCAGCAGCCCCAGCCGGCCCAGCAGCGCGATCCACTCGGCGACCTCGGCCGCGTCGTCCGCCTCCTCCTCGGCGAGCGGCCGGGTCAGCAGGCCGAGCCGGTGCCGCAGCTCGACGTGCTCGCCGGTCAGCCGGGCCGCGGTGCTCGGCAGGTCGTGCGTGGTGGCGGTGGCCAGGCACGACTCCCGCCAGGCCGACGGCGGCAGCGGCCGCCGGTCGGCGTCCTCGCCCGCGTAGTTGCGCTCGAACCACAGCACGGAGGTGCCGAGGATCCCGCGGTCGGCGAGCTCCTCGCGCACCCCGGGCTCCACGGTGCCCAGGTCCTCGCCGATGACCACGGCGCCCGCCTCGTACGCCTCCAGGGCCAGCAGCCCCAGCATCGCCTCCGCGTCGTACCGCACGTAGGTGCCCTCGGTGGGCGGCCGGCCCTCCGGCACCCACCACAGCCGGAACAGGCCCATGACGTGGTCCATCCGCAGCCCGCCGGCGTGCCGCAGCATCCGGGCGACCAGGTCGCGGTACGGGGCGTAGCCGGTGGCCGCGAGCGCGTCCGGGCGCCAGGGCGGCAGGCCCCAGTCCTGGCCACGGGAGTTGAAGGCGTCCGGCGGGGCGCCGATCGACATGCCGCCGGCCAGCACGTCCTGCATCGCCCAGGCGTCCGAGCCGCCCGGGTGCACGCCCACCGCGAGGTCGTGCACGATGCCGACCGGCATGCCCGCGTCCCGCGCCGCCCGGTGCGCCGCGGCGAGCTGGGCGTCGGTCAGCCAGGTCAGCCAGCAGTGGAAGTCCACCCGGTCCAGGTGGGTGCTGCGGGCCCTGGCCACGTGCGGGGAGCGCGGGTCGCGCAGGCCCGCGGGCCAGGAGTGCCAGTCCGGGCCGTGCAGCTCCGCCAGCGCCGACCAGGTGGCGTGGTCGTCCAGCGCCTGCCCCTGCTCGGCCAGGTAGTCGGCGTACGCGGCGCGCCGCCCCGGACTCAGCGGCACCGACCGCAGCAGCTCCAGCGCCTCGGCCTTCAGCTCCCACACCGCGTCCCGGTCGATCAGCGCGCCCTTGAGCAGCACGTCCCGGCGCAGCACGGCGGCCTTGCGCAGCAGCCCGTCGACCTGTGCGCGGGCCTCGCGCGGCAGGTACGCGAACTCCGGCACGTCCTCGATCCGCAGGTAGACCGGGTCGGGGAAGCGGCGGGAGGACGGGCGGTACGGCGAGGGGTCGGTGGGCCGGCCCGGCACGCTGGCGTGCAGCGGGTTGATCTGGACGAAGCCCGCGCCCAGGGCGCGCCCGGACCAGGCGGCCAGGTCCGCGAGGTCGCCCAGGTCGCCGCGGCCCCAGGAGCGCGAGGACAGCGTGGAGTACAGCTGGGCCATGAACCCGAAGGTCCGGCCCGGCGGCCCGGGCAGCCGGGCCGGGGCGACGATCAGGTCGCCGTGGGCGGTACGGCCGTCGGCGCCGGTGGCCCGCAGCACGTAGCGGCCGGGGGTGCGCGGCGGATCGGCCAGCACCTCGCCGGACGGCGTCTCGGTCTGTAGCCGGGTGCCCTCGGGCAGGTCCGGCAGCGCCTGCTTCAGGCTGCGCCGGCCGGACCGCAGCACCGTGCACGGCGGCAGCAGGCGGTGCACCCGGCGCTGCTCGGCCGCCGCCAGCGCGTCCTTGACCGCGCGCCCGGTGCTCGCGTCGATGCCGAGCGCGGCGAGGACCGCGACGACGGTGTCGTCCGGAACGGGAACGTGGGTGTCCGGCGCGGGGCTGTACGTCACGTCCACGCCGTACATGGCGGCAAGCCGGTCCCGGTCCATCGGGCCTCCGTCCTCAGTCTGTCCGGGAACCCTTCCCGGGGGTGCCTGCCTTCTACCCTTCCTTCCCCTCCTTCCCCGCGCGGGTGGAAAGGGGGGTTCTCCCCACCCCCAGGACGCCAGCGGACGCCATGGTCCGGGCGGGGCGCGCTCCGTAGCGTCGAAGGTGTCGTCGGGAGAGGAGCCCCAGGTCATGGCATCGCGCCGCAGCACGAAGTCCACCGCACGCACGGACACCGACCGCCCATCGCCGTACGCCGTGGAACTGCGCGGCGTGCGCCGCACCTACGGCAGGGGGGACGCGGCCGTGCACGCCCTGCGCGGGGTGGACCTGGCCCTGCCCCGGCGCAGCTTCACCGCGGTGATGGGCCCCTCCGGGTCCGGCAAGAGCACGTTCCTGCAGTGCGCGGCCGGTCTCGACCGGCCCACCGCGGGCCAGGTGGTGCTCGGCGGCCGGGACATCACCGGGCTGAGCGAGAACCACCTCACCAAGCTCAGGCGCAGCCGCATCGGCTTCGTCTTCCAGTCCTTCAACCTGCTGCCCTCGCTGACGGTCCAGCAGAACGTGCTGCTGCCGCAGCGGCTGGCCGGCGTCCGCCCGGACCGCCGCAGGGCGGCCGAACTGCTGGGCCGGGTGGGCCTGGACGGGCACGGCAGGCGCCGCCCCGGCCAGCTCTCGGGCGGCCAGCAGCAGCGGGTCGCGATCGCCCGCGCGCTGATCACCGACCCGGAGGTGATCTTCGCCGACGAGCCGACGGGGGCGCTGGACACCGGAACCGCCCGGGAGGTGCTGGGGCTGCTGCGCCACGCCGTGGACGCGCTGGGCGCGACCGTCGTGATGGTCACCCACGACCCGGTGGCCGCCTCCTACGCCGACCGCGTGCTGTTCCTCGCCGACGGGGAGCTGGCCGGCGAGCTGGCCGACCCCGAGCCGACCGCCGTCGCCGACCGGATGGTGGCGCTCACCGCGTCCACCGCCGGACCGGGCAGGCTGGGGGCCGCGGCGTGAACGGCCTCGCCCGCGCCTCGGTCCGGTTCCGGCCCGCGTCCTTCGCCGGCACCTTCATCGCCCTGCTGTTCGCCGCCGCCGTCGTCACCGCCTGCGGCACCATGCTGCAGACCGGGATCACCGCACACGTCGCGCCCGTGCGGTACGCGCACGTGCCGGTGGTGGCCGCCGCCGACCCGCAGGCGAGGATCACCACCGGGCACGGCGACAACCGCGACACCGAGACCGCGCCGTTCACCGACCAGCCGCGGCTGGACACCGCGCTGGCGCGGACGATCGCCGCCCAGCCGGGGGTGGCCGCCGCCGTCCCCGACATCGCGTTCCCGGTGCAGTCGGCGCACCTGCCGCCGCTCACCGGCCGCAACTGGGCGGCCCACGCGATCGACGGCGCGAACACCGTGCGGGGCCACGCGCCGCTGGCCGGCGAGGTCGTGCTCGACACGGCGACCGCGCGGGCGGCCGGCGTCGGCACCGGCGGCACGGTCGCGCTCACCGCGCCGGGCGGCGCGCGGACCTACCGGGTCGCCGGCCTGACCCAGGAGGCCGCGCCCACCGCGTACTTCGCGGACACCGCGGCCGCCACGCTGTCCGGCCACCCCGGAAAGGCCGACGCCATCGCGGTGTTCGCCCGCCCCGGCGTGCCCACCGACCGGCTCGCCGGCCAGACCCGGCAGGCCGTCGGCACGCACGCGACGGTACGCACCGGCGACGGCCGCGGCGAGGCCGAGCAGCCGCAACTGGCCACGGCCCGGGAGATGCTCACCGCGATCGGCGGCTCCTTCGGCGGCATCGCCACCGCCACCGCGGTGTTCGTGGTCATGGGCACCGTCTCCCTCGCCGTCGGCCAGCGCGGCCGGGAGATCGCGCTGCTGCGCGCGGTCGGCGCGACCCCGCGGCAGATCCGGCGCACGGTGGCGACCGAGGCGATGCTGGTCGCGCCGCTGGCCGGCGCCGCCGGCATCCTGCCCGGCGTGGCGCTGGCCCGCTGGTGGTTCGACCAGCTGGTCGACAAGGGCGCGGTGCCGCGCGGCGCCCAGCTGTCCGTCGGCTGGATCCCCATGGTGGTCGCGGTCGGCGCCGGCCTGCTCGCCTCGCTGGCGGCCGGCTACCTCGCCGCCCGCCGGCCGTCCAGGGCCCGGCCCAGCCAGGCGCTGGGAGAGGCCGCGGTCGAGCGGCGGCGGCCCGGCGTGATCCGCACGGTGCTCGGTCTCGCCGCGACCGCGGGCGGCTGCGTCCTCGCCTCGGTGGCCGCGCACCAGACCGGGGACGACGCGGCGTCGGTCGCGCTCGGCGTGGTGTTCAGCTTCATGGTGGCCGTGGCGCTGCTCGGGCCGGTCGTGGCGTGGCTGGCCGCGATCGTCCTCGGGCTGCCGCTGCGGGCGGGCGGCGCGCCCGGCGCGCTGGCCGCCGCCAACACCCGTGCCAACGCCCGCAGGCTGGCCTCCGCGATCACCCCGATCGTGCTGGTCACCGCCTTCTGCGGAACCCTGCTGTGCATGCAGGGCACCCTCACCCACACCGCGCGCCAGCAGATCAGGGACGGCGTGGTGGCCGACCAGGTCGTCGGCTCCGGCGGCGCCGGGCTGCCGGCCGGGACCGCCGAGCGGGCGGCGCGGGTGCCCGGCGTCGACACGGCGGTGGGCGTGCTGCGCACCGGAGCGCTGTACCGCGCGAGCGGGTCGCTGAACTCCGCGAGCGTGCTGGGCGTCAGCGGCGACCCGCACCGGCTGACCACGGTGCTGCAGCCGGGCGTGCGCAGCGGCTCGCTCGGCGACCTGACCGGCGACGGGCGCACGGTCGCGGTCGACTCGCTGCTCGCCGGCACGACCCATGTGAAGGTCGGCAGCTCGCTGACGCTGTGGCTCGGCGACGGGACGCAGGTGCGGCCGCGGGTCGTCGCCGTCTACGAACGCGGCCTGGGGCTGGGCGAGTTGATGATGCCGCGGGCCGCGGTGGCCGGGCACGCGGCGAGCGCCTACGACAGCCAGGTGCTGGTCCACGACCGGGCCGGGGCGCATCCCGCGGACGTGCAGCGGGCGCTGGCGCGCCTCGACGTGCCGGGCCTGACGGTCACCGACCGGGCCGGCTACCGGGCCCAGACCGACAAGGACCTGGAGCTGAACGCCTGGGCGAACCGGGTGATGGCGATCGTGCTCGGCGGGTTCGCGGCGGTCGCCGCGGCGAACACGCTGGTGATGACGGTGCTGGACCGCCGCCGCGAGGTCGCCCTGCTGCGGCTGACCGGGACGACCCGGCGCCAGGTGCTGGGGATGCTCCGCTGGGAGGCGCTGGTGGTGGCCGTGTCCGGGCTCGTCCTGGGCGGCGCGATCGCCTGGATCACCCTGATCCCCATCGCCCGCGGCACGACCGGCGGTTCGCCCTACGTGCCGCCGGGCATCGTCCTGGCGATCGCCGGCGGCGCCCTCGCCCTGTCCCTGGCCGCGACGGCCCTGCCCGCCCGCGCCCTGCTGTCCCGCCCGGCCCGCTAGCACCGTTCCCGCCGCGCCCCCGGGACGCGGCGGGAACACCCCGCCGGAACGTGCAGGCGGGGCGGATGCCCCCTGAGCATCCGCCCCGCCTTCTCCCCGACGGGAGGACCGGAGAACTACTGAACGGTCGTGGCGATGAGCACGCTGCCGGTCCCGGCGACCGTGCCGCGCGCGTCCAGGAGCTGGACCTCACCGAACAGCTGCCGGCCCGCGGGCGCCGTCGAGGCGGCGAGGACCGACGCCGAGACCTGGCCCTTGGCGCCGTGCGGCAGGTCAAGGACGGTGTTCTCGTCCACCGTCACCGAACCGAGCCCGGACGAGTAGTACACGTCCTTGTACGCGTACGTCGTGGACCCCGCCGGCACCGCGTAGGCGTCCACCTCGATGGTGTACGTGCCGGCTGCCGGGTTCGCCAGGCGCACCGACTCCTCGGAGCCGCCGCCCGCGGACCGGCCGACGAGCACGCCGTCCCGGTACACGTACAGGTCGAGGTCGGCCGCCGTGTCGGCCGGGGAGCCGATGGACACGTCGAGCCGCGAGACGCCCGCACCGATGGTGACCTGCGTGGTCTGCGTCTCACCCTGGGCGATGGTCGGCTTCGCGGTCACCGCGGAGCCCAGCGGCCCGCCCTTGAGCTTGCCCTGCAGCCCCGCGAACGCGTTGGAGACCTCCCAGGCCACCGGCGTCGCGGTGCCGACCTTGGCCTCCTCGACCGTCTGCACCGCCGGGTCGAAGGCCGCCCCGAGCACGGTCACCGACAGGCGGTACGGGTTGTCGAGCTGCGGCGAGGTGCGGCGCGCCTCCACCTCGATCTCCCAGACCCCGGCCATCGGGGCGGAGTAGGACCGCACGTCCGGCCGGCAGGTGTTGGCCGGGTTGTTGTAGTTCGGGTAGCAGTCGATGGTCTGCGTCGAGTCCATCGGCACGCCGTACGGGTGCAGGGTGATGAACCGCGTCTGGCTGCCCGCCGCGAGCCCGTCCATGGCGACCTCCAGCGAGGTCGCGCCGGCCGGGACGGTCACGAAGTACGAGCGGGTGACGTCCCGCTGGATCGTTCCGGACCGGGTCAGGGTGTAGCCGGGGGCGGACACCGGGGTGGAGACGATCACCGTGGCCGGGATCTGCGCGTCGACGCCGCCGGTCAGCGGGTCGTCGACGTTCAGCAGCGCGCTGTGCACGCCGGCCGCGTGCGGCTTGGCGGTGATCCGCACGGTGACCGGCACGCCGAGCGGCAGCCGCACGCGCTGGCCGCCCTCGACCGAGAACGTCCCGTCGTTGTGCGCCCAGCCGAGCTTCTGCCACTCCGCGGCGGCCGGGCCCGAGGTGCGGGTCACGGTCACGCTGTAGGTGCGCTGGCCGCCGACGGCCAGACCGCCCTCGCGGTCGTACACGCCGGTGCCGTAGCCGGGGGTCTGCAGGAAGCCGGAGAGCACCGTGTTCACGGGTGCCTTGACGGTGTACGTGTCGGTGGTGCCGCCCTGCCGCAGCAGCTCCCAGGCCGGGCCGACGGCCACCAGTCCGGCGCCCTGGTCGATCGTCTGGAAGCCGGGGATGGCGCGCGCGGTGCTGATCAGCGCGGTGCGCAACTGGGCCGGGGTGACGGTCAGATGGCGGCCCTTGGCGGCCGACAGCAGCAGCGCGGCGGCGCCGGTGGCCTGCGGGGAGGCCATCGACGTGCCCTGGAGCATCGCGTAGCCGGGCGGCAGGCCGTAGCCGGCCTCCTTCACCGGGCCGCCGGCCTCCCAGGTGGGGATGGCGTTGATGGAGGCGCCGGGCGCGGTGAGCACCGGGGCGAGCCCGCCGTCCTCGCGCGGGCCGCGGGAGGAGAACGGCAGCAGCGAGTACGGCACGGTCATCTGCGAGCCGTAGTTCGCCGCCCAGGTCTCCTTGGAGATGGACGCGCCGATGCTGAGCACGTGGTCGGCCAGGCCGGGGTCGCCGATGGTGTTGACGCCGGGGCCGTCGTTGCCCGCGGAGATCACCAGCTGGACGCCGTAGGTGTCGATCAGCCGCTTGTAGAGCTGATCGCGGGCGCTGGCACCGTCGTTGAGGGCGCCCAGGCCGCCGATGGACATGTTGACGACGTCCACGTGGTGGTTGACCACCAGGTCGGTCATGCCCTCGGTCAGCGCGATGTTGGTGCAGCCGCCGGACCAGGTGCAGGCCCGCGAGGAGACGATCTTCGCGCCGGGCGCGGCGCCGTTCATCTTCCCGCCGAACAGCCCGTTGGCGCTGGTGATGCCGGCCACGTGCGTGCCGTGCTCGGACTCCACCACGCCGATGTTGACGAAGTCCGCGGTCTTGCCGACCCAGGTCCCGCCGTACGGGTCCATCGGGACGTCCTTGCGGATCTCGATGGTGAACGGGATCGACTCCGAGATCGCGGTGGAGGGGTCGTCGGTGCCGAAGTGACCGATCTGGAAGCCGTCCTTGTACGGCTTCATCGCGGTCTCGTCGGTGAAGTCGCCGTCGTTGTCCAGGTCGACGCGGACGGTGCCGGCGGCCGGGTCGTACAGCACGCCCCACACGTCGGTGGTGTCACCGTCGCGGTTCAGGTCGCCCTGCATGTCGCCGCCCTTGGTGGCGGCCTCGGCGAAGGTGCTGAACCGGTAGTCGCCGGGCGGCGCGGTCCAGGTGCGGCCGGAGGCGGTGAACGTCGGGCCGGACACCGCGGTGACCATGGGCCGCCAGGTGGCGTCGCCGTCCAGGATCGGGTCGGTCGCGGTGACCCAGTCGACGATCTTGCGCTCGCCGGTGGTGGTCTTCTGAAGCGCCGGGTGGCCGACGTCGACGCCGGAGTCCAGGATGCCGATGGTCACGCCCCGGCCGTCGCTGGTCGGGTGGTCCTTGACGAAGTCCACGGCGCCGGTCTCGAAGGCCGGCTGGTACGGGTTCTTCGCCGGGGTGCGCGCGTCCGGTCCCGGGTAGGTCTTGCCCTGCCCGGAGCCGTGCCCGGCCGCCGCCGCGGTGGTGTCCGCCGCGGGCGTCGGGTCGTCGAGCTTGATCTCCTGCTTGAGGTCGATCGCCAGCACCTGCGGCAGCTTCTGCGCCGCGTCGAGCGTCGCGTCGGCCTTGCCGGTCGGCACGGTGGCCCGGACGTAGCCGAGGGCGTCGTACGTCATCCCGACGCTGGCGCCCTGCGCGTGCAGCTTCGCGGTGACCTGCGCGGTCTGGCCGGGCGTGGTGGCGACCATGAACGTGACGTTCTTGTCGCCGTCGGCCTTGGCCTTCTCCAGCAGCTGGGCGTCGGCCGAACCGAGCTTGTCGGCCGCGTCCTTGCCGGGCGCGTCCTGGGCGGGTGTGCCGCCGGCCGGCGTGCCGGCCGCGGTCCCGGAAGTGGCGGCCTGCGGCGCCGGAGCGGCCACCGCGAGCGAGGGCCCGGCGGCCGACAGCGCGGCTACCAGGCCCGCGGCGAGCGCGATGCGGGCCGCACGTCTCTTCCCGGGTATGTGATCGAGTGGCATGGGCATCCCTGTTCGGACGGTCGCGGACTGTTCGAAGTGCGGAGTCGTACGACCGCTCACCTTGATGGAATGGGGTGCCCTTTGGGGAGTGTTGACCTCTACTTGGTGTGGCGTTGACGGGTTTCCGCCACCGCCATCGGGGACGAAGGGGGAGGAGGCCGGGCAAAGGCCCGTCCGGTGCAGTGGTGATGATCCGGGCGAAACGTCTCAGCGGGGGATGACGACCACATACGCCGCAGGTGTCCGGTCCGTGGACGCCATCAGTGCCGTCCGCACGACGGCGGCCTGCTGCTCCGGGCGGGCGGCGAGCCGCGCCGGGGTCAGGGGCACCAGGGTGATGCCGAGCGCCTCCAGCCGGTCCCGCTGCCGCGCGTGCCGGGCCCACGAACTCTCGTCGTGGCCCGCCGAGGCGGCCCGCGCGTCGACCACCGCGGCCACCGCCTGGTCGGGCCAGTAGGCGTCCACCCCGCCCAGCGGCGGGCCGCCGGGCAGCACCAGTTCCACGTTCCACATCGGGTCGGGCAGCTGGTGGTCGCGCACCAGGGCGTACAGCCGCTCCTCGCCCATCGTGCGGTCGGCGGCCTCCAGCGCCGGCAGTGCCGCGGCCACGGGCAGCAGGTCGAGCAGCCCGGCCTCCGCCAACTCCCGTACCACCGAGGCCCCGACGCAGTGCCCGGCCAGTACCGCCTCGCCGAGTGCGCGGCGGATGGTGTCGGCCGCGCCGGTGTCCCCGGACACGGCGGCGTCGGCGAGCGCAGCGACGGCGTCGGCCAGGGCGCGCGGCACCGGCGCGCACGGCAACCCGCACACGTCCTGGGCGCGCGGCAGTTCGTCGGCGCGGTGCAGCGTGACGCCATCGGCGTCCCGCAGCCTGCGGTGGTGGGGGACCAGCACGTCGATCCGGCGCAGCCCCGGCAGCGGCGGCACCGCCGAGAAGCCGTGCAGGGCCAGCGCGGCCAGGCCCGTCACCATCGCCTCCCGGCCGCCGCCGACCGGCCCGTGCCCGCCGGGATCGCGCCCGGCGTACAGCAGTGCGGCCTGCACGCGCTCGCGGCTGGTGGGCGGGCCGGGGTGCAACAGGTAGACCTGCGGCAGCAGTTGCTGCCACGGACCGCCCGGGCGGCAGCGCTCGGCGATCGCCGCGGCGGACAGGCCGTGGTCGCGCAACTGGCCCGCGCCGAGCACCCCCTGCTCGCCGGACGGCAGCGCGGCGGAGGCGGCGGAGGCGGCCGGGTGGGCGGAGGAGGCCGGGGCGGGGGAGGCGGCGGGAATCCCGTGGGTGCGGTGGTTCGCGTTCATGGCCTGAGGGTTGCCCAGGGACGAACCCGCCGATAACCGCTGTTACACGCCCGTCGACAAAGCGGGACAACGCCGGGCTAAAGCCCACGTGTTCGGATGCCGATGGGCGTACTTCACCCATCAGGGTGAAAGGGCGGCCCCGACCAGCCGGGACCGCCCTTCCACCGCGCCTCGAACCGCCCCCGGGACGCCCGGGGACGGGTTCAGGTCAGCGTCGTTCGTCACATTCCTGTGCGCGCAGGGCGCGCGCCAGGTCGTCGCGCGCCTCCAGCACCAGCCGGCGCAGCGCCGGGGCGGCCGCCGCGTGCTCGGCGAGCCAGGCGTCGGTGGCCGCCAGGGTCTCCTGCCGGTCCTGCAGCGCCGGGAACAGCCCGCGGACCACGGCCATCCCGATCTCGATCGACCGCTCCGCCCACAGGCCCTCGATCGCCGCGAAGTACGGCTGCGCGTAGGGCGCGGTCAGCTCCCGCTGGCCGGGCTGCGCGAAGCCGGCGATGGTCGCCTCCACCAGGGCGTTGGAGAGCTTGTCGGACTCCACCACGTCCGCCCAGGCCGCGGCCTTCACCGCCTCCGACGGGCGGGCGGCCAGGCAGCGCACCTCGTGCCGGTGGCCGGACGCGGTGTCGTCCCGGGCACGCTCCGCCGCGATCACGCCCTCGTCGGCGAGGCCCTCGGCGGTCAGCGTCGCCAGGAACGTCCAGCGGAGCTCCTGGTCGACGTCCAGCCCGTCGATCCTCGCCGAGCCGGCCAACAGGCCCTGGAGCAGCTGCAGATCGGCCGGCGAGGCGGCCACCGCCGCGAAGAACCGGGCCCACGCCAGCTGGTGGCCGCTGCCCGGCTCCGCCTGCCGCAGCTCCCGCAGCGCGCCCTCGGCCAGCTCGCGGGCGGCCTCCTCGCGGGCCTGCGGCGCCACGAAGTGCGTCAGCGCCGTGCGCGCCTGCTGGTGCAGCGACTGCAGCACCCCGATGTCGCTCTCGCGCCCCGCGAACCGCAGCACCAGCGCGAGGTAGTCGCGGGCCGGCATCAGCGCGTCCCGGGTCAGGTTCCACACCGCGGCCCAGGACAGCGCCCGCGCCAGCGGGTCGGACAGGTCGCCCAGGTGCTCGCGCAGGGTGTCCAGGGACGCCTCGTCGAACCGGATCTTGCAGTACGTCAGGTCGTCGTCGTTGACCAGCACCAGGTCGGGCCGCGGCTGCCCGGCCAGTTCGGCGACGGCCGTCGCCGGGCCGGACACGTCCAGTTCGGCGCGCGCGTAGCGCTCCAGCGCGCCGTCCGGCTCCCGGCGGTACAGGCCCACCGCGACCCGGTGCGGCCGCAGTTCGGGCTGCGCGTCCGCGGCGGTCTGCAGCACCGTCAGCTCGGTGACGCGGTCCTGGTCGTCGTACACCACCTGCGGCGTCAGGGAGTTGACGCCCGCGGTCTGCAGCCAGGACCGCGACCACGCCGCCATGTCCCGCCCGGAGGTCTCCACCAGCACCGAGAGCAGGTCGTCGAGCGTGGTGTTGCCGTAGGCGTGCCGCTTGAAGTAGCGCCGTGCCGCCTCCAGGAACGCCTCCTGCCCCACGTATGCGACCAGTTGCTTGAGCACGGCGGCGCCCTTGGAGTAGGTGATGCCGTCGAAGTTGAGCTTGGCGTCCTCCAGGTCCCGGATGTCGGCCACCACCGGGTGGGTGGACGGCAGCTGGTCGGCCCGGTAGGCCCACGACTTGCGGCGGTTGGCGAAGGTGATCCAGCCCTCGGTGTAGCGGGTCGCCCCCACCTGGGAGAACGCGCCCATGAAGTCGGCGAACGACTCCTTGAGCCACAGGTCGTCCCACCAGCGCATCGTCACCAGGTCGCCGAACCACATGTGCGACATCTCGTGCAGCACCACGTTGGCCCGGTGCTCGTACGACGCCCGGGTCACCTTCCCGCGGAAGATGAACTCCTCGCGGAAGGTCACGCACCCCGGGTTCTCCATCGCGCCCAGGTTGTACTCCGGCACGAACGCCTGGTCGTACTTGCCGAACGGGTACGGGTAGTCGAAGTGGTCGTGGAAGAAGTCCAGGCCCTGCTTCGTGACCTCGAAGATCTCGTCCGCGTCGAAGTGCCGGGCCAGCGACCGGCGGCACAGCGCGCTGAGCGGGATGTCGAGCACGCCCCGGTCCTCGAAGGTGCGCGCGTAGTGGTCGCGCTCCACGTGGTACGGGCCGGCCACCACCGCGGTGATGTACGTGGAGATCGGCTGCGTCGGCTGGAACCGCGAGGTGCTGCCGCCGCCGTCCGCGGGGACCGGCTCGCCGTCCCGCTCGCCGTTGCTGAGCACGGTCCAGCCCTCGGGCGCGGTCACCTGGAAGGTGAACGGCGCCTTCAGGTCGGGCTGCTCGAAGTTGGCGAAGACCCGGCGCGCGTCGGCCGGTTCGTACTGCGTGTAGAGGTAGACCTCGCCGTCCTCCGGGTCCTCGAACCGGTGCAGGCCCTCGCCGGTCCTGCTGTACGCGCAAGCGGCGTCGACGACCAGGGTGTTGCGCTCGCCCAGGTCGTCCAGCGCGATGCGGGTGCCGTCGAAGACCGCGGCGGGGTCGAGGTCGCGGCCGTTGAGCCGCACGGAGGTGACGGAGGGCGCCAGCAGGTCCGCGAAGGACGAGGCGCCCGGGGACGAGCAGCGGAAGTCGATCACCGTCGTCGACCGGAACGTGCGCGGGCCGGACGGATCGGCCGGTCCCACGGCGGACCGGACGTCCAGCGCCACGTCGTAGCGTTCGACGGACAGGATCGCGGCCCGGTCGCGGGCCTCCTCGCGGCTCAGGTTCTCGCCGGGCACGGGCGGACTCCTTTGTCTCCCTGGGTGGACGTGCTGGATCGCAGCTCTGGGCATCCTCCCATGTGCCTACCTCGGGGGCAGCGGGGAATGCCTCCGCAGCGGTCCTGGTTGTCCGTCGCAGGGAACCAGCATCCGCATGAGGAGAATCGCCGTGACCACCACCGAAGCCCGGAAGACGCCCGCCGACTTCTGGTTCGACCCGCTCTGCCCCTGGGCCTGGATGACCTCGCGCTGGATGCTCGAGGTCGAGAAGGTCCGGCCGGTCGAGGTCCGCTGGCACGTGATGAGCCTCGCGGTGCTCAACGAGGACAAGCTGGACACCCTCCCCGAGCAGTACGCCACCTTCCTCAAGGAGGCATGGGGCCCGGTCCGCGTGGTCATCGCCGCCCAGGAGCAGCACGGGGACGCGGTGCTCGGCCCGCTCTACACCGCCCTCGGCACCCGCTTCCACAACCAGGGCCTGCCCAAGACCCGCGAGACGCTGATCGCCGCGCTGGAGGAGGTCGGCCTGCCCGCGGAGCTGGCCGACTACGCCGACCGCGACACCTACGACCAGGAGCTGCGCGCCTCCCACAAGGAGGGCATCGACAAGGTCGGCCAGGACGTCGGCACCCCGGTCATCGCGGTGCCCGGCGCGGACGGCGAGCAGATCGCCTTCTTCGGCCCGGTCGTCACCCCGGCGCCGCGCGGCGAGGAGGCCGCGAAGCTGTGGGACGGCACGCTGATGGTCGCCTCCATCCCCGGCTTCTACGAGATCAAGCGGACCCGCACCCAGGGCCCGATCTTCGACTGACCGATCCCGATCCCACCGATCCGACCGATCCCAGCGATCCCACCCATCCGACCCGGAGAGAGCCTGCCGCCATGCCCCACCTCGGCCTGACGGCCCTCGTCGTCCGCGACTACGACGAGGCCATCGCCTACTACACCCGCGCCTTGGGCTTCGAGCTGCGCGAGGACACCCCGCGGGGGGACGGCAGCCGGTGGGTGGTCGTGGCCCCGCCCGGCTCCCGCGAGACCGGCCTGCTGCTGGCCCGCGCGAGCACCCCCGCGCAGGCCGACCGGATCGGCGACCAGACCGGCGGCCGCGTCGGCCTGTTCCTGAACACCGACGACTTCGACCGCGACTACAAGCGGATGGTCGCCGAGGGCGTGGTGTTCGAGGAGGAGCCGCGCTACGAGCCGTACGGCGCGGTGGTGGTCTTCCAGGATCTCTACGGCAACCGCTGGGACCTCCTCCAGCCGGCCTGACCGCCGGGCTTGACCGCTGGCTCTGACTGCCGGCCCTGGTTGGCGGGATCCGACAGTGCATCGTGCGTGACGGGTGGCCGGTCCGGGCTCGGGCCGGCCACCCGGCACGCCGGGCCCGGACGTGACATGGCTCACTCCACCTGCTGAAACTCCCTCAACGGCGGAGCGCCGCCGCGAGCTTGACGGTGCACGGAAGTCTCCAAGCCGCTCCCTGCGGCTTTGTGGGAGCCTCACGATGATCGGCTCCGGGGTGCTCGGCTAGCGTCACGGTGACCGACCGTCCCCGACCTCCCGCGGAGTCCCGATGAGCACCGCAGCACCCGTCGCACGTCCCGTCCTGGCCGACCTGGTCCCCGCCTCCTCCGCCGCCGGAGCCCGGGTGCGGGACGCCGCGCTGGTCCTCGGCGGCGCCGTCCTCACCGGACTGGCCGCGCAGCTGTCCGTGCCCGTGCCGGGGTCGCCGGTGCCGGTCACCGGGCAGACGTTCGCGGCGCTGCTGGTCGGCACCGCGCTGGGCGCGCGGCGCGGCGTCGCCTCGCTGGGCCTGTACGCGGCGGCCGGCGTCGCGGGCGTGCCGTGGTTCGCCGAGGGCTCCTCCGGCTGGTCCATGCCGAGCTTCGGCTACATCCTCGGGATGCTGCTGGCATCGGCGCTCGTCGGCTCGCTGGCCCGGCGCGGCGGCGACCGCACGGCGCTGCGCACCGCCGGCGTGATGGTGCTGGGCTCCGCCGTCATCTACGCGGTCGGCGTGCCCTACCTCGCCTGGTCCGCGCACCTGTCCGCCACCCAGGCGGTCGACCTGGGCCTGCGCCCCTACCTGCTCGGTGACGCGCTCAAGGCCGCGCTCGCGATGGCCACGCTGCCCACCGCGTGGCGCCTGGTCCGCCACTCCTGACCGATCGGGGGAGGGCCCGGGGTGCGGCGGTCGGCGGGAGGGGACCGGGCCCGGCCCTGGCGGTCGGCGGGGAGCGTCCGGCACCGGTGTCCCCACTGCTGCCGCGCCGGAGGCGTCCGCGTCCTGACCCCGAGCCGTCCGCGGCCCCCGCCGTCCGCGGGCACGCCCCGGAGGGGCGGGGGGTGGACCCGGATGGGAGACTGACCGCATGCGCGTGTACCTCGGCTCCGAT
>Ga0123353_10006113_pt1 | contig 15977 bp, 15 predicted proteins | sample TergutLab28metaG_3_FD_92763 | JGI IMG/M metagenome (GOLD analysis project Ga0123353, IMG submission 92763) | Labiotermes labralis P3 segment gut microbial communities from Petit-Saut dam, French Guiana - Lab288 P3 | ecosystem: Host-associated > Arthropoda: Insects > Digestive system > Gut ... | reverse complement strand
CGCAATGCTTTGCGTCTCCCCGGTGCAGATAACGCAACAAATTCATGGGAACGTGTATTTGTGAACGACATGAACCCGTGCGTGAAACGTTACCCAATCATCCAGACGCGAAGCATCGCGTCTCTACAGGCGGGACAGAACGTAGAGGCAATTTCCTTTACAGTTTGAGCTCCGTTGTAAAAAAGCCGGGACATTGGCTTAAGTTGAAACGTACGGGCGCAGCCGACATAATGACCCGCTCCGGGGCAAATAGACCCTACAACACGAGGGCTTTGTTCGGACAAGCGTCAATGCACGCTCCGCATTCGGCGCAGGAGTCGTCCACCACTGCCTTTTCGTCTTTGATGACAATCGCGTCAAGCGGGCATGACGAAACACACTCACCACAACCGGTACATTTTTCCAATTCTACTTTCACTGCCATAATAGGGTTTCCTGAATGTTTAAGAGGGACCAATAAAATGAGGCTCGCAGGAGCCATCGACCACCGGTATTCTAACAATGTTTTCCCTTTTCGCAAGAGAGGCTCTCGATCCGGCTTTTGTTGGGAAACACACGACAACAATGTGATGTCGTTGTGATGTCGTTCTTTTGTGACTGTTCCTCAACTCGTTTGATCTTCTTTTCATCCCATTATACAGAAGCCAGCTTGAAATTCGAGATGTCGTCATTTTAGCCCCGGGGGCGGGGCGAGACCCGACGCGGGCGAGGCGGCTGTACGGGTGCATGCGAAAAAATGACCCGCTCCGGGTCTAGTAGCCGGTTGTATTTTCCGTATAAGCCGTTAGAATGGCACAGAATGAAAATTGTGCAGACAATGGGTCGGCACGCAGGAATCTCTTAAATCTTTACTAGACAGCACATTATGACAAAGTACGTTTACAACTTCGGAAGAAAAGGCACCGATGGCGATGCCACCTTGAGAAATCTCCTCGGCGGAAAAGGGGCAAACCTCGCCGAAATGGCAAAAATCGGGCTCCCCGTTCCTTCCGGTTTCACGATCACCACCGAAGTCTGCACCTATTTCTATGAACATGGTCAGCAATATCCGCCGGAACTTGAAGCCCAAGTCAGAGAGGCAATGGAAACCATCGAAAAGTCGATGCAAAAAAAATTCGGCGACACCAAAGAACTGCCGCTCCTCGTCTCCTGCCGGTCCGGCGCACGCGACTCCATGCCCGGGATGATGGACACTGTTCTCAACATCGGTCTCAATGACAAGACCGTCGAAGTCCTCGCCAAAAAGTCCAACGACGAACGTTTCGCTTGGGACTGCTATCGCCGGTTCATTCAAATGTACGGCAACGTCGTTCTCGATATGAAACCGAAAACCAAGACCGACGAAGACCCGTTTGAAGAAGCCCTTCATAAGAAAAAGGAAAAGGCAGGGGTCAAAGAAGATGCCGACCTGAAACCGGAACACCTGAAAGAACTTGTCGCTGAGTTCAAAGCCGCCGTCAAAAAGCAGACCGGTCACGACTTCCCGGATGATCCGATGGAGCAAGTCTGGGGCGCGATCGGTGCCGTGTTCGGTTCGTGGATGAACGACCGTGCCATCGTCTATCGCCGAATGAATGGCATTCCGCATGAATGGGGAACCGCCGTGAATGTGCAAGCGATGGTCTTCGGCAATATGGGGGATGACTGTGCCACCGGCGTTGCCCTCACTCGAAACGGTGCGACCGGCGAAAAGGGAATCACCGGCGACTACCTCATCAATGCTCAGGGAGAAGATGTTGTTGCCGGTATTCGGATGCCGAAGAAAATCGAAGAATCGCTCGCAAAAGAGATGCCGTTGTGTTGGAAACAGTTCTCCGAAGTGGCAATGCGACTCGAAAATCATTACAAAGATGTTCAAGACATCGAGTTCACGATTGAGAACCAGAAACTCTGGATGCTTCAAACCCGAAACGCCAAGCGGACAGGTTTTGCCCACGTCCGTGCCGCTGTCGACATGGTCAACGAAGGATTGATTACTCCCGAAATGGCAATCGCTCGTATTCCGGCGAACGATGTGACGCAACTGCTTCAGCCGGTCTTCAGTGGAGCCGGTCTCAAGGGCAAAACGCCACTTGCCAAGGGGATCAACGCTGGTCCCGGGGCGGCGACCGGTCAGATTCATTTTCATCCAGATGAAGCCGAAGCGGCATGGCAAAAAAACAACGATGCCAAGATCATTCTTGTGCGTAAGGAAACGACCCCGGAAGACTTGCGTGGAATGAAGGTTGCCAAGGGCATTCTGACTTCGTCCGGTGGTGCCGCTTCGCACGCTGCTCTGGTCAGTCGCCAGATGGGAAAAGCCTGCGTGTGTGGTTGTGATGCGATTGGCATTGACTATAAAACCGAAACGATGACGGTTGGCGGAAAGTCCTACAAGAAAGGGGACTGGATTTCCGTCGATGGTTTCAGCGGGAATGTCTATGAAGGTGAAGTTGCCACTTCGCCTTCCGAGGTGCTTCAGGTTCTCTTCGAGAAATCGCTCAAACCGAAGGATGCTCCGGTTTATCAGTGCTTCCATCAGTTGATGAGTTGGGCGGATCGCTACCGCAAGTTGGGCGTTCGCGCCAATGCGGACAACGCGAAGGAATCCGAGCAGGCTATCGCTCTCGGTGCTCAGGGAATTGGTCTGACGCGAACGGAGCACATGTTCTTCGACCACATCGACGACTTCCGCGCGATGATTTTGGCGGAGACCACCGAAACCCGCGAAAAGGCACTCGCTCCGCTTCTGAAACATCAGCAGGCGGACTTCGAGGGAATCTTCCGGGCAATGGCAGGACGACCGGTGACGATTCGTCTCTTGGATCCGCCGCTGCACGAGTTCGTGCCGCACACCGACAAGGATCAGGAAGACCTTGCCAAGAAACTCAAGATTTCCAAGGAAACGATTGCCAAACGTGTTCAGGAACTGCACGAGTTCAATCCGATGCTCGGTCATCGTGGTTGCCGACTGGGGATCGTTTATCCCGAAATCACGCGGACGCAAGCGACGGCGATTGCCAGAGCGGCGGTTCAAGTGATTAAGGAAGGGATTGATTGCCATCCCGAAGTCATGATCCCGCTTGTGGGCAATATTGCGGAATTCCGTAATCAGGAGAAGGTTGTCCGTGAAGCCGTTGCGAAGGTGTTCAGCGAAGCGGGGGTTACTTCGGACTACCTTGTCGGGACGATGATCGAACTTCCGCGTGCGTGCGTGACGGCAGATCGTGTTGCCGAGGGGGCGGAGTTCTTCAGTTTCGGGACGAACGACCTGACGCAAACGGGGCTTGGCATCAGCCGCGACGACTACGGGACTTACATCAACGAGTACCAGGAACTGGATATTTTCCCGGCTGACCCGTTCCAAACATTGGATCAGGAAGGTGTGGGCGAATTGATGAAAATTGCTGTCGCCAAGGGAAAGAAGACTCGCCCGGACATCAAACTGGGTATCTGCGGCGAACATGGCGGCGATCCTGCGTCGGTGAAGTTCTGCCATCAGGTTGGTTTGGACTATGTGAGTTGCTCGCCGCTTCGTCTGCCGGTCGCAAGACTTGCTGCCGCTCAAGCCGCGATCAAGGAGAAGCAGGAAAAGAAAGCTGCCGCCAAGAGCGGAGGTGATTGCGGCTGCTGCTGTTGTTGCAAGTGTGGTTGCAAGGGTTAGTCTTTCATATAGCGTTCGCCTTGCGTGTTAGCCGCCAATGGAGCGAGTTCGTTCCATCGGCGGCTTTTTTTGTGCTGACTCAAGACGGGACGGAAACCTACCCGCCGCCTCAAGGCGGCGGTTTCGTACGTCGGCACCAAAATGCTTGTTGACAGGATTGACAAGATTATCAGGATAGCGACAACACATGGGACACCTTCCTGAAAATCCTGTGAATCCTGTCAAAAAAATATCGCCTGAAGGCGAGGGTTTTTAATATCCCAAAATTGGAAAATAATAGACTTCTCACTGTCTCACTGATGTCCCCGTGTGCAGTCGATGCCCTCGTACATCCGCCAGGCAGCCCGTCACGGGTTGCCCACTCGGTTCGGGCTGCCTGCCCGGCTCGGGTCTACCGAAAAACATCGGCTTTGAGAAGGTACGGTGTTTCGCCGGGGTTGGGATTCGGATTCACTTGCAATATTCCGCCGACCTTGACCGGACTCGACCGATAGGAGATACGAAGATCGCCCACAAGGGAAACATCGATCATTTCCGTGGGGCTGCGCGTGGTGGGTCCGAATGGGTTCTGTTTGATGGAAGGAACCAGCATGAAATTTCTTATTGCCGTGGTTTGTCGTGTTGGAAACATATATCCTTCGATAAAAACCGGTGTGAAATACTCGTTTCCGTCTTCGCCACGGTGCGATGTCAATTGCATGATTTGTTCAGGAATGCGTCCCGTCCTGGAATCGGCGGCGAGCATGGAAAAATCAATTTCCAGATAGCCTGCCGGAACTTCGTACTGTGTCAGGTAGATTTGATAGGCGGTACCGGCAATCGCCAACATTGTGGACAGTGCGACTCCTGCGGAAGCGATTCCCAATCCTTCGAGTTCCTGCGTTGCCCGAAGGATTTTCCGAATCGCCGTGATCCCCAGCACGATCCCCATGATCGGAAAGATCACGAACAAGATGCTGACGAACGTCAACGCGGAGAGAACGCCCAAAATGAGTGAGCCGACCGACTCCGCGTTGAGAGATCGGTAATCGGAGATTTCATCGGGTAATACTTCATCGTGATCCTGATAATACCCTTTGAGGGCATCATCGAATTCGCCCCGCCGCCGCTTTGAATTCAAATCGCTCATGACATCATTGTAGCCGAATAGGGAGATACGTGATAGAGGAGTCGTCATCGGGGAGGACTGATTGCCCCACGAGCTAAGGAACGGTCCGTAAATTATGTTGGCATTGTTAACAAAAGCCGGAATGGAGCGGTACTCCGCGCAATGACGGACGTGTGCAGTTCCTGCCAGTGGGTGCAATCCCAACACGGACGAGTTCACTCGCCGCCCGTCATTACGGCGAGTACGCCTTCATTCCGGCTTTTGTCCTCAAACAGTGGTATAACAAAAGTTGATTTAATTTACGGACTGTTCCTAAAATGGCGGCATCTTGAATTTCAAACCGGCTTCAGTACAATGGCTGGCGGTGATTTTTTGCGTACTCGCCGCTCGATCAACCCGAAGCGAGTCGTTTTTCAGCGAAACAACAATCCCCCCTCATGACAGAAATCCATGCAGTAACAGGAGCGTTTGGCTATTCCGGCAGGTACATCGCCCGGCGGTTGATTCAAGCCGGAAAGACGGTGCGTACACTGACGAACTCACCTGATCGAGCTGGCGAATGGCAAGAACAAATTCAAGTGTGTCCCCTCTCGTTTGATGATCCCCAACGTTTGACGGAATCGTTGCAAAATGTTTCCGTTCTCTACAATACCTATTGGGTGAGATTTAATCATCGGAATTTCAGCCATTCGCTTGCTGTCGAGAACACTCGGCAACTTTTCAAGGCGGCAAAGAAGGCGGGAGTCAAACGAATTGTTCATACGAGCATTACCAATCCGTCACTGGATTCGCCGTTGGAATATTTCTCTGGTAAAGCCGCTTTGGAACAAGCACTGACCGAGTCGGAAATGGCTTACACCATTCTGCGTCCCACTGTGCTGTTCGGCAAGGAAGACATTCTGATCAACAACATCGCCTGGATGCTGCGACGAATACCGATCTTCGGTGTGTCGGGGGACGGGCAGTACACATTGCAACCGATTTTCGTCGATGATTTCGCTGCCCTTGCCGTCGAAAAGGGGAGCGGCAACGAAAATGAAATCATCAATGCCATCGGACCGGAAACATTCACATTTCGGGAATTGGTGGAGACAATGGGTCAAATCATTCTCGGCAAGAAGCGGACGTGCATCTCTGTCCCCGACTGGTTCGGACTTTTGGTTGCCAACGTCATCGGACTGTGTGTCGGCGATGTGGTCATTACGAAGGCAGAACTGGACGGTCTCAAATCGAACTTACTCTATGTCGATGCGCCTCCCGCAGGGACAACACGATTGACCGATTGGTTGCACGAACATAAAGAGACTGTTGGTGTTTGCTATGCCAGCGAACTTTCGCGAAGAAAAACGTAGATGAGCATAGATCGGAAACGGTTCCTCGGAATTGTCGAACAGATGGGGTGATGGGGCAATGTAAACAAGGTCAAATGCCCATTCGGATCCGCCCAAAAATGATCGTCGGGAAAACGAAAAAGAAATTGCGCAAACAGAGCCCAAAGCGTAAGATTGCGCTGTTTCGCCCTGTTGTTTTCTCCGCCGATTTTGCTACAATTTGCTCGGTTGTCAAGCGGTAGTTATCTCGTTGAATTTATGCCCACAAGCATTGTGTCCGTCCCAGATATTCAATCCTTAATGCTTCCGTTTCTAACACTTCTCGGAGACGGCAAGGAACGCTTTCACAAAGACATCGTCGTAGAACTTGCCGACAGGTTGAATCTTACCGATGACCAACGAAATTTGCGCCGTGAAAAAAGTCGAGCGAATGTTTTCTCGCAAAACTTGGGATATGTCAAGATGTATTTTCACAAGGCAAACTTGATTATGAAGACGAAAGAGGGTTGTTGCCGGATTACGGAAACAGGTCATGCACTTCTGCGGAAAAAGCCCGACAGTCTCAGTATTCGGTTTTTAAGAGACAACTACCCTTCCCTAGCCCAATGGTTGCGGTCACGAACAAAAGGAGAAGATGGCAACGAAAATGAAGGTACACCTGAACTTGTTGCCAAGCAGCCGGAAGAGTTGCTTGAAGAGGCGTATTCGACTCTCTGCACGGATTTGGCGCAAGAATTGTTGGATCAGGTCAAGGCAGCGCATTGGCGTTTTTTCGAGCAAATTGTGGTCGATTTATTGACGAAGATGGGCTATGGCGGGTCGCGGCAAGATGCCGCAAAAGTTGTCGGCAAGAGTGGAGACAACGGAATAGATGGAGTCATTAACGAAGATAAACTCGGTCTTGATGTGGTCTATATTCAAGCCAAAAAATACACCGATGCAATAACGATTTCGCAAGTTCGTGATTTTGCCGGTGCCCTTCTTGCGAAAAAAGCCAGAAAGGGAGTGTTTATCACGACCTCTTCGTTTCCGAAATCAGCAGTCGAATTCGTTGCCCAAATTGAGCCAAAGGTTATTTTGATTGACGGTCAGCGGCTTGCTCAGTTAATGATTGAAAACAATGTCGGCGTTACCGTCAAAGATACATACGAAATCAAACGAATCGATTACGATTATTTTGACGAGAACGAGTTATAAGAACAGGAGGTAATGTCATGAGTCCTGCAAAGGCTTCGAGAAAACCATCGCCCATCGAGAGTAACACAAGTAATGAATTGTCAGCGGCTCTTGTTCAAGGATTGTACCGCATGAACCCGTGGTGGAACGGGGACAGCATGGGAAAAGTGCCAGAGTTCAAACGAAGCATTTATCAAACACTTTTCGACAGCGTCACTCGTGGACGGTATAAAATCGTTGCGTTACGAGGGCCACGCCAAGTGGGCAAGACGGTTTTGCAGATGCAAATGATTCGAGATTTGTTGAAACACAAGCACCCGGTCTCGCCGAACCAGATTTTGCGTGTGCAATTCGATGACCTGACATCTCTTGACATTGCCGATCCCATTCTAACAATTGTGCGCTGGTTTGAGGACAACGTTGTTCAGGATACGTTTAACAATTTGGCGGAAAAAGGGCTTCCCGTTTATATTTTTCTTGACGAGTTCCAGAACATCAAAAATTGGAATTCGCAATTGAAGCATCTCAGCGATCACGCGGAATGCCGTTTTTTTGTGACGGGAATTTCCGCATTACGAATCATCGCTGGCAAAGAAAGCATGGCGGGAAGAGTCCATTGGAACGAGATCGGCACGCTCGGTCTCACGGAAATCAGTGCATTCCGCAATACTTCGCCGCTTGCCCCTTATCGTTCAGAAATCAACATTTCCGAGTGGGCAAAAAAAGATTTTTGGTTAGATTTGCGGAATGCCAACTGGAAGAACGGCGAAAAATCCTTCTCTATCGATTCCGTCTATGAACGTTTTTGTGATTTTGGTGGTTATCCCTTTTGTCATATCGGTCAAGAAGATTCGTGGGCAGTGGCGGAAGAATATCTCTACGATACCGTAGTCGCGAAAACCATCCAATTGGATTTGAAGGCGAAATTTGAATCGATGTACGGTGGTTCGACTGCATTTATGAACTCGACACTCCTGACAAACGCATTTAGGGTCTTATGCAAATATACGGGGCAGGCTGTTTCCATCGAGAAATTGCGAGAAGAATTGATTGCCTTCTGCTCTGTTCGCCTCAACCATGCTCAAGTTCGCATGATTCTCGAATTTTTTGAACTTGCCATGCTGATCAAGATCGTCAAGCCTTTCGAGCATCGTCTGAAAAATCCAAAGGAATGCGTCAAAGCATGTTTGTGCGACCACGCGATCCGCAAAGCATGGCTCAAAGAAGAGATACCCCTTTATGGCACGGAGGGCAACGCCGATCTTGCCGGACATGTGATCGAAGGAATTGTCGGGAACTTTTTCAAGTCGATCAAACAACTTGGGGTCAGCTATTTTCCTGCCGTTGGCAAAAAAGAGGACACAGAAGATGAGGTTGATTTTATCCTGGAAATCGGTGCGAGCCATATTCCGGTGGAGGTCAAATATCAAAACAATCCTCAATTGGGAAAGGGGCTCAAAAGTTTTTTGAACAAAGAAGCCTACAACGCTCCGTTTGGACTGGTCATCACGAAAGAGGAATGCGTGGTTGATCACTTTCATGACGAGCGGATCATTCCCATTTCCGCCAAGAGATTACTGATGCTCAAATGACGGTGTTTTTGCGAACTTGCATGTCTACGGATTGGTCAAAATTGCTCTTTACCCTTTTGGCAATAATCAATATACTTCCGGTGGTTGTCCATTATTTTACAGTATCAGGTGATGTTTTCGTTCCGATTTTTTGCGTTGCTTTTGGTTATCGCTCTTTTTTTAGGGGGAGACTTCCTTTCGGCTCAAATACTTTCGCCTCCGTCTCCACAAACGGTACAACCACAACGCTTTCCCACGCAGCAAGGACCCCTGCCACAACAGGGACCCGTGCCACAACAACCGATTCAGGTACAGCAACCGATTCAGGCACAACCGATGCAAGTGCAACCGATGCAGATGCAACCGGTTCAGATGTCGTCGTTCGGCACGCAAGGCAATCCGTCCGTGTATCGGCAGACTCCACCGTCAGTCCCGCCGCAGCAGTTCCTGCCAGTCGCGCAACCTGCTGTTCCGGCGACACCGCTTGCTGCACCCGTTGGCACCATGCCTGTGGGACAACCGATTCGGGTGGCAACGGCGAATCCGCCCACATCCGTCGGGCAGCCCGGTGCCGTTGTGCCGGGACCACCGCCGGTCATGATGCCCCATGCTGCACGAATCGTCCCCTTCACTTTGAGTCCGGCAGAGCAGCAGGAATTGGATGAATTCCTCGCTCGCTGGGAAAGGTGCAGTGCCGGTATCAAACAGTACGAAGTCGACTTCAATATGTTCCTCTATGATCCAACGGTTCCTGATGCGAATCCGGAAATAGCACAAAAAACGACCTTTGGCTATTTCAAGTACATTGCCAATCCGATGCGATTTGTCTACGAAGTCGAGGGAGAATGGCAAGGCGACAAACGGGTCAAACGTAGCGGGGACAAAAACCCCAATATTTATGCGGAAAAAGTCATCATTGACGAAAAAACCGTCTATAAATATGATTTCGTGACCAAGACAATGATTAAGATCAATGTTCCTCCCGAAATGATCGGAAAGGGAATTGCCGATAGTCCGTTGCCATTGATTTTCGGAGCGCGAGCGGACGAATTAAAGCGACGTTTCAGTATGAAAATCGTTCCTGCTCCCGGTCAACTTGACCGGATTTGGCTTCAAGCCCGACCGCTTTTGCCGGAAGACCAACAGGAGTTCAAGGAACTTGAAATTTTGCTGGATCGGAAAACACTCATGGCAATCGGATTGCGACAGTGGGACATCAATGGCAAAGGACACAAGACGTTTGAGTTTCGATCACCAAAGGTCTATAGCCATATTCCCGATGTCATGGGGATCCTCAGACAATGGTTTACGCCGACACTTGAACGCGGTTGGAAAGAGGAGGTTGTGGACTGGGCTGTAGCCCAGCCATCCCCGGCATCCGTGATGCCCCCCATCGGTCAGCCGCCATCACCGCCCCGTCATGAAATTCCGCTGTATCAAGCGCAGTGAAGCTTTCGCCAGGAGGTCAGAAGTCAGAAGTCAGAAGTCGCATGCGGTGGGGACGTGCCCTTGTGGTCGCCGGTGGGTGCAACCGCCAAGCGGGCAGGGGCAAGCCCAGCCCCTACGACAAAACAGTGCGGTAGCACCATTCTAACTCCTGACAACAAACTGTACACGAGAACAAATTGTATGTTTTCCTCCGCGCCCTTTGCGGTTAAATCGCAGAGGGCGCAGAGATTTACGCAGAGTACGCAGAGGCGGGGAAACAAAACCGGCATTTTCTTCCCGTGTTCGATATAACTCCTGACTCCTGACTACTGACTACTGTATTCTGACTCCTGACTCCTGACTCCTGACTCCTCCATTTTTCGTTATAATTGCGGTGCGATGTACGTGTTTCTTTTGGGATTTTTGCTCGTGATTATCATACCGCTTGGCGAAGGGGTGTTGCTCGCCCTTTTGTTGCGGGAGTTCCACGCACATCATCCCCAGCCGCTCGGCGGTGTCCTTGTACCGATGCGATGGGGATCACCACCTCCCATTGCTGCACCCGCTCACGAAGAGGCAGTGGATGCCGACAACGCTCAGCCGACAGCGACCATTCAAACTCCCGCGCCACTGGAACCAGAGCCGGAACCGGTCGCCGAGGAGCCGCCCCACAGTCCCGCCGAAGCGGGTGCCGTCTCTCCCGAAGCGTCACCGGAAGTACCGGTCCCTTCCGAAGTCAGTGTTTTCGATGGAACAGAAAAAGTTTCCCCAAATATATCCGTCGATGAAGTACTCGATTCGATGGTCATCGCCGCCCCCCAGGGACTTCCGAACGATTTTGAACGCCGGATCGAATCCTCCGCACGTTCCAATGACGAAATGCCTTCCGACATTCACCGCGTCAAGGACGACATGGATGCAGATGACTTGGCGGCATTGGCGGGGGCACTCCCAAGAAAAAAAATTGATTTTACGCAGGAACTCGAAACAGGTTCGGAAGGTGCCGAGGCAATTTCACCGATGGCGAAAGAAGTGCTCGGAGAAAATTTTGACTTCGACGCTCTTACAACGACATCAGCGAAATTTGCGGACTCACTTGCAGAAAAAAACAGTGTGGAAAACACCCGCACTGAGCCTCTGCTTGATGTTCAAGAAAATGAAATTGGAGTGTTTCAAGTATCGAGTCCGTTTGCGACCGAAGTTTCGCCGCCGCTAGCGGACTTTATCACTCCGCAGACAATTCTCTCGACGTTTACCGATGACTGGATTCAAGAGACGGGAAACATGGTGGAGACGATCGAAGGGGATCCCACAAACTTCTGCTTCACGGAGGAATCACGCCCGATGTTCCTGCGAAAAAAGAAGAGCAGTTAGACCCGGAGCGAGGCTAACCGCTACGGCGTGTCCGCATCGCTTCTTCGAGACAGTGCTGCATGTGGGCAAGGCTCTTTTCTGCAAGCGTTTCGATACCGGGTGTGTAGTCGAAGGGTTCGACGGAAACCCAACCCGCGTAACCGACATCAAGCAGAGCGTTCATGATTGGCACAAAATCCAGTTCCCCAAAGCCAGGTCCCTGCAAGTTCGGATCGTTTGTGTGAAAATAAATCATGTGTTCCTTGTTTGCATGGATCAACTCGGGAATCGTGAGTGCTTCCGAACACATCGCCTTACAGTCTAAATGGAGGGCGATCCGATGGGGAGCACCGATTTTTTCGATCAACCGCACACCTTCGGCTGCCGTCGTCATGAAATTGGTTTCTTTGGGTGTCAGTGGTTCCAGCGCGATTTGTACCTCACATTTTTCCAGCATGGGGAGGAGTTTTTGCAGCACATCGGTCGCATAATCGAATGCCTGATCCAGCGTCACCCCCGGTAAGAGGCTCCGTTGAAGCGGCGACCCCAGCACCATGAAACGACCCCCCAGATCGGCACATAAGCGGATCAGTTCCAGGAAATAATCGGTCGTCTTCTGACGTATCACTGCATCGGGAGAGGTGAGATAGTATCCTTCCGTTTTGGCAAGGAGCCAGTGCAGTCCGGTGATTGTCAGATCGTTCTTTTCGGCGAGGCGGCGAATTTCCACCCGCTGCGTTGCCGGAATGTGAAACACATTCCCTGCGATCGTGAACGGGGCGATTTCAATGCCGTCGTAACCACATTGTTTAACGTATTCAAAGACGCGGGGAAAATCGTAGCCTTGGTCGGTGTTCCAACCTTCAAACAGTTCGCTACAGAGGGCAAATTTCATGGATGCGTTTCCTTCCGTTTGGATATTTTGCTTCGATCACTGCGTCGATTCTAATCAATCTTCCGGTATAAACAAGCAGGTCAAGGCTTTCGCTCAGAAGTAAAATACCCTCCGAGAAAAAAGTAGACAGTCGTCAGTAGGAGACTGTAGCAACAAAAATGTTGTTTTTTATTGCGAAAGGTACGAAAACAGCGAAAATTGCGAAAAGGTTTTTGGTCGTTCGCCTTTTTCGCCATTTTCGCGCTTTTCGCGTTGAAAATACCGATGGGAACGACGAAAAGCACGCAACTTTGTTGCGACACTCTCATCATTTCTGTCAATAGTTCATGGAAGTAGACTTCGTCTTGACAGCGACGCGAATTCCGGTAGAATGGTGGTCGAATCGGTTCTGTAAGAATAAAAGAAAAATCAGGAGAGAACGTTGGCAGTCAGAATTAGAATGAAGCAGTTTGGTCGTCGGCATCGACCATTTTTCCGTGTTTGTGTGACCGATGCTCGTACGCCAAGAGATGGTCGGGTGCTTGAGGAAGTCGGGTATTATGACCCGATGGTTCCCGAAACCGATGCCAGGGCAGTTTTGCACGGAGAACGCATTGACTATTGGCTCAGTGTTGGTGCGCAACCTTCTGATAAGGTCGCCGTCCTCATCAAGAAATATGGGAGCCAAGGGACTCATTTGGACGAACAGAAAGCCGCTGTGGAGCGGCTTGCGGGTAAACGTCGTCGCCCCTCTGTGCCGACCGATCTTCCGAAAATGGAAAAAGTAGCCCGCAAGAAGAAAGAAGACAAAAAGACGGAAGAAGTGATCGCTCCCGTTGCCGAACCGGTTGCTCCCGCTGAACCGGAAAATGTGTCAGCAGAAGTTGGGCAAGCAGAAGCAGTGCCACCAGGAGTTACACCATCAGAGGCGGCTCCGGCTGTGGCGACAGAAGAAACAGCCTAATATCAACGGAACAACCGAAAATGTTGTTCTGTCGAGAAACTGAGCGAAAGCGATGGATTCTTTGTGTACTTTGTGCCTTTGTGTGAGAAGCGAAATTCATGCTTCCTCACGCAAAGGAAAAATGTCAACTTAACAAACAGGAGGCAATTTTATGACCGCTATTGCAGTTGCAGTAATTGTTGGCTTTCTCGCCATTGTATTTTTCCTGTTTCTTTGGATCGTTTCGGTCTATAACGGACTTATCACGCACCGGAACCGGTACAAGAATGCCTTTGCCCAGATCGATGTCCAGTTAAAACGTCGGTATGATTTGATCCCCAATTTGGTGGAAACAGCCAAAGGGTATATGAAGCATGAAAAGGAGACGCTTGAAGCGGTCATCAATGCACGGAATGCCGCTTTTGGAGCGTCTAATAAAGCCGCCGCCGATCCCACGGACGGGCAGTGCATCAAGCAGTTGGGGCGTGCCGAAGGCGAGTTGACGGGCGCATTGGGGCGTTTGATGGTTGTTGTCGAGCAGTATCCCGATTTGAAAGCCAATCAAAATATGCTTGCTCTGCAAGAGGAACTGACCTCGACGGAGAACAAGGTGGCGTTTTCCCGGCAATCGTACAACGATGCGGTGATGACGTACAATAATGCTCGTGAAGTTTTTCCCTCGAACATGATTGCGGGAATGTTCAATTTTTCCGAGGCTTCACTCTTTGAAGTCGAAAACCCAAGCGAACGAGTGGCTCCGAAGGTGGCGTTCTAAGGCTTTCGCCAGAAAGTTTTAGACCCAGTTTTGCAGCATTTCTCTTCCCGGGCAAAAGAATACAGAATACGGGAGTAAGGAGTAAGAATACGCTAGCGGTGTTGCAATATCGTAGGCAAAACGGTGCGGTAGCACCATTCTTTCTCCTTACTCCTTTATTCTTACTCCTTCCTACCCATTGAGTGAACTGCCATTGACCGGTCCCGTCGCAGCATGGACTTCCCTTCGTTGCCAAAATAGTGTATGATGGAGCCATGTCCCATACAGAAGAATTGAAAGCCAAACTAGCGCAGTTTTGTGAAAACGTCCGAAAACTCGAAACGGAAATCGGTCGGGTTCTTGTGGGACAGAGTGAAGTTGTTCGTGGAACCATCATTGCCATGATTTCTGGCGGGCATGTTCTGTTGGAAGGCGTACCGGGACTCGGCAAAACGCTTCTCGTTCGCACGCTTGCCGAAGCCGTCGAAGGAAAGTTTTCGCGGATTCAATTCACGCCCGACTTGATGCCCGCCGACCTCACGGGCACGAACGTCATGGCGGAACATGCCGGTGGCACTAAGCGATTTGAATTTCAGCCGGGTCCCGTTTTTGCCAACATCGTTCTTGCCGACGAGATCAATCGGGCAACGCCGAAAACGCAGTCCGCTCTGCTGGAAGCGATGCAAGAACACTCGGTCACGGTGAGCGGGACGACACACCGACTCGGCGGACTCTTTTTCGTGCTGGCAACACAAAATCCGCTCGATATGGAAGGAACCTATCCACTGCCGGAAGCGCAGCTCGATCGGTTCTTCTGCAAAATATTGGTACGCTTTCCGACAGCAGACGAATTGTTGGGCATTCTCGACCGCACGACCACCACCGCGCAACAAAAAGTGGAAACGACGTTTCCGTCGGCAAAAATTCTCGAATTGGGGACGCTTGCCCGCGAAGTTCCGGTGGCGGAAGAAATCAGTCGCTATGCGGTCAACCTCATTTTGGGAACGCATCCTGACTCGCCGCAAGCCTCGGCACTGGTGCGACAGTATGTGCGATTCGGGGCAAGTCCGCGCGGCGCACAATCCCTGATGCTCGGGGCAAAGATCAGGGCAATTCTGGATGGTCGTTTCAACGTTTCGCAGGAAGACCTCGTCGAAATTGCCCCGATGGTCTTGCGGCATCGGATCATTTTGAACTTTGAAGGTCAAGCGGAAAACATTTCGGCGGACGATGTGATCCAGTCGCTGTTGAAGTAGACCTGGAGCGGATCTAAAATCGCCGGAGCAGGTACGTTGCAAGCGTTCCCCCATCACTGCGTCGCCCACTCTTGACCGAATCGGGAAATTGGGTAGAATTAAACTCCGGAATCGAGGGACGTTTCAACGAGTTCATAGAGCAATGGCACATAAAAAGGGTCAGGGGTCCAGCCGAAATGGTCGGGATTCCAACGGTCAGCGGCGGGGAGTCAAAAGGTTCAGTGGTGAATCCGTTCGGGCGGGGAACATTCTCGTTCGCCAAGTCGGTACCAAGTTCCATCCCGGTCGCGGCACCGGCATAGGCGCCGATTTCACCATCTTCGCCATTGTGGATGGCAAGGTCCAATTTGACCGTGGCGGAAAGCGAATCAACGTCCTAGCCGACAGTGCCGCCGGTTAGTGTAGAGCCGCCGGTTAGTAACTGTCTATTTTCTCCTTTTTCTTTGCCTATTTTCACATATTGCCTTTCCCATTTTGACTCCGCACTGGCAAATTGTTAAAAATGGGCAAAATAGCGAATTGTTTCTTCGCGTTTTTGCG
>Ga0123353_10006112_pt1 | contig 15980 bp, 11 predicted proteins | sample TergutLab28metaG_3_FD_92763 | JGI IMG/M metagenome (GOLD analysis project Ga0123353, IMG submission 92763) | Labiotermes labralis P3 segment gut microbial communities from Petit-Saut dam, French Guiana - Lab288 P3 | ecosystem: Host-associated > Arthropoda: Insects > Digestive system > Gut ... | reverse complement strand
TGTCGAGTACTGTTATACAACAGGAGATATCTCGGGAACTAACTTCATTGGCGGTATAGCAGGCCAAAATTATGGCACAGGACGAAACTGTGTTGTCTTGAGCAAAACATTAATTGCGGTTTCGGATTTGGGACGCGTTTTTGGTTTTACCAGTAACCCCCAAACCAATAACTATGCACGGTATAACATTAATGACGACACCAATTGGCCAGATGACCACCGAAACGGAACTGATCTTGATGAAGATTACCAGGAAGACATCCAATCATTTTGGGAAGACACAGGCAAATGGACGGTACCCTGGAGTTTCTCAACAATCTGGGATTGGGGCATTTTTAAGCTTCCAATTCTGAAAAATTTACCCTCTGGCCCGCAAAATCCGTTCATTCCGTAAATAAAAAGTTATGATTCCGATATTCCCCTTTTCCCCCTTGCCCCTTCGAAAATTCAACGTTATTATTAATTTATGAGCGTAATAAAAGGGCTGGGCCCGTCAAATTCCCTTCAAAAAACCAAAAAACGCTCATTTTATCTTTTAATTCCCTGTTTTCTCCTGGCTTTATTCCTGTTTTCCGGCTGTACAAACCAATTTATGGATCAAATCCTTGGTCATAAAATATCAGGCAATGGCACTCTTAAAAACCCTTTCAGAGTTTATGATGAAGAAGACTTAAGAAAAGTTGGAAGCGACATTGACGGCTGGTCCCTCGACGCCCATTACCGCCAGGAAAGAAACATAACCGGCATGAGTAAAGAATGGGAACCGATTGGTAATTATACGAACAATGCTCCATTCACAGGCACCTACAACGGAAACGGAAAATCGATTTCAACCATAAGAATCACCCCTGCAGGCGAAAGCTGCAAAGGCATGTTTTCATATATTCTCCATCCCGGCGAAGTAAAAAATTTACGTCTTAATGTGGACATAGACCTGGGTACCTGGAATGTTGCCGGAGCTGTGGCCGGAAGAAACGAAGGCGGCCTGATTCAGAACTGTAATGTTACCGGAAAAATCAGCAGCCAGACTGAAGCCGGCGGAATTGCGGGAGTAAACACCAACTCAACATCCCCGGTTAATACCGGAATAATTCAATACTGCATATCAAAAATATATATTTATAATTCAGGAGAAACCGTTGGCGGTATTGCGGGAAATAACGAGGAAGGCTTAATACAAAACTGCTATTCCACAGGGGATATTGGCAGTACAGGACAAAATGTTGGCGGAATTGCCGGGTATAATGAAAATGGTACAATACAAAGCTGTTATTCAAAAAGCAATATCAGCGGCAACAACTCAGTCGGAGGAATAATCGGATATAATTTTAACGGATTACTAAAAAACTGTTACTCAACTGGAGAAATCGACTGTACAGGAGATAATATCGGCGGTATTGTCGGCTTCAACAGCGGTAATGTCGAGTATTGTTATGCTACAGGTAATGTTAATGGGAATAGAAATGTTGGTGGCATAGCAGGCGACAATATAAGTACAGTTAATAACTGTGTTGCGTTGAACAGGTATATAGAAACAAATGGGGACCCAAATTTTGGACGTGTTTTCGGGAATTCCACCGATCCTTCCTCATTAAACCACGCCCGCTTTAATATTAATAATACCTCCTGGATTATTAACCAAAAAAACGGATACAATATAGTTCAATCAGATTTGGATAGTATCCAAACTTTTTGGGAAGACCCATCTCTGTTAATATGGACTTCACCCTGGGATTTTAATGGGCCTCAATTCATTTGGGCATGGGTAGCGCCATATCTCCCCATACTCAACAACATGCCGCCTGGGACACAAAATCCAACCATACCGGGATTACCGTAGAATTACAGACTCCTTTCCTTCCGCGACTATATTCCTCATTCCTCATTCCTCATTCCTCATTCCTCATTTCTTTTAAATTCCCCCCTTGTTTCTTCAATAATAGCACGTTAAAATTAACTTATGAGCGCTCAAAATACTCCGGTTAAAGTCAATTCATCCCTTTTTAAAGTCAAGTTTTCAATAGGTACCAGGCTGATATTAATAATCAGTTTCATTCTTTTGGCTTCTCTGGGTACAATAACGGCTTTTATTTCCTGGCTTGGCCGCGAGGATCTAAGAATTGCTGCAGAAGACAACAATTTTGAAGTAAACAGGCGCTCGGCAATGGAGGCGGAAACGGTTTTATCCGCCATGCGCTCAAATTCCATTATGTTGATTGAAACACTGAGGGCGCTGGGAAGAAACAGCAGCGAGATAAAGCTGACAGAAGAGATTTTCATCGAACAGAACCCGCAAACTGCTTTTTTGGTTTTCGTAACAGGGCAAAGAACCGAGCATTCGCTGATTAACGGCCAATTCTTCAGGGTACGCGGATTGGAACAGTCTCTGGCGGCGGCATTTCCGGAAACCTACAGGGAGCAGTTAAGACGCGCCGCAAACGGGGAAACGGTTCTTATTAACGTTTCGCCTTTTTTAAAATCGCCCGGTACGGCCTTTTTGTTTCCCTGGCGCGGCGGAGCTTTGGCCTATATCTTCTCTCCCGAAAAACTCAACGAATCTTTCGGCTTTGGTACCAACCAGTCCATGCTCATAAACGACTCCGGAGATATCCTTGTACATGCCGATTCCGAACCTGTAAAAAACGCCTTAAATATTGCAAATAACGATTTCGTCATATTTATACGTGAAAACCAGCAGCGGAATGCTCAGACCGTATATACCGATATTGACGGACTTCGCTACTTCGGAGCGTTTACAAAGTTAAATATCGCCGGCGCCGTAGTAATAACCAGCATTGAATATGACACGGTCTTTGAAGGTATTGCCGCAACAACCAGGCGCAATATCTACCTTACCGTTGCAGTTATTGCCGTAGCAATAATTTGTGTTTTGTTATACGCAAAAAGCATTTCAGTCCCGCTTAAGGACTTAACCGATGCTTCCTATGCCATTGAGCGCGGAAGATTTAATATTCAGCTAAAAAAGTGGGGCCGCAGCGAGATAGGCGTTTTAACCGCCAGTTTTGAACGCATGGCAAAGGCTCTGACCGTTTTTGGCAGATTCACCAACAAGGACGTAGCAATAAGGGCTATGACAGGTGAAATAAAACCCGGCGGAACGTCGAAACACGCTACGATACTTTTTACAGATATGAGGAGCTTTACAAAAAAATCCGAACGCTTTACCAATACCTTCGGAGCTTCTGCTTCCGAAAAAATCGTCATTTGGTTAAACGATTATTTTACCCGCATGGTTGAATGTGTGGAAAAATCCAAAGGCGTCGTGGATAAATTTTCAGGTGACGGCCTGATGGCACATTGGGGCACCGTACATTCGGCCGGTTCTCCGCAGAAAGATGCCGTCAATTGTGTTATGACAGCGCTTATGATGCGAAAAGCCCTCTACGACATGAACAGGAAACGCGACCCAAATGATCCCGGAAACCCGCCCATCCAAATAGGCTGCGGCATCAATACGGGAATTGTTACTGCCGGACAAATCGGTTCGGAAATCAGGATGGATTATACCGTTATCGGTGATCCTGTAAACCTTGCATCCAGAACTGAAGCACTCTGTAAAGAAAATCAAGTCGACATCCTTATCACCGAAGACACCTGGACCCTTGTTAAAAATTATTTTATCACCGAAGAAATTGGATCAGTACAGGTCAGGGGAAGGGAAAAACCTGTTAAAATATACGCCGTTATCAATTATGCGGGAATTAACAAGGGACCACAGACAATTTCCGATGTGAAAAGGCTCTTTGGCGCAGCTGCTCCTGTTGTGAAGAATAATGAAAGCAAAGGCGGGGCAACTTTAATACAACCTGTGAAAAAGGCTCCCATAAAATGAGTGATGCAGTATTTAAGACTCACAAAGCTTTTAAACTCAAAGACGCTCTTTTGATCCTGTTCTGTCTGTGCGTAGCCGCAGCCGCTATTTATCTTTTCATGCTTGATCTGAATCAAACCATTAATTCCAGAAGTGAAGAACCTGTTGGAACCATCATAATAAAAAACAACACAGTCCAAAGACGCGCCAAAGACAGAATACTGTGGGACAGACTCTTTGTGGAATCACCTGTGTACGCGGGCGACGTGATCAGGGTTGCCGATCTTTCTGCGGCAACACTAAACATGGACAGCAGTGAAATCGACATAAGTGAAAATACCCTTATCAGGGTACAGCGTTCCTTAAATACCGAAGAAACATTCCAAATTGAACTTTCCCAGGGGAACATGGACCTCAGAACCGGTAACGAAAAAATTACCCTTAATATAATGGGACAAGTCATAAGCGCAGGGCCTTCAACAGTGCTTGTCGCAGAGGCCGCTGAAACCGGCTTAAGCATGAAGGTAAGTTCCGGTAAAGTTGAAATCTTTGAAGAAGGCCGCGAGGCGCCGCGCGAAATTCTTGCAGGTTCAATGATTGCAATGGATGCCGGAGGTACGGAAAGAATTATACCTGCCGTTATAATCAGAGAGCCCAGAAGCGATGCACGTTACCTAAAAACCGGCAGCGCTCCGGTTCCCGTCGGCTTTTCCTGGAACAGGATTAATATGGAAAATTCGGCAGCACTGCGCCTTGAAATTGCCGAAGACAGAAACTTTAGCAGTATAGTAAATGCCATAGGGAACCTTGGCGACAGGGCAAATACTTCTTTAAACTCAGGAGTTTGGCACTGGCGCCTATCTCTGGAAAACACGGTTCTTGCCAATGGGCAGATCACTATAACGGAAGCCGGTTCCCTGACCCTTATAAGCCCGGCAAACAACAGCGTTATACGTTACCAGACAGATCCGCAGCCTCTGCGCTTCCAGTGGTCTGAGATAAGCGAAGCTTCATATTATACGCTTGAAGCAAGCGATAACCCCGGTTTCTCAAACCCAAAAATAAGGATACAGACAGCGGCTACCTCTTTTGTTTACACAGAAAACCTGGGCAGCGGTAACTGGTACTGGCGAGTCAGGCCGGCATTTCCGTCTGTGTATGCAGCAAATGCGACTGCCGGCACGCCTTTTTCCCCTGCTGCCTCATTCCGTATGGAACAGGGTGAAGCATTAACAGAGCTTCCATGGCCTGTTGTAGAAGCTTCAGTTATGGAAATTCCGCCGCCACCTGTTGTTGCGGCGCCGGTTGTTACACCGCCGAGACCCGCTCCTGCTCCTGCTCCACGCCCGGCGCCCAGACCTGCGCCCGCACCCGCTCCACAGCCAAGAGTCACAACGGCGCCGCCTGTCGTTGCTCCGCCTGTAGTTGCACCGCCTCCTCCTGAACCGATAGTCATCGCTCCGCCGGTTATTGAACCGCCCGTCCCTGAACCTCCTGTTGTTACACCGCCGGTTACAACACCACCGGTTGTAACACCGCCTGCGGCGCGGCCGGCACTTCTGCCAGCTCCTGCCAGCCAAACTCCGGCACCGGAACATAGAATCGGAATAGAAGATCTCAGAACAAACAGGAGTATAGATTTTACGTGGTCGCCTGTACCGGAAGCAACTTCCTATATCCTGACCATTTTACAGGTGACACCGGGCGGCAGACGCCTAATCATAAGGAATGAGATCGAAAACCGCAATTCCTGGACTCTTGAAAATTTAAGCATTTTGGACAGGGGTACTTTTGTCTGGCAGGTTGAGGCAATAACCAAAAACCGCAGCGGTTCAATTGTACGGCGCGGAGATGTTGCACAAAGCTCTTTCGTACTGGACATACCCGTTCCGACTGCACCTTCAATATTTATTGATGAGGCAGACTGATATGTTTCTGAATAAACGATTGATCCGGCATTCACTTTTGGCAGCCCTGTTTATTCTGATTCTGCCGTCTTTTCTGGAGGCGCAGCAGTCAAGGCCCGGTCATCGCATGATACGAATGTCATGGACAAGCGACAATTATGCTCTTTATTACGAAGTAACAATTGACGCTGATATTCAGGGCAGATACCGCAATGTTGAACAGCTTACGACAGAAACGCCAAGTATTAACATTTCTCTGCAAGTGGGAAAATACCGGATACAAGTCATTCCCTATGACTATCTTGAAAAACCCGGTACTGGATCACAATGGGTAATGTTTGAAGTCAGGAGCGCCGGCCTTCCCGAGCCCCCGCCTGTAACTGTTGCGGAAGCAAAAGAAGAACCAGAAATCATCATTGATTATATAGAGGAAGAGCCTTTTGATATGTCCGGGGACGAAAGCGAAGAAGTATTTGCAGAGGAACCAGTGATTAGAGCGCCGAAGGAGCCAAAAATCCTGCCCTTCAGCATATATGCAAGCGGAGCATGGAAACCTGTAATTCCCGTTTACGGAATACCGGATCCTTTCTTCGGAGAAAAAGATAAAAAAATCTCGGTCGCAGGCGCAGGCCTCGGCTTCGGATTTCTTTTCACTCAATTGAATTTTATCAAACCGGGAGTGGAATTATCAGCTTCCTGGTACCTGTTTGATCAGAATACCTTTACAGCCGGTTTAAACATCTTTGCGCAGAAAGATTTTGGCAGCCGCACGGCTCTTCGCTTACATTTTGGCGGCGGCTTAACCATATTGGACGGCGGTATAAACTGGAATACCCAGGTCAGCATGGCATGGCTCTTTTACCCCATCCCTCGTTTGTACATTGAAGCCGGCATTGACTACATGCATATATTTTCCGGGCAGCTGCCCGGAGATCATCCCGGCGCCATCCGCCCCATCATCGGCATAGGCTGGCATTTTTTCTGAGTAGTATATGATTCCTGAAGATAAAAACAGCCTGATTAATCTTCTCAACCTTGCCACTGATTATGTTAAAGGCGGCTATAAACAGGAAAGAGAAGAAATACCCGGCTCCGCCGGCGAAACCATTAAAACGGATGAAGCCGTTGAAGCAGATGAAGAAAAAAAATTCTCCTTACTGCCTCTGGCCTACCAGGTTGAAGAAGAAGAAGACACAACTCTGGAAGATCTTGGCGCCGCCATTGTTAACTGCCAGGCCTGCCCCCTTGCGAAAACAAGAATCAAAGCTGTTCCGGGCGAAGGCGCCGAAGATCCACTGGTCATGGTAATTGGTGAAGGACCCGGAGCTGATGAAGACGCGGCAGGCAGGCCTTTTGTAGGAAAGGCAGGTCAGTTACTCGATAAAATGCTTGCATCAATCGGGCTTTTCAGGGATAAAAACTGCTTTATTGCAAATATGGTTAAGTGCAGGCCTCCGGGAAACCGCGACCCTCATCCGGAAGAAATTACATCCTGTTATCCTTTCCTTGAACAGCAGATATATTATTTAATGCCGAAGGTCATACTCTGCGCAGGGCGTGTGGCAGCTCAGAACCTTTTAAAAACCAGCACAGGGATCAATGCCCTCAGGGGATCATTTGCGGAACTGAACATAGGCGGCATTAAAATCAAGGTTCTGCCCAGCTTTCACCCCAGCGCCTTGCTCTGGGATGCTTCCTTAAAGCACCCCGCCTGGAAAGATTTGAAAATGCTTCGAGACTACCTGGCTTCAATAAATGAAGAATACGCATTGTCCCTGGTAAAAACCAATGGCTAAAAAAGAAGCCGCCACTCCTCAATCTCCGGCAAAAAGTTCGCGGTCGCCAGCCGCAGGTTCGCGATCACCTGCCGCAAGTTCGCGGTCGCCAACCGCAAGTACCCGTTCCACCGTCTCCTCGCCTAAAGTATATTTTGACCTTGTTTTCAATATTCCTACCGGCCGCGTTTTCAGCTATAAAGCCGATGAAAAAGGTGAGGCGGAGCCGGGTAAAAGGGCCATGGTTTCTTTTGGAGGCCGGGACTGCCTCGGTTTTGTGATTGGCCGCCGCGAAGCCCCTCCCCCCGGAGTCGACGACAAGGTTATAAAACCCATACGCCGCATTGTGGACAAGGAACCCATTTTTGACAAAAAGGACCTTGAACTGGCCAAATGGATGGCCGGCTTTTACCTTTGTGGTATTGGAGAAGCGCTGGCGGCCATGCTTCCTTCCGGAAAGCGCGCTGCTGATTATCCCACACTGGCTGGCGGCGAGGACATTAACGCCGCGCCCCTCGACCTGTCTGCCGAACAGCAGGAAGCCCTCGACGTAATTTTGTCGCCAACGAAGTCGGCGACGCCGGTTAAGTCTACAGGATCAGCAGCATCTTCGGAGTCCTCAACAAAAGACGGTGCTCCCTCCCTCTTCTACCTCTACGGCATAACCGGCTCGGGAAAGACCGAAGTTTTTCTCCGTGCCGCAGAGCAATTGCTCAAGCAGGGGAAGTCAATAATTTACCTGGTACCGGAAATATCCCTCACTCACCAGACCGCGGACGCCATCTGGAAACGCTTCGGGAACACCGCGGCGACCATTCACTCGGGAATGAGTTCTTCGGCAAGGCTCTCGGAGTGGATGAGAATACGCAGCGGCGACGCGAGAATAGTCGTGGGACCGAGGTCTGCTGTGTTCGCACCGGTGAAAGACCTCGGGCTCATCATTATCGATGAAGAGCAGGATGGCTCCTACAAATCAGGAAACACTCCGCGCTACCACGCAAGGCAAACCGCGATGAAAAGGTGCGCCGCCGAAGGAGCGCGGCTCGTCATGGGATCCGCAACGCCATCGGCGGAAGCCTGGAAACTCATGAGCACTGGCGCGATTAAACGCCTTAACCTTACACGCCGCCTTTCAGGCGGAACTACACCCGAGATAATCCCGGTGAACCTTGAAAAAGCCGAAGGCTGCCTCACCGCCGAACTCAAAAAAGAAATACGCATAACGGCGCAGATGAAAAGGCAAACAATACTTTTTTTAAACCGAAGAGGCTTCGCTTATTTTTATCACTGCAGCTCCTGCGGCTTTGAACTCAGCTGCAAGCACTGCTCGGTATCCCTAACATACTACAAAAGCCGTAACAGGGCCCTCTGCCATTATTGCGGATACTCGGTCACGCCCCCTGCGGCCTGCCCCCAATGCAATTCCCTTGAAGCCCACTTCTCGGGCTTCGGCACCGAAATGATTGAGGAAGAAGTCAGAAAAACCTTTCCCGACCTCAGAGTTATGCGCATCGATTCGGACACAGCCGGAAAAAAAGGAACTCTAAAAAAAGCCCTTGACCAGTTCAAAGCAGGGGAAGTCGACATACTCCTCGGCACTCAAATGGTCGCCAAGGGCCTGAACTTTCCCGGAGTACGCCTCGTGGGAGTCGTTCTGGCCGACACAGGCCTTCACCTGCCGGACTTCAGAGCGGCGGAGAGGACATTTTCGCTCGTTGTACAGGTCGCAGGAAGGTCAGGCCGCTACTTCCCCGACGGTAAAGTCATAGTCCAAACCCTCCGCCCCCACGATCCCGCAATCACAAAATCCTGCGCCATGGACGTGGAAGGCTTTTACGAAACCGAACTCGCCCAGCGCGAGGCTCTCTCCTTCCCTCCCTACACAAGGCTAATCCGCTTCACGCTGCGCGGCCGCGAAGAAGACAGAGTCATCCAGGCTTCCGCCCGTCTCGCTTCAATCGCGCTCCCTCTCCTCCCTGCCGATGCCGACGTACTTGGCCCCGCCGAGTGCCCCCTCGGAATCATCTCCAATCAGTACAGAAGGCACCTTATTTTGAGGGGAAAAAAAATAAGCCCCCTCCATACCGCGGCGGGAACAATACTCTCTCAATATGCCAAAGGCAAAGATAGTCGCGTCAACCTTGAAGTTGATGTAGATCCGGTGAGTTTGCTGTAGGGGTTACCCCTCCATCTTCTTCTCTAGCCTCGTGCGTCTCTTTTCAAGATCAAATTGTAGGCCTTCGGAAATGCCTGGTTTTTCGAGCGCCGCTCTGACATAAGTCAACGCCAGTGCCGGATTTCTTAGCTTCCACTCTGCGTCCATTGCCGCCACGATGGCGGCGCGGGGACAGCCTTTTAAAGCTGCGGTTTCGAGGAGTATTTTGGCAGTTTCTGCAAAGGTTTGGCGCAATTTAACATTTTCTGGTTCGCGGCCGCTTACAAACGAAGCGTATTTTTTTAACGCTGCGCGCCAGGTGAGAGCGAGGGCTTCAAGGTCATAGTGATATTTGTTTTGACTACCGATAGGGTTTACCGCGATTTCTCCCAGCGCGAGAAAAAGCGAAGCAAGGCCGGCAATGTCCTTTTTGTTGTGCTCGCAGATTTTTAGGAGGTCCTGTTTTTCCCCGTTTCGCAGAAAAGAAAACCATATGTCAGGCGCCATCGCCCCCGATACGTCTCCGCTGCGGTCAAGGCCCAAAACTGAAACCTCTATAGTCGCTTGTGAACAGTTTGGCAGTTCTTGCTTCCAGAGCCGCCTGGAAGGATGTAGCAGATCCACATGAAAATATTCCGGCACTACCGCTCCCTTCATGATGCAACGGTTCGCAAGTATCTGGGAATCAAAACATTTGCCGTTATAACTTACAACAACCGGCAAACCGTCGTCCGTGGGCGTAAATTCTTTCACAATCAATTCAATAAAATCAGATTCTCCTGAATAATCCAGAAGCAGATACTGGGTGATTACAAGAGAAGCCTCGGCGGCGGCGGTGTTTTTTTCTACTGTGGCAAAGCGGCCGAAGGCCGCTAGGAAAGCAATGTTTCCGGCGCCGCCTGAAAGCCCGGTAGTCTCAAGGTCAAAGAAAAGCAGGCTGGACGCCTTGGGAATATGACCTATTCGGGCAAAATCCGGCACAAGCATGGCAAAGGCGTCGGAGAGAACCGCCGGCAGCGAATACGGAACTGTCAGGAGTAGCTCTCTTTTAAGTGTTTTGAAGCCAACTTCGATCCAGCCTGGCCAGGCGGTGTCTAGCGCAAAGTCTCCTGCATCCGGCGTCAGTTCGTTGGCGTCTGTCGCAGCCGGGCTGGAAATATTTTTGTCGCCATCCGTACAAGACTTATTGTTCCCGTTGCTCCCCTCTCGCTTGCTGTTGCGTAAATATGTGAGCCTGGCCTTGAGGTTTTTTGACATTTACCCTTTTTCCCCTGCCAGCGCCGAAAGCAGAATGGCGGCGCCTTTCTTGTTTCCTTCCGGGCCCACGCAGGAGGGGCAGCCGTTTTTACAGGGGCAGGATTCAAGGGCCCTTGAAACGTGTTTGAATAACTCCGAGGCTTTTTTCGCGAGGCTTTCGGCAAGGCCTGTGCCACCGGGGTACTTATCGTAAATGTAGATGGCGCTTACGCCGAAGTGAGGGTCGCGGGTCCTTTCGGCGACGCCGAGGTCCCTTGGGTCACAGAGGAGGTAGACCGGCGCGATGAGTTTAAAAAGGGAGCCTGCGCCGCCGAGGGCGAGGCCTTTCGATGCTTCATCCATTCCGGCAAGCGCCTTCCCGCCCCTTGTATCATCGCCAAAAAGCAGAATGAGGGAGCGGGTTTGCTTTTCTTCTTCGGGAAGGTTGATTTCGCCGTAGCCTATATTCTCGTGAGTGTGAAAACGGATTTTCTTGAACTTGGCTACCTGTGAACGCACGAGGACATCCGACAAAACACCCCTGGCCGCGAGCCTGGGCGCGTCACCGCCTGCGGTATCGCTTGTGTTATCGTCTGAGGTTTCGCCTGCTTCATAGCCTGCGGCGTTATAATTAAAAAACTCATCCTCGGTAAGAACCTTGATATCGGTCTTAACAAGGCCGTCGGTAAAGTAGTTTACTTCTGCCTCACGGACAAAACACTTGCGGTTTTCTATGTCGAGTTTTTCTACGAGGTACTGGTTGCCGCGGTGAATATAAACAGCGTTTTCAAAAATAAGTTCTTTGGCGCTGGGCCTGTCCATTTCGCCAATCACTGCGTTGCGGCCTTCCGTTACGTCAATAATAACCACATTGTCCGCGCTCGCCGAACGGAGGCTGATACCTTCGGCCGGGAAGGAACGGTCCGCCCAGTGCCACTTGTCGCCGCTGTGGCGCACGATGCCTTCTTCTTCAAGGTATTCAAGGACATCCTTCGCGTTCCCCATTCCCGCTTCGTCATCCCTGAAGGGCAGCTCAAAACAGGCGCACTTCACATGATCCGTTAGTATGTATGGGTTTTCCGGATCCACTCTGGCTTCCTCCGCGCTCTTTCGGAAAAACCAGTCGGGATCGTTCATGATGAACTGATCAATTGGAGAGGAGGAAGCCACAAACACCGACACGGCGTAACCTCCCCTTCTGCCTGCCCGGCCTGACTGCTGCCAGAATGAATTGAAGGAGCCCGGGAAACCGGCCACGACCGACGCGTCAAGGCCGCCTATGTCAATGCCCAGCTCCAGGGCGTTAGTGGAAACTACGCCGTGTATGCTGCCATCGCGCAGGCCTTTTTCTATTTCCCGCCTTTCGTTGGGCAGAAAGCCGCCCCTGTAAGCTTCTACCCGGATGCGGGAATTGTCGGTAAAAACATTCGCAAGGTCTTCGTTCACATAGGCGGCGGCCACTTCGGTTCTTACCCTGGAATGGGCAAACAAAATAGTTTTAATTCCGCCCTTAAGGAATGCCAGCATCCATCTTCTGCTTTCGGTGACTACGCTCCTGCGTATGCCCTGAACAGCATCCACGAGCGGCGGATTATAGAGGATGACCCGCTTCTCTCCCCTGGGCGCTCCGTTTTTATCAACCAGAACCACCTCATCTCCTATCAATGTTTCGGCAAGTTCCCTGGGGTTTCCTATGGTGGCGGAACAAAGTATAAAAACCGGATTTGCCCCGTAAAATGCCGCCACTCTTTTTAACCTGCGAATTAAATCTGCTACGTGGCTTCCGAGCACTCCGCGGTACGCGTGGGCCTCGTCAACAACTATGTATTTTAAACTTGAAAAAAACTTTATCCACTTGGGATGATTGGGAAGTATACCGGTATGAAGCATATCCGGATTGGAAATGATGATCCTTCCGGTATCCCTCGCAGACACCCTGAGACTCTCGGGAGTATCTCCGTCGTAGGTCGCAACTTTTATCGGAACAGCGCCGGATGCATGACCGGACGCTTGGCCGGATTCTTTACTTTCGTTTCTGGCGTTAAACGGAGCAACCACTTCGTTCAGCTCCGACTGCTGATCCTGCGAAAGTGCTTTGGTGGGAAAAAGGTAGAGCGCCCTCGCCTTCTCGTCCCGAATCAGGGTATCCAGCACCGGCAGGTTATAGCAAAGGGTTTTCCCCGAAGCGGTAGGCGTTACAACAACTGTATTAAGGCCCTTTTTAACATTTTCCCAAACCTCTCCCTGATGGGTATATATTTGACTGATCCCCCGCTTTTTCAACGCTTCAGCAATGATGGGATCCAAATCAGAGGGAAAAGGTACAAATTCGCCATCTGTCGCGGGAAGAAGTTTTTCCATTACTATATTTGGAGCGAAGTCCGGACTGGAAAGGATATTGTCAAGAGCTTCCCTGGAATTACTTGTATCACTATGGTTATAGTTATGCATTGGTATATCATACCCCCTATCGACACATTAAGAAAAGCAAATTATACTCTAAGCGACTATATTTAATAACCTATCGGCCCAAGGAGGCTGACCATGATAGAAGTTCTTTCGATAGTACTCGGTGGCGGAAAAGGTACCCGCTTGTTTCCATTAACAAAAGAACGCGCCAAGCCGGCAGTTCCCTTTGGGGGAAAATTCCGCCTTGTTGATATTCCCATTTCCAACTGCATAAACGGAAATTTCAAGCAAATTTACATCGTTACCCAGTTTAACTCTGCCTCCCTGCATCTGCACCTTTCCCGAACCTATAACTTTGATCAGTTTTCAGGCGGATTTGTTGAAATCCTTGCCGCCGAACAGACCCATGAACATTCAGGCTGGTTCGAAGGAACGGCTGACGCCGTACGCAAAAACCTGGTCCATTTCAGAACCCAAAAAGCAACATACTATCTGATCCTTTCCGGGGATCAGCTTTACAGGATGGACCTTAGGGACTTTATACAAAAGCACAAAGATTCCGGAGCTTCAATATCAATAGCCTGCACCCCGGTTCAGAGGGAAGACGCAAGCGGCCTCGGTATTCTTAAAGCCGATAAAAACAACACCATTACGGAATTCATGGAAAAACCCGGCCCCACCAAAGATATTGCTGATTACAAAATCCCGCAGGAATTAAAAGCGGACAAGAGTAAAGGCGATGAATACCTCGCCTCCATGGGCATCTATATTTTCAACGCGCATACAATGGAATCATGTTTAGAGAACAGCTTCACCGATTTTGGCAAAGAGATAATACCCAAAGCCATAAACCAGATGAAGGTAAATGCCTATGTTTTTGATGGATATTGGGAAGATATAGGAACCATAAAGAGTTTCTATGAAGCCAATCTCGAACTTACAACCCTGCGCCCCCGCTTCGATTTTTACGATGAAGCTCACCCCATCTATACAAACTCAAGCTGCCTTCCGCCTTCAAAAATGAATTTCAGCAATATGAATCAGTCCATCGCCGCTGAAGGCTGCATCATCACCAACGCGTCAATTTGCGATTCCATAGTCGGACTAAGGACAGTCATCGAATCCGGCTCAAGCCTGAACGGAGTCATCTGCATGGGCGCCGACTATTACGAATCCGACACCCAAAAACTCATTAACGCCGAACAGCGTATTCCCAATATGGGGATAGGCCGGGGCACCCTTGTCAAAAAGGCAATCATCGATAAAAACGCCTGTATCGGCGAAGGCTGCCGTATAGGTGTAGATGAAAACATAAACCGCACCAACGGCGACTACGAAAATTACTACATTAAAGACGGAATTATTGTAATACCCAAGGGCGGAGTGGTTTATCCGGGAACAGTAATTTAAAAAAGCATTATTTGTATCTATAAGTCATAAATAAAACACTGAAAAATATCCTGAGTAAGGGAAACTGCCCATGCAGACCAGCAAGACATGAAATTTTTTAATCCAGACTTCGTCAGGGATTATTGTAAGCATGCTTGAATGGTCTGCCTGAGCAATTTCCCTCACTCGGAAGAGTTTCAGTGATATTGTTTATAACATACAGATTAATAATGATTTTACCAATTAAAGCTCTCTATAAGAGTTTAAGCCGCGACTACTGCTCTGCATAGTGCAAAATACAGACCGATCGCTGGGAGCCACAAAATAATTGCTGCAGGTTATAAATGAAACCAGGAAAATACCCTATTGTAAACAGGCTAGCCCTGCGAGCGGATCGGGGTGTTAAGTAAATGCTATTTTGTAATTGACCGCGATAGCGGTTTGCAAGATGTACGTCTATAAGGCCACCCCGGCCACGGGATTAGTACCCGTCCCGACTTTATTATGCAGAATTATTATATATTACCGAACGATAAATTACATTTTATTCCGCTACGACAGGGTTCTTAAGTATCCCTATCTTATCTATTTCCACTTCCACCATATCGCCCGGAACTATTGGGCTTATACCTGAAGGCGTACCTGTTGCAATAATGTCGCCTTCTTCCAGGGTGAACTGTTTGGAAATAAAAGAGATCAGGACAGGAACGGAAAAAATCATACAACTGGTATTGCTGCCCTGGTTCTGGGTGCCGTTAATTCTGCATGTTATATTCAGGTTCTGCGGATCCCCTATATCGTTATGTGTAACAATAACGGGGCCTATGGGTCCGAAGGTATCGAAGGATTTACCGCGGAACCAGCCGGAAATATCATGTTTTTGAATATTCCTCTGGCTGACATCGTTAAAGCATGTATAGCCCAGAACATAGTCATAGGCTTTTTCGACGGGCACGTGACGGGCTTTTTTTCCGATAATTATTGCCAGCTCGGCTTCGGGGTCTACCCTTGGATTGTTAAAATTGTATTCTTTTATATGGGCAGGTAGAACTATAGGTTCGCCGGGACCAATAAGAACATTTACGGTTTTGGCAAAAAGAATGGGCTCAACCGGAGTTTCAAGGGGTTCCTTTCTGAAGTTGTTGGCTTCTTTAACATGCTCCATGTAATTCAGGCCGACTGCGATAATTTTGGATGGATTAATTGTTACTTTTTTATCACTTCCTGCCAATGGTAACTGTATCATGCTTTGCTTCCTCCGTTTTTGTTTCTGCAGC